>OJLA01001185.1_pt1 | contig 18503 bp, 15 predicted proteins | sample 1596611 | NCBI WGS metagenome assembly OJLA01 (sample SAMEA4350168, study PRJEB24818) | metagenome | biome: human; feature: gut; material: faeces | place: Denmark | collected 2013-09
GTGTAGAAGCGGAAGACACGGTAAAGCTGACGTTCCGCTCTGTGCTGTTCATTCTCCTGGCCTATTTTGCTGATGAAATCGTGGAGCTGATACTGAAAATCGGCGGGACACCCTACGCATGGATCATGTCATCCGAACTGCCTGCACTGAATTTTGCCGACTTCAACTCAGTCATACTCACCATCATCGGCGTCTGCGCCAATGGCGCTGTAGCCCTTATCACCCTGATCCTCGTTCTCATACTGGCATGGAACTATATCAAGCTGCTGTTTGAGGCGGCGGAGCGCTATGTGCTGCTGGGCGTTCTGGTATTCACAGCGCCGGTGGCCTTCGCTACAGGGGCGGCGCAGACCACCTCCAATATCTTCAAGGCGTGGTGCCGGATGTTCGGCGGCCAGATATTCCTGCTGCTGATGAACGCATGGTGCCTGCGCCTGTTCATCACCATGGTGGGAACCTTCCTGGCAAACCCCTTATCCCTATAGGAGACAATCATGAATAGAAAAACAAAATATATCACAGGGATCGTGCTGTCCGTACTGGTCATATGTGCGCTTACGATCCCCGTCTTTGCTCTGACGGAATCAGATGTGCAGTCTCAGGTATCAGCGTCCGGAAAAGAAGGCGTGGCAGGAAACCTGTTTGTCTGGTTTCTGTGCGCGGTAGCTTTTCTGAAGATCTCACAGAAGATCGACAGCTTCATGCAGGGCCTGGGCATCAATGTGGGCCATACAGGCGGCTCCATGCTGGCAGAGGTAATGTTGGCGGCACGGAGCATCGCTGCCGCCCGTGGCGTCGCCGGCCGTGGTCGAGGCGGCAATGCAGGCCGGCGCGGAAGCGCCGGTGGCAGCAGCGGCGGCGGTGACAGCAACACCTTTCTACAAGGCGGTCTGGCCGGTGTCGTCAACCGCAGCTTCTATAACGGCGCATACCAAAGCGCCACCGGCACAGGCAGCGGCGGCGTTGGCGGCATGGCGTTCCGTGCCTCTATGACCAAGGGCGGCGATGTTGCCAATAATGTGATCAGCCGTATCGCTACCGGCAAATCGGGAACCGGCGATGTCATGTCCGGCAATATGGCGGCAGACGCCCTCATGTCCTATATGGGCTATACAGCGCTGAGTGAAGGTGCGGCGGATATTCCCTCCTTCTCCAATGTGGAGATCGGCGGAGGACATATCACCGGTACGGAAACCTCTGAGGAAGAACCTGCGGGTCGCTCCTTTGCCATGTATAGCACCGAGCAATACATGGAGCCCAAGCGGGAATACACTACCGTCACCACCGTGGATGGTACTAAGTGGTATAAGCAGTACGCGCAGGACGTGGTGGATAAAACGCCTTATCAGAATCCGGATGGCGGCATTTCCTACCGCGAGAGCCTGATCCGGCGTTTGCCCGACCCTCCGCGCAGAAAGGACAAGGTCTGATATGGCCCAGCAAGAAAGAAGCGGCCTGAACGAAGCAGCTGAGATAAGCGCACACGCTGTCGGTGCTGTGCGCGGCGCCATAAAGACAGGAAAAGCGGTAAGCGGCGCTGCAAAAGGCGCCGCTGCCGCAGGCCCTTACGGTGCGGCGGCAGCGGCACTCTGGACACATCGCAAGGCGGCTGCTGCCATCATTGCCGGGTTGCTGGTGCTTCCCGTTCTGTTCATCATGCTACTGCCATCCTTGATCTTCGGTGGGCTGACGCAGGCAGGCTCTGAGGGAAACCCCGACTCTCCGATCCTAAACGACAACGCCGCCATTGTGGAGAACATCAATCAGATCTCGCAGGCGATCAGCGACTTGCTGGAGGAGGGGCAGGAGGATGTTCGCGCCCGCATTGATGCAGATTTTGCCGCTTCCAGCGCTGATCAGAAGGAGATCATCAATCCCTACGAGAGTTCCCCGGCCTATAATGCCAACCGCTTCATCGCCATGTACTGCGCCGCTAAGGATCAGGACTATGCCTCCATCTCCCTCAAGGATATGGAGGCGCTGATCCGCAAGGCCAAAGACGCCCTCTACACCTTCACAAGCACGGAAGAACCCCGCACAACAACGGTGACAGATACGACCATCGACGAAAAGACCGGCAAGGTCACGGTGACGGAAACGGAAGTCACAGAGATATGGAAGATCTATACCATTGTCTACAACGGAGAAGCCTATTTTGAGGGTAAAATATTTGCCCTGTCAGATGAACAAAAGGAACTGGCAGAAAACTACGCCCAGAACCTGAGCGTGTTCCTGGGCGATGGCATGATGCAGGGTCTGCTCCCTGCCGAGTCCGCCGACCTCGTATCCCTGGGCGATATTCGCTTCTCAGATGGCGCGACACAGGTGGTCTACTATAATCAGCTGGACAAGCGGTACGCAAGCAAGCCCTACGGTACTGACGACATCGGCACCTACGGCTGCGGGCCTACCTGTATGGCAATGGTGGTATCTTCTTTGACCAACGAGACGGTCGATCCCGTTGAGATGGCACGTTGGGCCTATGAAAATGGTTACTGGTGCAGTAGAAGCGGTTCCTACCATTCGCTGATCCCCGGTGCTGCCAAGGAGTGGGGGCTTCCGGTACAGGGTTGCGGGAAAACAGAAGGGCAGCGTATTGTGGATGCGCTCTCTCAAGGAAAGCTGGTGGTGGCAATCATGCTGAAAGGTCATTTCACCAGCTCAGGCCACTTCATCGTGCTGCGCGGTGTGGAGAACGGAAAGATACTGGTGGCAGACCCTGCCAACTATACCCGAAGCCAACAGGCATGGGATCTGTCTATCATCCTGAATGAAGCCAGCGGCCGTGCCGGTGCCGGTGGGCCGTTCTGGATCATAGGGTAGGAAGGAGAACTAAATGTGAGTAAACCAAATGAATATGACACCTATATCATCCCGCCCAATTTTATTGAGGGCGGGACTTTTTTCGGCGGACTGCTGAAGCTCCGCAACACAGCCGAGGCGCTGGTTATCGTGCTGGCTATCGGCATACCGGTGTTCTCGGTGTCCGCACTGACACTGACAGCCAAGATCATCATTCTGTGCCTGACCGCACTGCCGCTTGGCATCATCGCGCTGGTGGGCATCAACGGCGAAAGCCTGTCATCGTTCATCTTCCTTGTCCTGAAATACCTCCATAACCGCCGTGTTATTACACGCTGCGAGGAGAAACAGGGCAAGCGGAAGAAACGGAAGAAGCATAAAGCCAAGGGTGGTGACGCCGCACCCAAGTACATCAATCCCGTGGCGGAGTACCTGCCCGTGGAGAAGATCGAGAACGGCATCATCTACACACGGGATCACCGCTACCTGAAGATCGTTGAGGTCGTACCCATCAACTTCCTGCTGCGGAGCGCCAGAGAGCAGCGGAACATTATCTACTCGTTTATTTCATTTCTGAAGATCAGCCCGGTCAAAATGCAGATCAAGGTCATTGCCAAGCGGGCCGACCTGAACCGGCACAGGGAGATCGTGCAGCAGGAGATGGCACAGGAGACCGATGAAAACTGCCGCCTGCTGCAGCAGGACTACCTGACGCTCATTGACCGGATCGGTGCACGGGAAGCCACCTCGCGCCGGTTCTTCATGGTATTTGAATATGAGGCATGGGCAGGCCGGAAACGGGATAACGAGGAAGCGGAGGCCATCGCCTCCCTGCAAACGGCAGCCCGCACCGCAGTCAATTATCTCAAGCAATGCGGCAATGAGGTGCTGATCCCGGAAAACGATGATGAATTCACAGTCGATACGCTTTATCACCTGCTGTGCCGCAACGGCACCATGTCGCTGCCGGATCGCGTCCGCCAGATCATTGCCCAGTACAAGGAAAAGGGGCTGGAGTCCGAGATCGACGCCATTCCCTGTACGGAGTTCTTTGCCCCTGACAGCATCGACTTCACCAACGGGCGGCATATCTGCATTGATGGGCTTTATTACTCCTATCTGCTGGTGCCATCCACCGGCTATAAGGCGCAGGTGCCGGCCGGCTGGCTGTCCCTTATCGTCAACGCCGGGGATGGCATCGACCTGGATATGTTCATCAGCCGCCAGCCGAAAGCCCGCATGGTGCAGCGGCTGGGCCAGCAGCTCCGTATCAACCGCAGTAAGATCAAGGACGCCAGCGATACCAACACGGACTTTGACGATCTGGACGGTGCTATCCGAAGCGGCTACTTTCTGAAAGAAGGGCTGGGAAACAACGAGGACTTCTATTACCTGAACCTGCTGATCACGGTAACAGCTCCCACAGTGGATGAACTGGAATGGAAGGTCAATGAGATGAAGAAGCTGCTCATGTCCCGCGATATGGACGTGTGCAGCTGCGCTTTTCATGAGGAGCAGGCGTTTCTCTCCTCTCTGCCGCTGGTCAGCATGGAAAAGCACCTCTATGAACGCTCCAAGCGCAACGCACTGACCACCGGCGTGGCAAGCTGCTATCCCTTCACGTCCTATGAGCTGAGTGATGAAAACGGTATCCTGTTCGGCCTGAACAAATACAACAACTCCCCGGTCATTATCGACATCTTCGATTCCAAGGTCTATAAGAACGCCAACATTGCCGTATGCGGCACCAGCGGCGCAGGCAAGACCTTCCTGATCCTGCTGATGGCGCTCCGTATGCGACGCAAAGGCATACAAGTTTTTATGCTGGCACCCCTGAAAGGCCACGAGTTCCACCGCGCCTGTGTCAACACAGGCGGCGAGTTCATCAGTATCTCCCCCGCCTCCAAAAGCTGTATCAATGTCCTGGAGATCCGCAAAGTAGACAAGTCCGTGGAAGAAATGCTGGATGGCCCCAGCATCGAACGCTCTGAGCTGGCAGCCAAAATCCAGAGACTCCATATCTTCTTCGCCCTGCTGATCCCCGATATGTCCTATGAGGAAAAACAGCTTTTGGATGATGCCCTGATCCGCACCTATGCACGGAAAGGCATCACCCACGACAACGCCTCTCTCAATGCTCCGGATAACCCTGACGTTTACCGCGAGATGCCTGTGCTGGGCGACCTCTATAACGTACTGAAGGAGGAGAGCGACACCAAACGTCTTTCCAACATCATCAACCGATTCGTACACGGCTCGGCCAGCACCTTCAACCAGCAGACCAATGTAAATCTGGACAACAAGTTCACGGTGCTGGACATCTCGGAACTCAGCGGTGATCTGCTGCCTATCGGTATGTTCGTTGCGCTGGATTTCGTATGGGATAAGGCCAAGGCCAACCGCACAGAGGAAAAGGCCATCTTTATCGACGAATGTTGGCAGCTTATTGGTGGTGGCTCCGGCACCTTCGGCGTCGGCAATCGTCTGGCGGCTGAAATGGTGCTGGAGATCTTCAAGACCATTCGCGCCTACTCCGGCAGCGGCATTTGCGCGACGCAGGATCTGAACGACTTCTTCTCTTTGGACAACGGCAAATATGGCAAAGGCATCATCAACAACTGCCGCACGAAAGTCATACTGAATCTGGAGGACGAAGAGGCCCAGCGCGTTCAGCAGGTATTGCACCTCTCCGAAGCGGAGGTCATGGAGATCACCCATTTTGAACGTGGCAACGGCCTGATCAGCAGCAATAACAACAATATCACGGTAGAGTTCAAGGCCAGTCCGCTGGAACGCGATCTTATCACCACAGACCGCCGCGAGCTGCTTGATCTTCTGCGCCGCATGAAGCATCCGGAAGCCTAATACGGCGTTTATACGGAGATAACACGCATTACGAAATCAATACGCATTTAATACGGAGTTAATACGCATTACGGAGGTGATGCCGCCTATGAGAAACAGAGAACAGATCTATGGACAGGAGGCCGCGGGACTGCTGCGGAACATTACCGTCTATCACTGCATACGCCATGACCAGCTCCTGCGCCTGTATCCGGGCAAGGAGGACATCGTTGAGAACCTGCTGCGCTATCTGGTCAGGCAGCAGCGGATATTCTATAACACTGACCGGGATTGCTATGGAGACGTCCCCGACTGCCGCGAGGATAAGGAACTGACAGCGGCGCTGTGGGTGCTTCTGGACTTCATCGAGAAGGTGGAGTATCACAGCCCCGACGATACGCCGGTGAAGCTGGTATTCTTCGCGGATGGCGAGGTATATGAGGTCGTCTATATAAGCCCGGATAAGGAAGCGATGATGCAGCACGTACTGACCACGGAAGATGATTCCGGGCGGCGGCTCGTGATCATCGAGGAAGAAGCACAGATGCAGCGCCTGCATATCCCCCATACCGCCGCCTACTGCATGGTGGATCAGTCCGGCTGCGTGCAATACTTCAGAAAGGAGGAATACAGTGGAGAGAGCCATCCTCTCACAGCGGATAGAGAGCATTTTGAATGAGATCACACGCCTGTCCAATACGCTCTACGCTATGGACAACACGAATATCGAACGGCATTCAGATAACTATGAAATGCTGTCCACGGAGGCTGCGCTTCGGGGTGAGGTCATTGCCTGCCGGCTGCGGCACCTGATCTATGAGACGACCAGCATCCGGAAAGCCGAGTATCTGGCTTCAGCCGGCGTCATGCAGGGTATCTCCGTCATGAATGAAGATGGTATTCTGGAGATCACGCTCCCCTGCCTACTGCCCAAGAAGAGCAAGAAGCACGGCTCCGAGTATCTGACCGACCCCATCTACTACACGCTCAGTAAGTACGCGCAGACGCACACGCTGCCCAAGTTCCGGCACTGTGTTGTCTGCTTTTCTCATATCTACAGCCGTGAGCTGTCACCGAGGCGGGTGCGGGACTACGACAATCTGGAGCTCAAGCAGCTTCTGGATGTGATCTCCACCTTTGTCATGGAGGATGATACGGGCCTTTTGTGCGACGCCTATAACACGACGGAGATCGGAGACTGTGACTGCACCCGCGTGTCGGTGATGGATAAGGAGCGATTTCAGGGCTGGCTTTCGGACCGCGAAAACCGGCTTCGCTCCATATCCGATTTATAGCGTTTTGGCCGTGTCAAAAACGGCACACATGGCAACGGTACGGCAAAGCCTGTATTTCTGGGCATTTCTACATGACCGGCACGGGCAAAAATACCGTGGTCATGGCAGTCTGGGTACTGCACACCAAAAGGAGGTGGTCAGTATGAGTACCCTACCGCAAAAAGCCCCCGGCAGTCTATCCCAAGCCTATCAACTGCTGGAGCTGGTCGCCATATCCGGTGAGCTGCCGGCCAACCAACTGAGCAGACTCGCCGGTGGCATCAGCTACAAAGAGAACGTGGTCAAGTCGCTGAAGCGTCAGCGGCTTTTGCTGTCTTACTACAAAAACGGCCTGCGTGGATACCGGCTCACCGCCGCGGCGAAAAAGCTGCTGTTGGAGCGTGACCCCGAGCGTTTTTCCTTCTACCTGTCCGGTGCCTGCGCCACCAACCACATCAGGAGTGAGCCGGAGCAGCGGCTCCGGCTCCACCGCATCTCTCAGACACTCATCACCATGCGTAACGCCGGTATCAGCATCTTCCGTGATGAAAAGCCCGGCGTATTCCGCCCCGGTGAGCCAGCGATTGGCGATATCTGCGCCTCGGCCTTCTACACATCCCGTGAGATCAAGGAGATGGGGACAACCTTTGTTAAAATCCGTGGTGCCCGGTCCGTGGGTGTTTTGCTGACACCGCAGCATATCCACGTGGTTTACAACATGGGTAACGCGCTGATGAAATGGAGCTATAAAGCTGAGATGCGGACAAAGGCACTCATGCAGACGGTGCTGTGCCGTGAACGAATGCCGCACCAGTATCACCCGGATGCGGTGCGGGGTCTCCTGCTGGGTGACAGCATGGAACTGGCCTATGAGTTGCTGACTGATCAGGGTGGCAAAAACTATTTCGTTCTGGATGGCAGCTATGAGCGGTTCTGCTTCTTGACAAACGACCATCATGGAGAGGTGCTGCTGCGCCTCCTCTGTGATGAAGAACTGGACAATGACCTGCGTGAGCTGCTGCTCCTTGATCTGGAGCCCCGGCAGCTGAGTGAAACAGTGGAGAATGACGCCATGACGCCGGATGGTGCGCCGGTGCTGTTTGCCTATGACTGTGACCTGCCGCGGATCAGGCGGTTTGATACGGCGCTGCGGCTTCAAGACCGCTATGGCATCCTGATCTGCTTCGATCATCAGGCAGAAGTGCTGCGCCGCTACTGCGGTGACAGGGCCGTTGTGCAGGCCATTGACTTCAATGCATTTGAAAGGAGGTTTTTGCCGTAGAGAAAAAGAAACTGCGCAGTCTGTTGTTCTCACTCCCGTTATTTCTGGCGGGGCTGTTGTTTGGCGGCGGCTATCTGGCGCAATTCATTCGGAACTATCAACAGTGGAAGGACGCAGGCGGAACGCCCGGTGACGGAAGCTCACCGGCCACACCGGTGCTGTCCTTCTCCGCTTGCTGCGAAGCCCTGTTCAGTAGGAGCGGGATCATTGGCGTGGGGCTCTGCCTGTTGCTGTTGGGTTTGCTGATCGTTATGGTGATGCGCATGGGCTATTCCGATGTTGGTGAATATGACGCGGAGCGTAATCTGACCTACTCCAACAAAGGCACCTACGGCACAGCCGGATTCATGGAGAAAGCGGAAATGAAGGGCGTCCTTGATCTGGTCTCCGACATCCGCAAGCACAGCGGCGTCATACTGGGCAAGCTGGACAACCAGGTGGTGTGTATTCCGGAGGACTCCCGGCTCAACGGCAATATCGCCGTGTTCGGTGCCAGCGGCTCCATGAAAACGCGGGCCTACTGCATCAACCGTATCCTGCAAAGCGCGTCCGAGGCCCACAACGGCCATAAAGAGTCCTTGATCATCACCGACCCGAAATCGGAGCTTTACGAAAAGACCAGCGAGTATCTGCGCAGCAAGGGCTATGTGGTGAGGGTGTTCAACCTGATCCAGCCGGAGAACTCCGATTCATGGAACTGCCTGGCGGAGATTGAGGGCGATGAACTGATGGCGCAGATCTTCTGTGACATTATCATCAAGAATACCGGCAGCGAGAAGGGCGACCATTTCTGGAACGCCGCGGAGATGAATCTGCTGAAAGCGCTGGTGCTGTATGTGGCGCTGGGCTATCCACCAGAGAGCCGGAATATCGGCGAGGTCTATAAGCTGCTGGTGCTGAACGCGGAAAAGGAGCTGGATAACCTCTTTTCCATGCTGCCGGCCAGCCATCCCGCCAGAGCGCCCTATGCGCTATTCAGCCAATCCTCGGATACGGTGCGCAGCGGCGTTATCATCGGACTGGGCAGCCGCTTGCAGGTATTCCAGAACCGGCCCATCTGCCAGATCACCAGCCATGATGAAATTGATATGGAGCTGCCGGGCAAGCAGCCCTGCGCCTATTTCTGCATTACATCCGATCAGGACAGCACCTTTGATTTCCTCACGTCCCTGTTCCTATCCTTCGCGTTTATCAAGCTGATCCGTTACGCGGATAAAAACTGTGCTGACCGCAGGCTGCCGGTCCCCGTTCATGTACTGGGCGAGGAACTGACAGCCTGCGGCGTTATCCCCGACTTGAGTCGGAAGATCAGCGTGATCCGTTCACGGGGCGTCAGCATGAGCTGCGTATTTCAGAATCTGGCAGGTTTACAGAACCGGTATCCCTATAACCAATGGCAGGAGATATTGGGCTGCTGCGACTATCAGCTCGCCTTGGGCTGCACCGATGAACTGACTGCCAAATTTCTCAGTGACCGCACCGGAGAGGTCAGCGTCCATGTCTCCAGTAAGGCCAAGCAGTTGGGCACATGGCGTATCAGCAACTACACGCCGGAGTTCCGCGAGACCAGCGGCGTGGGCAAGCGCAAGCTGCTGACCATGGATGAAGTGCTGCGTCTGCCGGTGAATCGTGCGCTGGTCATTGCCCGCGGCAACAAGGTGCTGCAGGTGGATAAGTACGACTACACCAACCACTATGAGGCAAAGAAGCTGCGGGACTGCAAGGCATCCGCCCATGTACCGGAATGGCGTAAGAAGCCCGCGCCCACACCAAAACCGGAGCAGCCGAAGTGCGCGCCTCGTCCGAATAAGTCCCCCGTCAAATGCAGCGAGTTTGTCAAGACCGATAAGGATTCCATCATGTCAACAAAAATGTAGTACAAGGAGGAGCAACTATGCCGAGAAAGAAAACAGAAGAAATCGCCACTGTCCCGGATACTCCGGTACTGCCCGTGGATGATGCCGTGGAAAAGGGGCTGCCGGAACTCATAAGCGAACCTGTGACCGCGGACATTACCCCTGAGATCATGGAGCCCCCTGTAGAAGAGCCGAAAGCTGCGCCGGAGGACGTCCCAGAGACACCGCCGAAGCGCACCGTTCGCAGGCGGACGGCCACCAGAAAGAAGCAGCCGACAGAGGAACCGGAGACGCCGACTGCCGAAAATACCACTGAGGAACCCGAACCTGATACCGTTCAGCCGTGGGAGATCCTGACCGTAGATGCCCGTGACGAAGCGGAAACACAGGAGCAGCGGGAGGACATTATCTGGCATGAGATCCATACCGGCTATCGTACCCGGCGCATCCTCACCGGTATGCTGAGTGGCATTGAAAAGACAGATGCCGGGAGAACCATTGCCATCGTGGACTACAAGGGATTCCGCATTGTAATCCCCCTGCGTGAGATGGTACTGGACTTCCCCAAGGGGCTCTATGGCATAGATTACGATGAAATGATCCTCAACTATCAGAAGATCCTCAATAAAATGCTGGGCGCTGAGGTGGACTTCGTGATCAAGGGGATCGATGGCAACAGCAGATCCGTTGTCGCCAGCCGGAAAGACGCCATGCTGAAAAAGCAGCAGATCTATTATTTCGGCACGGACAGCGACGGTCAGTACCGCATCTGTGCCGGGCGCGTGGTGCAGGCCCGTGTGGTTGCCGTGTCAGAGCGGGTCATCCGAGTCGAAGTATTCGGCGTGGAGACGTCTATTCTGTCCCGCGACCTTTCGTGGGACTGGATCGGCGACGCCAATGACCGTTTCGCCGTGGGAGATCATGTGCTGGTGCGTGTACTGGAAGTTGACCGTACTGATCCGGAGCAGATCTGGATCAAGGCCGACGTCAAAAGTGTAACAGGTGACAACCGGAATGATAATCTCCGCAAATGCCGTATCCAAGGCAAGTACGCAGGAAAGGTCACCCATGTCTATAAAGGCATTGTGTATATCCGACTCAGCAACGGTGCCAACGCCATCGCCCACTCCTGCTATGACCGACGCAGGCCCGGGCGAAAGGATGACGTCAGCTTCGTTGTTACCCATCTGGACGAAGAACGCGGCGTCGCCGCAGGGATCATCACCCGAATCATCAAGCAGCATATCTGACCTGTCACTACATCGGCAAAGGATGGCAACAGATTGGCACTGTTTTGCGATTTCGTCGTAAATCCCCATATGCTATACTTGGTACAGTCAAAATTGTAAAGACCGCTGGGTAACAACTCAGCGGTCTTTCACATGTAGGAAGGTGGTGAGCCCCGATGCAGTAATCCGTTCTTTTGGTGCTTTGTGACTGGGTACAGACGATACTTGCCATTACCCAATCGTGTACGCTTCGTGATTTCTGAAATTTGCTGTTGAAAAAAGGGATTCTCCAGTCGTAAGTATGATTAAGTCCTCGCAGAAAAGGACTATCCCATATTTACACGAAGGAGAGATACCCATGAGAAATAAGCTGATCTATTGCATCCCGCTGGCACTGAGTATTACATGTTTGATCGGTTGTGCAGCCAAGGCGGCTCAGATGCCGGCAGAACCGGAACCTGTGGCCCTGCTTCCCGAACAGAAGCAGTCTTCCATCGTTACGAATGATGCAAGGAATGAAACGATCCCAACTCCTCAGCAGTCCGAACACGAAGATACCCCGGTACGCATCGTGGAAAGCACCCCTGCGGACACTCCGGCAAATGCAGAAACCGAGGTGCCGCAAGCGGCCTCTGTGCCCACCACGCAGCCCAATGTCACAGAGGACATTCCTTCCGAGACAGTCCACGCCAAGACGGGCTATGTGGAACCGGAGCCTGCTCCGGAGCCGGAACCCACGCCTAAACCTACGGCACCGGCAGACCGGCAGGCGGCTATTGACGTAGCCAACGCCTACGCGGTCACGCAGTACGGTGTCACCACGGACAGCGGCCTGACGCTGGACAACAGCGCCTACCGCTTCCCCGCCGCGGTACCAACGGACGCCTCGCAAGAGACGTTAGAAACCAAGGCGCGGGACATGGTGGACTTCACCTTCCGCCAGCTCATGATGCAGGCGGGCAGGGACAGTGTGGCGGATGCCGGTTTCCACTGCAACGTCTGCATTGTGGAGGATGGAGGAAGCCTACTGATCTACGTCCTCTATAATTAAAACGCAACAATTCCATACACAAAGCCTCTCTGGCAACAGAGGGGCTTTACTTTTCCAACAAAGGAGGAAGCTATTGAAAACTGTTAAACGATTTACGGCTTTAGTACTGGCGCTGGTTATGGCGGCGATGCTGGCGGTGTCCGCCTACGCTGCCACGGTCGTGGTCAAGTATAAAGTCTACGTCTATACCAGTCAGTTGACCTTTAAGCAGTATGACTACAGCAGTTCGACCACGCCCAGCACGAGAAATCTGACCATTCTGGCGGACAGCAGCTTGGGAAGTGGTAGCGCTCTGTATCACGTCAAGTATGTCAACGGTGCGCTGGCCTATTGCATCCAGCCCGGTGTTCGCTCAGATGACAGCAGCAACTATGTGCAGGGTTCCAGCGGCTGTTGGTACAACCTGCCCGCCTCTGTCCAAAGCGGTATCGCGCTGGCTCTGGCCTGTGGCTACCCCAGCGCCGAGTACGGCACTGCGTATGGTGACAGCAACAGCAGCGACATTATCGGTGCTGAGAAATGGGCCGCCACGCAGGCCGTTATCTGGGACTTGATCTGCGAGTACAGAAGTCCCTACGACTACCGCTCTTGGGGTAGCAGTCCGTTTTATAACTGTGTCGATACGTCTCGCTATCCCACGTTTGCGCTGCGGTACAGCGAAATTGTAGACGCCATGCAGAGCGCCACGGATATTCCCAGCTTCGCGGCGACAAGCTCCCGTTGGTGTGACACCATCGAGCTGACGAAGGACTCCAGCGGCAACTACAGCGCCAGCGTCACCGACAGCAACGGTGTGCTGGGCGACTTCAACTTTTCCAGTAACAGCGGCAACGGCATTACGTTTTCTCAGAAGGGCAATACCCTGACCATCACGGCTACGCCGGAGGCCGCCAAGAATCTTAACACAGAGAAGACCTATTCCGCCACCGGCAGTGCCTATGGTATTGATCCCGACGAAGCGGTGCTGTGCTGGTATGATTCCACCGGCAAATATCAGTCGCTGGCCAGCTATACCGGCACTGGTCTTGATCCTGTTCGGGCCTACATCAAGATCAAGGCCACCGTGACGGAAGATAAGGGCAGTCTGACCATCAATAAGACCGATGCAGACACCGGCAAGGCGCTGGCAGGTGTGACCTATCGGCTCTATGACAGCGCTGGCAACAAAATCGCCGACACGACCACCGGGACAGGTGGCAAAGCAGTCTTTTCAGATTTGCCTTTGGGCAGCTATACCTATCAGGAGATCAGCGCACCGGAGGGGTATGTGGTAGACGACACCAAGTACCCGATCACCATTACAGCTTTGGCATTGAATATTACGGCGACTCACACCAATGCATTGGGGAAAGCCGGTGTTGAGATCAGCAAGGTGGACGCGGATTCTAACACACCGCTTCAGGGTGCCGGTTTCCGTCTGTATGACGCTTCTGGAAGCCAAGTCGCAGAGGGCTATACGGACGCCAATGGTAAGCTGACGTTCACCGGTCTGAAGCTGGGCAGCTACACCTGCAAGGAGTTTCAGGCACCAGCCGGATATGAGCTGGATGATACAGCTTTTCCTGTTGCAATGAATCAGAACGGGCAAACTCTGAAAGTTACTCGTGAGAACAAGCTGATCACCGGCAGCATCGAGATCCTGAAGGTTGACGCTGACACCAAGAAGCCTTTGGCCGGTGTGGTGTATCGGCTCTTTGACGCTGAGGGCAACAAGATTGCGGACGGTACGACTGACACCAATGGCAAGGTGACTTTCGATAATCTCAAACCCGGCAGCTATAGCTATCAGGAAATCAGCACCGTGGATGGCTACCAGTTGGACGATACCAAGTATGATTTCAGCCTGACCAGCGAGAACCTTAACATCAAAGTCACCCGCGAGAATAAGCCTGTCAAGGGCTGCATTACCGTCCGCAAGGTTGACGTTACCGGCAGCCCTCTCGCTGGAGCTGAACTGTTGCTGGAAACTTCCACGGATGGTCAGAGCTGGACGGAAGTAAGCCGGATCACCACCGATAAGTCCGGGATTGCCAAGTGGGGCGACCTCAAAATTGGTGCTCAATTCCGTATTACCGAGGTAAAAGCACCTGCGGGGTACACCCTAATGACGGAACCTCTGTTTGTAGGAACGCTGGACAACACCAATCCTGACGTTACCATCACAGCCTGTAACAGTGCGGGCTTCGTCCTGCCCTTCACGGGAAGCGCAGGTTTTACCCCCTATATTCTGTTTGCAGCACTCGCTTTGATGGCGGGTGCTTATTTTTACAAAAAATCTAACATCAAGGAGAACAGCTGAACATGAAAAAGATTCATCGCGTATTGGCGCTGCTGATGGCGGCGCTCATGGCCTTCGGCCTGATGACTACGGCATTTGCCGCGGAACCTACCATTGACCCGGCGAAGAAAGCATCCCTGAGTATCTATAAATATGACATCACCAAAGCAAGCGCGGACGGTGTGTGGGATACGGAATCCTACGTCAGTACAGGTCTGCATGACGACGCGGTCGTTGATAAGTTGAGCAAGTATGCCATTCAAGGTGTCGAATTTACCTATCTGAAGGTGGCCGACATCATCATGAACAACGAGGTCGTGGACAATCAGCGTCAGGTGGGCGTTCTGTATGGTTTCGACACTTCTGACCGCTCCAGCGCTGTGCTGTCCGCCATCGGTTTGACCGCCGCAGATGCCCATAAGACTGAGAACGGCGTCAACTACTATACCTCTGACAGCCTGAACAACAAGCTGGCCGCAGCTCTCGCAGCCAACGCTACGAACGTGAAGAACGCTCTGGAAACTGCCGTGAAGAACGGCGGCGTGGTCATGGCCGAGACTGATACTGCCGGTCATACCTCTGTCTCCAACATGGAGCAGGGCCTGTACCTCGTTGTGGAGACTCGCGTCCCTGAAAACGTGACTTCTACCTGCAATCCCTTCCTGGTCTCCTTGCCCATGACGACCATTGATGGCAGCGAATGGATTTACGATTTGACCGTCTACCCCAAGAACCAAACTGGCAACCCCGACTTGGAAAAGACTGTCCGTGAGAGCAAGAACAGCACCGGCAAGCACAACGGCAGCCTGACCGACATCACCGATGGCTTCGAGCATACCGCTACCGCCTCCGTGGGCGATGTTGTGGATTATCAGATCATCAGCACCCTGCCTACGATCACTTCCAAGGCTTCTTCTCTCAGCGAGTATACCTATGTGGACACTCTGAGCAAGGGCATCCGCTACAATAAGAACGACGTGGTTATCGAGTTCTTCCGCGATGCTGGCTGCACCGATAAGATTGCCACTTGGGGCGAGGATTCCGGCAAGTTCACCGTGACTTATGATGATACCGCCAACACCATGACCATCCGCATGACCGAATCCGGCCTGAGCGAGATCAATGAGGCGACCACTGTTTACACCGACAGCGTGAAACGCGGCTACAGCGATTGCACCATGCGGATCACCTACGCTGCCACCCTGACCTCCGACGCCAAGATGGGCGATAAGGATAATCCCAACGAAGTCGAGCTGACGTGGAAGCGCACCAACACTACTTACTATGACACTTTGAAGGACTGCTGCCATGTGTATACTTACGGCATTGACGTGCTGAAGCAGTTCTCTGATGGTAAGGGCAGCGTCCAGAGCGTCAAATTCAACCTGCACAACGACACCGATGATGTGTATATCGCTGCCGACCTGAAGGATGGCGTGTATTACGCCAAGGGTATTGCCGCAAAGAAGGCCGACGCCACTACGTTCGTTCCCAATGCACAGGGCCACATCGTGGTCAAGGGGCTGGAAGATGACGCTTATTCTCTGACCGAAATTGCCACGGATAAGGGCTATGTGCTGCTCAAGGATGCAGTCAAGATCGTGATTACCACCAAGGAAAATGGTGCCTGCGAGAAGTGCGGCGCGAAGCTGCTGACCGCCAGCGCCACCGTCAATGGCAAGGACGCCACCATGACCGATGGCAACGCCATCGTACCTCTGACTGTGGTTAACAACCCCGGCTTTGACTTGCCCAAGACCGGTGGCTACGGTACCTGGATGTTCACCATCGGCGGCGTGGCACTGCTGGGTGCAGCGGCCTTCATCGTGATTCGCAGCCGTAAGCAGCACAAGGGTGAGCAGTGAAACGCTGGCTACTGGCGGCGGCTTGCGGCGTTGTGGCGCTGGGGCTTTTGCTTTACCCGTTGATTGGTGAGTTGGTGAGCGAAAAGTACCACTCCGATGTAGAAACCACTTACACCGCCGCCATCGAGGACACCGACGATGCTGAGCTGACCGCCCAGCGTGAAGCCGCAAAGCAGTACAACGCTATGCTGTCCGGCGCAGCCATCACTGAGGGAGGGGCTTCTGCCCCTCCCTTGGCCTACGCCGAACAACTCACCGTGGGCGGCGTCATGTGCTACGTTGACATTCCAAAAATCAATGTGTACTTGCCGGTACAGCATGGAACGGGTGCCGAAACGTTGGAGCGAGCGGTCGGTCATGTAGTAGGAACATCTCTGCCAGTGGGTGGCAACAGTACCCATGCGGTTCTGTCGGCGCACAGTGGTATGGCGAGCTCCAAGCTATTTTCGGATATTGACCAGCTCGAAAAAGGCGACATCTTTTATATTCACGTTTTGGGTGAAGTCTTGGCTTATGAGGTAGACGCCATCAATACGGTACTGCCCACAGACACAAGCCTGCTGCAAATCGAGGATGGCAAGGATTTGGTTACTCTTGTCACTTGCACTCCATTTGGCGTCAACACCCACCGGTTGTTGGTACGAGGTCATCGGGTGCCGTATGTGCCAGAACGGGAAGCGGAGGCTGCCGAAACGCAGAAGACCACTTCCTCGTGGACGCAGCATTACCTCACCGGCTTAGGCATCGGCCTTGGTGTGGTGGCCGCAGTCGGCGGCGGATACTTTTTGGTAAGGAGGAAGCGCCATGCGTAAGACCTCTCTTGTGTTGGCGGTGCTGCTGGCTGTGGCGGGCTTTTGCGTCATGCTGTGGCCGGTGTTCACGGGACACAGGCTCCAAGCCGACACAGATGCGGCAGTGCAGGAGTTCTTGGCCGACCGCGACGAACCGGAGCAGCAGTACCCCGAATTGCTGGCAGCTTTGCAGGAGTACAATCGCCAGCTTTATGCGGAAAAGCAGTGTAACCTCATTGACTTGGAAGCCTGCGAGGAACCCGCCGCCAATCTAACTACCTATGGCATTGAGGACGAGATCATCGGCGTCTTAGAAATTCCAGCCATGGAACTGACCATGCCCGTCTACTTAGGCGCGTCCGATACCCACCTCGCGGCAGGGGCGGCGGTGCTGGGCAATACCTCCGCCCCTATCGGCGGCGACAACACCAACTGCGTTATTGCAGGCCACCGGGGCTGGCGCGGTGCGGACTACTTCCGGCATATAGACAAGCTGGCTGTAGGCGACACTGTGAAGCTCACAAACCTTTGGGAAACGCTGACCTATACCGTGGCGGGTATTCAGATCATCCAGCCTCACGAGGTGGATAAGATCAAGATCCAACCGAACCGCGATTTGCTGACGCTCCTGACCTGCCACCCCTATGCTTCGGGTGGGCGGCAGCGGTATGTGGTGTACTGTGAAAGAACCAAAAAATAGGAGGATCAATACTATGAAAAAAGTAATTTGCATCATTCTGGCCGTGGCTGCTGCCATGACATTTATCGTCTCCAGACGCCCCCGGCCCCGTGGCCGCAGAGAAATTTGAAAAATTTTTTCAAAAAGTGGCACACTTTTGATTTCGTTTTACGGATAATGATAATAGGGGGATTTTTATGGACAAGCGTTTTTACCGATTTTTACAGGCAACCTGCTGTAATTGGCGGAACAGTTTTTTCATCGACTGCCAGCATTGTCCCAACTGCTCCGGCTTTCTTCTGTCTGTAAATCACAATGCCGTGCCAACGATCATCCCCGTGGCAGTATTCGAGGAGCTTTCCGGTGAGACCGTGGATAGATATGATTGCGTCGGCGTTATGACGCTGGAAGGCTTCCAACGCTTCTACACCAGTTGGCTTGTCTGGAATGTAGAGGATCCGAAGCGGTGCAGTCTTTCCCAGATGTGGGAGAGCTGCCAGCAATGAACGTATACACACCCTAGGGATGAGCAAAACAAGTCCTAAAACAAAA
>OJLA01001211.1_pt1 | contig 18207 bp, 7 predicted proteins | sample 1596611 | NCBI WGS metagenome assembly OJLA01 (sample SAMEA4350168, study PRJEB24818) | metagenome | biome: human; feature: gut; material: faeces | place: Denmark | collected 2013-09
GTTTTTTCCTCATATCAATGAACTTACAATCATTAAAATTACTCCAAAAACAAAATTTAAACATTCTATACGTCTAATAATAAAGTTAACATATTCAAAAAAATTATACCCTATACTTAATAAATTTAAATATATTATTATATATGATAAACCAATTACAGTAAGTCCAAAACCAAATAAAAAAATTAAAAATTTGAATGACATTTTTTTGTTCACCTATATTATTCTATTTATTATTTTTAAATTTTATTATATAATTATAATGAGGTGAAGAAAATGTTAATATTAAAATATTTAATTCTGGGGATAATACAAGGATTTACAGAACCACTTCCTATTTCATCTAGTGGACATTTAAGAATATTTAAATCTCTATTTAATAGTGAAGTATTAAGTGATATGAATTTTGAAATCATTGTAAATTTTGGTTCACTTATCGCAATTTTAATCCTATATAGAAAGGAAATAGCAAGTATTATTAAAGATTTCTTTATGTTTATTAAAACTAAAGAAAAAAAATATAGTGTTAATTATAAATATGCTTGGCTTATAGTAGTTGGAACAATTCCAGCGGCTCTTTTAGGATTATTTGTAAAAGATTTTATAGAAGAATATTTTACTACTAAGCTAGTAGGACTTATGCTTATAGTTACTTCTATATTACTATTTATGATAAAGGACATAAAAGGAAAAAAAGAAAAGAAAGATATGACTTATTTAGATGCACTTAAAATTGGACTTTTCCAAGTGGTTGCTTTACTTCCTGGAATAAGTAGAAGTGGTGCAACAGTTGTAGGTGGTATGAAATCTAATCTAACTAGAGAAACAGCACTTAATTATTCATTTATGCTTTATATTCCAATAAGTGTTGCAAGTATGGTACTTGGAATTAAAGATTTAATAACTGCAGGTAATATTGGAACACTTGCTATTCCATATTTAATAAGTATGATAGCAGCTGGTATAGTAACATATTATGCAGCTAAATTATTTATAGATATTATGAAGAAAGGTAAATTAATATACTTCTCAATATACTGCTTTATAGTAGGACTTGTAGTATTTATAATATTTTAATTAAACTACCAATTGGTAGTTTTTTTTTACGAAAAAATAGTTTAACCATATCTATTATTAAGAAAAAAGTTATAGCCAGAAATGTAATTATCAAAATAAGACGCTTAAAGAATCTAATTATACTAAATATTAAAATCATTTCTAATTTTTTTAACATAATAAAAGAAGACTATTTCTAGTCCTCTTCATAATTTATTCATCACTATTTTTTTGTTCATTAAAACTACTTAATTCTGAACATTTTATATCATTAGTGCCAGCATGTATTATAAACTGGTTCATCACAAACTTGTTTTGTATATCCGCTAGAATAACAATAACATTTACCAAATCCAGCAGAATCAACGCATACATTTCCTTCTGATACACATGATGAATCAGATTTAACACCTAAGTATTCTCTTTCGTAATGACATTTATAATAATCTACTCCACATACTGAACTTTCGCTATAATAATGTGTTGATGAATAACTAGTTGTTTTGTTTCCTGCTCTATCTACACACACACCTTTTGCTGGTCCTGTTGATTGTAATGTAGCAGTTTTTGTTAAACTTGATGTAGCATTTCCGTTTGCATCTTTTAATCTAGATAATGTATCCTTACATGTATAGTTTATCTTTAAAGTGCCATCTGAGGCAACACTACTATCTCCCCATGTTAATGTTGGTGGTACAGTATCTATATATACCCTTACATTTTTTACTGTTGGTGTATCTTTGTGCGTTCTATCGTACGCAATTACCCTTACATATCTATTACCTGATGCAGCAACAGAATGTCCTGTTGGTTTTCCACTAGAATTTACCAAAGGATAAACTGGATCTATCAAATCTCTATTACTTGTCATCGCTCCAGCTGCATTTACTTGCAATGTAACAGTCAATGGTGAACCACCTGTTGAGCTAGATACATCAAAGTAATATGCGTGATTAACCCATTTATTAGTACTATAATTTGTTTCCGTTACAGTTTTAAGTACTTTATCACCCTTTTTACCATTAGAATATGAATATAACCTTAACACTAAATTCTGTTTAATTCTATCTATATAAACGGTTATCGTCATACTTACCTTATTTCCAGCATTATCTGTTAATGTTACTTTACCATATCTAAGTCCTGATGATTTAAATGATATATTATGTACCTTTTTATCAGTATAAGACGACTTTCCAGTAAGTTTTTTTGTAGTAGTATCGTCACTATATCTACGTGCATTATTGTACTCCCAAACCATTGATTTAATTCCAGAGCCTCCAGTATCTCCAGAACCGGATAATGAGAAGAAATAATAATAATCTCTCCAAGCACCACCCTTGATATTGTTTCCACTTAAATTATCTGGTCCGCCATTAGTCGCAGATGTCAATGCTCCTCCATCTGCACCATTACCTGCAGAATTTAATTTATATGCTGTTATTTTTAATGTTGGTTTTACAACATCAACATATGCATTAAAGTAATGAATTGTACCTGGTTTACCTCCTGTTGTTGCTTGATATGCTATATGGAATTTACCTGTTCTTGTTGACGAAACAAGTTTATTTGTTGTTCCCGCAGTTTTTGGAGTACACTTTGTTGTTCCACTATCTTTAATATCACCTGCACCTGTACAATATTTAAATGTTGATGTACTTGATACTGGAGTTAACTTAAATTTAATTTTTGAATTAACCCATTTTCGAGAAGTTACTGCTTTTGAATTATCAGTTCTATATACGCTAATTTCAATATCAGTTGTACCTACTCTACCATAGTGAATTGTGTTATATTCTTCCCTTCCAGTTTCTCCTTCTTCAATTCCATTATCAGCCTCAACTTCTGATTGTAATCCTGATGAACTTGTTCCTTGAACTCTTACGTATCTATCCATTGATGTTACATTAGCATATCCTTTCTGAACAAATTCATTACCTGTTCGTCCTGTACCTACTGGACTTTCAGGTGTACATAGATTATCAGGATCAAAATCTGCTGCTGTTACACTACAAGAATAAACTTTTACAGGACTTACACCAGATTTAATAATTTTGGTTGTATATGTTAATCCTGTTTTTGATAATATTCCTGATGGAATTTCATTACCCTTTTGATCTTTTGCAGTTATATCAAGTATAGGAACTACATCATCTATCAGAGCATAAAATACAAATGTTGTTTTGTTTCCTGCTGCATCTGTTACAGTTACAACGCCATATCTATATCCATTCTCAATTAAAGAGAATTCTCCAGACTCCGTTATATCTTCTTGTTCACTTAATTCAGGTATTTTTTTATAACTTAAATCAGTTGACAATAAATCCGGATCATTATATCCTACTCTTATTTGGTAATCACTTTCTCCAGAAACAGTTACTTTGAAATCATATCCACTTTTTACCCATGTAGTATAATTTTGACTAAATGTTCTAGTAAAATTATTGCCTGAGTCTAATTTTTGTTCATTTGGAGAAGTTATAGGAGAAGCTGACGTATCATCATCTAGATTTGTTTGATTTATTGTTACTACTGGCGCAACTCTATCTATATTTGCATTGTATTTACCTATTTCACTTTCTTCACCAGCTGAATTAATTATTTTATATACGATTTCATATTTTCCATCTTTTGTATTTGTTTCTGATAGTGAAATCATATTACTTGAATCAGCTAATTTATTAGGTTCACAATCATTTGATTCTGAATCTGATTCTGAGTCATTAGTACTAGGATTTTGAATGCAATACTTAATAACTCCACCACTAGAACCAATTTTAATATTTGAAAATTGGAATTTTAGGAAATCATTTGACCAATCACCTGATTTAACGACTTGATTTGTACTAACTTTTTTAGCTACTATATCTACTTCTGGTTGAACATTATCAATTTTAACAGTAGTTTTAACAGATGGTGTTACTATAGTTTTAGTAATCGCTTCTGAATCAGTTGAATTATTTTTTATTAAGAACATACTTACTGCTCTATAATAAATATCATGTATACCATTTTCATTGATTGTAATACTACCATTTATATCATCTATATCACTATAATTAGTACATGTTTGTCCTAATTCTGCTAAACAATATTGATATTTTATTTTTGCTGTTTCACTTGATGCTCCTTCTACTGAATCACTCTTTGAAATTTCTTTAGGAGATATTGTGACACCAGAACTAGACCAATCACTATTACTTGAAACTAGTTCAATATTTTTTAACCAATGTGCATATACTTTATCAGTGTTATTTTCTAAGAAATTATGATCATTTCCAGAGCCTGATGCTTCTGGTACATATAATACATTTGTCGTCGAATCTCCTTGTGGTCTTGTAAACCATCCTTCAAATGTATAACCAGCTTTTGTTGGTGTACCAAAATTATATTGTAGTGATTTTATATCTAAATCAGCTACACTATTTGATGTAAATAATTTATTTGTAAATGTATCTGCAATATATCCATCAGAATTTATTAATTTAATTCTCTGTGAATCAGAATTTTTATAACTATATCCATCAAAAGTAAATGAAACAGTTGATGTTCCTGTAGGAACATTTTTATCTTCTTCTCCTTCTTTTGGAACAATATAATTAGAAAATAATGGTATATCTTTAGTTAATTTTGGTTTTGAAATTGGATTCGCAGTTGATGTCATTTTATTTGAAACTGAATTGTTTGCATAATTTAAATATACACCATCACCATATTTTAAATATATAGTTTTATTATCATTTAATTTTTTATTATTAAGTAATAATTCATATATATTTGATTTCCAATGTGCATAATATGTAATTGCACTTGAGCCTACATAACTTGTTACCTTACTTCCACCTGATGCTGCTGTATACCATCCATCAAATGTATATCCAGTACATGTTGGTGCTGGGAATGTTGCACTATGATTTGTTGATGTCCATGATGGATATAATGTTAAATTACTTGTTCTTGTCCATTTAATAGACGCTCCACTATCATACGCTTTTGTTCCATTATTACTTGTTGCCCATCCATTAGGCACATATGTTGTATAACCTGTACCTGTTGTATTGTTTCCACAACCATTATAATTAAAAGTTACTATTCCTAAATTTGTTTGATTCTTTGACATATTATTCTTTTCCAACGTTACAGTTTCATTATAATGAGTTGTCTGTTCACTAGGCAATGTTCCACTTGATGCATCACCATTTTCATATTTAATTTTATAATCAATTATAACAAAATTAGCTGTTATTGTTGCATTAGATGATATAGAACCAGATGCTGAAGACCAATTTGCAAAATAGTACCCAGTACTTGGAGTTGCTGTTACTGTTTTTAATGTCTTTGTAGTTGTACCAGTAGTTACTCCAATAAATGATAATTTATTAGAACTTGTACTATAAGTTGCACCTTCTATTACATTATAACTACTTGTATCAACTTTACCCCTAGTTGTTGAATTACTATTTATTGTTACTGTATATACAGTAGTACTTGCTGTTCCTACACTTTTTTCATTATCTGTTTTATAATTACCTGTACCAACTGCTCTTACATAAACAGTTTTTGATCCTGTTGATGCAATTAATTTACTTAAATAATCTACTCCTGATGTAGCAGCTGTCCAATTAGTATTATCCATGCTTATTTGATATGATGAAGCATTTGACACACCTGACCACGTTACAATACCGGCTGTTGTTATTTTTATGTTTGTTGGTGCAGGTAATGTAACTCTTCCTATACTAAACGCTTTTGTATTTCCTGTTAATGTATAGTTCTTACATAACTTTTGTCCTCCAGCTACACTTGAACAACTTGCTGTTGATGTATAATCCCCTGCATTCGTTCCTGTTGTTCTTGTTACTGTCATAGTTTCGCCTGTTATTCCTGTTGTTACACTTGCACTTGGTGCTTGTTCTTTTCCATTATATGTAAGTGGTGTGGTTCCCCATGTTACCATAACTGACTTTGTACTTATCGTTGTCTTAATTGGCGTAGATGAAGTATTTGATGCTGCATAATAATTTTCATTACCAGTTATGTAATAATATATATTATATGTTCCTGCATTTCTATATCCAGAATCTTTAGTATATGATGATGGAATATCTTGACTTCCTTTTGATAAATAATTTGCTTCTGTTAATTCTGTTTCTGTTGAATAATATATTGTTCCTTGTACACCTGTTGCACTTACCATTGCCTTTGAATCACCATATATTATTCCTGTTACTGATGATACCTTTACTGTATTTTCTATCTTATTAACTGTCAATGTATAAGTTGCTGTTTTTGTTGCATATATATAATTTGTTCCATCTGTTACTTTTGCTGTTATTGTTGTTGTACCTGCAGCTATTATTGTTACTTTTCCAGACGCATCTATTGTTGCAACCCCAGTGTTGCTTGATGAATAACCAACTGTTCCATCACCTGTTTTTGTTAATGCATTTACAAATGAAGCATTACCATAATCTTTTGTAACACTCTTTGTTGCATAACTTATACTACCATCAGCTTTACTTATTGTTACACTTACTGGCCCACCTTTTGTTGACTCATAATTTGTTCCTGTTGCATCAACATAGTAATAAATTTTATATGTATACGCATTTTTACCTGATGCTGTTGGAATACTTGTACTACCACTTGTTTTATAATTTGAACTTGTTAATTCTGTTCCTACTGAGTAGTATATTGTTCCTTGTACATTACTTGTTGTTACAAGATTACTAGTTGAGCCATATTTTAATCCTGCTACAGCAGAAACTGTTGTTGGATTATTTGTATTACTTATCTTTATTGTTGCGCAAGCACTATTTGATTTATAGTTATTATTTCCAGTACTTGTTGCCTTTACACTATAATCACCAGCATTTACTGGTGCACTTGATAATGCTGTTCCAGAGCATGTTGTACCATTATAATATGTATATGTTATTGTCGTTTTGCTTTCTGCTGTTGCAGTTGCCTCTACTTTTTTGCCTGTATAATTTGTACTTATAGAAGACATAGTAATAACATCTGTTTTTTTGTTTATTGTTATTGTTGAAGATATTATACTTGTATCTTTGTGATTTCCATCACCGAATACTTTTACATATACTGTAACCGGTGTTGGTGTTGCGTCAGTTCTTTTTGGAAGAGTTGTACTCCAATTTGTTTGATCAGTACTATATTTAATTGTTCCTCCAGAACCACCAATAACACCTATTGTATGTGGTTTTCCATCATACGTTCCTGAATATGCAGTTAATGTTGGGCTAACAGAATTAGTTTTATTTATTGTAATTGTTGCTTTACTAGAAACTGAATTGTAATTACTTGCTAATATTTTAAAATATACCGTAACTGGTGTTGTTGTTGCATTTGTTACTGTTGGTTTTGTTGTGCTATATGTTCCATTTTCAGTTAATGAATATGTTATCGTCGCACCACTCGTTGGTTTAGTTACATTTACCATAATTGAATGTGCATTTCCATCATAAAAGTCATCAAAAGAATTCGCCGTATATGTTATTGTTGCAGGTTTTATTGTTATTGTTGATGATATAGGATTTGTATCTGTATGATTTGAATCTCCTACTACCTTTACATATACTGTTGTTGTTCCTTGTGCTATTCTTGTTGGTTTTGTTGTACTCCATGTCTTATTATCTATACTATACTGTATTGTTCCACCACTTCCACCTGTTACTCCGATTGTATGTTGTTGTCCATCATATGTTCCTGAGTATGCTGTTAATGTTGGATTTGTTGAACTTACTTTTTCAATTACTATAGTTATATCCGCTGTTGCTGTTACTTTACTTGTATTATCAGTTGCTGTTACTGTTAATTTATATGTTCCTACTGGTGGTACTACTTTATCACTTGTTGTTATTGTTGTTCCATTAATAGTAAAGTATCCATTTGTATTTCCTGCTTTTATTGCATAACTATAATTTCCTGTACCATTATCTGCACCTTTAAATACTAGTGCTTGTGGTGTTGTACTATATTTTATAGAAGTAAGTGTTTGTGCATCAAATTTTAATGTTTTTGCGGTACTTGTTAATGCAATATATCCATTACCTGTGCCTAGTTTTGTTTTTATGTTTGAATTAGTACTTCCAGTCAATATAGTCATACTTCCAGTAGTATTATAACCTGTATATGTATAACCTGTTTTTGCAACAACATTTGTAATTGTTGCTTCTTTTCCATAATCAAGTTTTTGATAGTAATCTGTTAAACCTGTACTTGTTTTTCCATCTATTGTTATATCAAATGATTTTATACCTGAATCTGGATTAACATCATAATAATATTGATTAATTGAATAGTTTGCTGTATATTCACGATTACCATAACTACCTGATTTAATAGTTACAGCCTTACTTGCTTCGCTTAATCCTGTTCCTGTCCATCCTGTAAATGTATATCCTGGTTTTGTAGGATTATTTAATGTTATATCAGCATCTGTTACTTTATAACTTGTTGGATTAGTAGCACTAACTGTTCCACCATTTAAATTATATTTAATTGTATATGTTACAACATTCCATGTTGCATTATAGTTTCTTGAACTATCAACTGTAACACTTGTTCCTACAGCATATGTTTTATTTGAAACTGCATCATACCATCCACCAAATGTATAACCATTTCTTGTGAATGCATTACTTGGCATTGTTACACTTATACCAATTTTTGAACCAGAATAATTCATATATCCTGTTCCAGCAACTGCTGATGGCGCTGTTCCTGTTCCACCATTTGCTGTAAAATTTGCTGTTATAGCATATGTATATGATGAATAATAAGTTGTATTTGCTGTAGTTGGTGTTACTACACTTGCATTTGCAGCATTACTTGTACTTATTCCTCTATATGTATATGATCCTCTACTTGCTTTTGCAGCATCTGGTATTGTTATATTTGTATTAAATGTATTTATTCCACTATCTTTTGATACATAATATTTATTTGATGATGCTGTCGTAGTTGCTGCTTTGCTTCCATCATAATAATTAAATGTTGCTGTTACAGGTTTAGTATATATTGCGTATAAGTTATTTGTTCCCGTTGCTAGTGATGTTATTATATATGATGATTCATAATGATTTGGATCATATGACCATGCTGTTTTACTTGCACCATCGTAGTTACTTACTACTGGTTCACTATCGCTTAGCGAATTTGAATAACTACTTCCGTTACTTAACATTCTTCTTGTCAATATTGTTTTTGTGTGTGCTGTTCCATTGTAATAATGGAATGTTATTGATTCTGTATATACTGCATAATAACTTGTATTTGCTGTTGTTGGTGTTATTACAGTTGCATCTGATACCTTATTTGATACACCTAGATACTTTTCTGCTGATGCTCCTCCTGTACTTGATGTTACTGCAGTTGGAACTGTATAAATTGAATCTACTTCTACTCCTGTATATCCTAAATATTTTACTGCGGTTACATCTACACTTGTTTGACTTGCTCCTGAATATACATAATCTGTTGCTGTTAACGTACTATAGTATATTTTTGCTGTTACATTTTTTTGATATGACGCATAATATGTTTGATTGCTTGTTAATATTACTGCTGAATTTGCGTCAATTGTTTTAGCCGCATTAGCTGCATTACTTGTACTATAATGTCTAAATGTATATCCATTTGGTGTTCCTAATGCCGCTGGTGATGTTATACTTCCACTAGTTGCTTTATTATATATTGTTACTGATTTTGTTTCTGATTTAGAATTATAATAATTAAATGTTGCACTTAATTCTTTCTTATATATTGCATATAATGTTACATCATTTGCTGGCATTTCATAACTTGAAAGCACACTTGTTGCATCTTTATTTGTATTCCATCCAACAAATTCATAACCTGATTTTTCTGCTTTCTTTGTTAAATCTACTGATGATTTATACTTAGTACTTGCTGTTTGTTTTGCTGTACTTCCTCCATTTGTTGTCGCATCATATGTTACTATATAATTACTCTCTGTATAGTTTGCTGTCAATGTTCCAGCACCATCAGCAAATGTATATGTGCTTCCACTTAATGAACCTTTTCCACTTAATGTCCATCCAGTAAAAGTATATCCTGGCTTAGTAGGATTTGCTAATGTATATGTTGTCCCATAATTTTGTGTTATTGTACTTGCACTTGTACTATTATTCCATGTTCCTCCATTTGGATTTACTGTTAAGGTATAACTATTTACCTTCCATTGTGCATATAACGTGATATTTTTTGTATATGTCCATTTCCATGATTTCCCGCTTTCATAAACACCAGAAGTTGTTAATCCCCAAACTGTTCCTGTTCCATCTGTTTTTTCGTTCCATCCATTAAATGTATATCCTGTTTTGGCAAATGTATTTTTTGTTGTTATAAAATTACTATCATATGTTGCAGTATCATTTGCCATAGTTCCTGTACCGCCATTTGAGTTATATATTACTGTATATGTAGTTGCTGTATAGTAAGCATATAATGTTACATTTGTTGTATATGTTGTGTTTGTTATTTTATCTGTTATATATCCATTTTCATTTATTATTTGGTCTCCTTGACCATTTTCTTTTGTATAATATCCTTTAAATGTATATCCTGTCTTTGCTGGTACTGTTATTTTATTTGTAGTTGTTGTCATTACATTTTTTAATGCACTATCTAAATATATTCCTGCACCATATTTTCCATAAATAGCTGTTGTCCCAGCTGTTGTTGCACTCTTATTATCAAGTGTTATTGTATATGTATTTACTTCTTTTGTGAAATTTGCTGTTGCAGTTATTTTTGTATTTATTGTTGTACTATTAGGAGTTATTGTATAACTTGAAAATTTAGATATATATCCTGTTATTGTCTTTGGACTTGCTGTTGCAATTCTTCCATCAGATAGTGTTATTACATTATTTGACACTTTATATGTTGTTCCTGGTATAACTATTAATTGTATTGGAGTTACGCTACCTAAATTTGTATCATTAACTTTAAAATTAATCGTATTAAATGATATATCTAAATGATTTGTTCCATCTACTGTATATTTTTTTGAATATGGTATTGTTACTCCATCTATTTTAAATCCATATATTTCATAACTTGTTCCATAATCATATATTCCACTAAAATCATTTAAATATCCTTTATCTTCTCCATTAACTTTTATACCTGTTTGTATTTTATTATTATATCCTGCATAATACCATGTTCCATCAATATTATAATTTAAATCTATTGTTGCTTGTTTCTTTTGCCACACTGCATATAAAGTAACATCTTTTATATTTTTTATATTAGATTCATCTTCCGAAAGATCATATAATCCACCTGCTGAATATTCAGCTGATGTACTAGTTGATGATTTAGACCATCCAGTAAAGTTATATAAAGATCTAGTTGGTGTTTCTTTAGGTAAACTTGTACTTTCACCAAACACTTTATAAATTGAACTTGGTGCATTTTGCCCACCATTTGCATTAAAATCAATTTTATATACTGGTTTATATTTATAATTTTCTATTACATTTTTTGGAGTACCATTTGGATTTGTAGTACTAAACGTTATATAAAATACTTTTTCATTTTCTTTATCATCGTCATAATTTTTATTACTAACTATAGTAAAATCACTATTTTTATATGTGCAATTTTTATTAGCAGTAGTTCCATCTGTAGTACAGTTATAATCACTTGAAGTATCTGAATATACAGGTTTAAAATTTGATATTTCTATATTAACTCCATCTGTACTAATGCTATTTTTTATAAATTTATATATTGTTTGACGTACATTTCCATAATTTGTTACTGTTACTTCATATGTGATTTTTGATGATGTATTTGGAAGCACAAATCCTGTTGTTGTACTATCAACATTATATTTAGGAGAATAGCTTTCTACTGCACCATTTTCTGCAGAATGTAATTTAATATTAGTTATTCTTATATCTACATTTGGTCTAAACATTGCTTCAGATGTTATTGCTAATTTTGTTGCAAGTCCAGAATACGCAATTGTATTAAATATAAATAAAGCTAAAAATGTTAAACCAATTAATAATTTTATTTTTCCTTTAAAAATTTTCTTCATATAGCACTACTCCTATTTAGTCTATTATTCTAATTATAATTATATATTAAATTTATCATTTTGTCACCTAGTTTTAAGCAAATATATTAGAAAAGCTCACTTATTTTTTTAATTATATTACTGTATAAAAATGCTGTGGATAACACATAAATTTTAGATAATAAAAACCTTATTTCTATATTTAAGAAATAAGGTTTACTCTTATTCAAATTCATCTCTTTTTACTATGTAATAATATAATGTATTACCATCAATTGTTTCAAATTTAGATGTATTATCGTCTATTTTAATATATACTATTGTCTTTTTTGTATTATCTCTTACATCTAATAATTCTCTAAATGTTTTAATTTGAATATTGTTTTCTTTATTTGAAGTTTCATGTTCTGCTTCAGTTATATATGCATCATATTGCCTTAATATTTTATTAATATATTTATCATAGTTACTTGTTTGTTTTGATAGTTCCACTTTATCTTTAATAACTTTAGCTAAAAGTACAAAAGCAACTATATCACATAATATTGCCATTATATAAAGAACATCATTAGTTACAGTATTAGACGTTTTGCCTTTAAAAATTCCATTTTTAATAGAAGGCTTATTTTTTGTAATATCAATTACTTGTTCTGACAATGGTATATCTAAATGCATTACAGTATTTCTAGATATATTATCTAATCCTTTATATTTACCAGTATAATTAATATAATAATTTATTCTTAAATTACATTTTGCACTTATTCCATATGTTTTTTTAAATTCATTAGTAATGTAATTATATTTTCCATAATCTATTTTAAAATTTTTAACTTCATTTATCGTTTTAGAATTTCCTGAATCTTTTTTGGTATCTTCAATAACATCTGTACTCTTATATATTACTTTATTTTTATTATCAGGATCAACAATAGTTATTATCGCTTCTGCTTTTGTTGATATATCATATAATAAATTATCTTCTAAATTATTAATATAACTAAATGTTACATCAACATAATCTATTATACTAGATATATATTGCATTCCTTCTTCAAGATATGAAGTATTATAATATGACGAATCATTTAAATATACTCTATAACTTGTTGCGACAGTTTCTTTATATTTTATACTTTGATATTTCTTTAGTTTATATGATCCATTAGATAATATTATCGAAATAATAACTAAAACAATAATTAAAATTGTATATATTATATTCTTTTTATTGTCTTTTTTCATATTCTTCTCCTATCTATTTAAATATAATATAAGAATATTATAAAGCACAACAAATAAATATTAGAACAAATATTTAGTTTTCCTTTTATTCTTTTTTATTGTATACCTTATATTATTTTATATACATAGCTTTATTTGAGCAGGTATTTGTGTGTGAATTTACCCAATTATTAATTAGATTGAATGTAATTAATTGTCATTGCTGATGCTGTTACTTTTATATCTTCAGTAGCAAGTGAATTATTATTATTTACAAGTTTAACAGTTATATCTTTTGATCCACCATTTGCAGCTAATGCTTGACCTGCTGAAATAGCTGATCCATCAGAATATTGTACAGTATATGCTAAACCTTTACAAAAGTTAGTTGAAGCTGCTGTTGCTGAACCAGTTGATGATGAAACGCATGTTAAAGTTGGTGTTGATACACTATTTACTTTTGCATTAATTGATCCATTATTTTTTACTTTAAATGTATAAGTAATTGTATCTCCTGGAGCCTTTAATGTTCCAAGATCACCAGATACTGTTGTACTACCTGTTTGAATTCCAAATTTACCTGATGATGGTAATGCTGCATATCCTGTTGCAACTCCTGCGCTCATATTATCAAATTTAATATTCCATGTAGCTGTTGCAACCTTTGCTGTACCACTAATTTTTAAATTTGACGATAAAGATGCATACGCTACTGATATTCCTACTAATCCTACTGCTAAAACACCTAGTAAAATGTTTTGTGTTTTATTATTCATATTTTCCCTTCTCCCTACAAATCTTTTTATTATAAATTTAGTTTAGTACTAAGTGTACTCCTTCACACTCCTCCTCTATAATAATTATAACACAATTTTTTTAATATAAGCAATAATATAAACAAATTAAAATAAATACGTAAAAACAATAACAAATGTCACTATATTTACGTATTTAATTTATTTCATAACAATATAAAATTTTATATTGAGTAGGTATTTGTGTGGTTATTTTTTATAAATATATTTTAATATTGAACGTAATTAATTATCATTGGTGATGCTGTTACAGTTACATCTTCAGATGCAAGTGATGTTGCAGCACTACTATTAACTATTTTTAAAGTAATATTTTTAGAAGCTCCTGCAGTTAATGTATTTCCAACAGCTATAGTTTTTGGATTTTCACTTGTGTATTCAATTGTATATGTTAAATTAGCACAAACATTATTTGCAACTGTTTGATTACCACCAGTATTAGCTGGAGCACAAGATAATTTTGGGGCTGTTATCGAGCTTATTTTTGCATTAATGCTTCCTGCATTTTTTACATTAAATGTATATGTTATTGTATCTCCTGGAGCTTTCAATGTTCCTATACTTCCTGATACTGATGTACCTGATGCAGCAAGTTTACCAGTTGTTGGTAATGTTGCATATCCTGTTGCAGCTCCCGCACTCATTCCTTCAAAATGAACATCCCATGTAGCTGCTGCTACTTTAGCTGTACCATTAATTGTTAAATTTTGTGATAAAGATGCATATGCTACAGTTAATCCAATTAACCCTACAGCAAGTACACCTAGCACTATATTTTGTATCTTATTATTCATACTTTCTCTCCCTTTCTTTATTATTAATTTTTTTCCACACCCTCCTCTATTTTAGTTATATCATAATTTCAATTTATATTCAATAACTCATTAAAAATATTTTTCTGTAATATAAAAACGTAAATATAACAATATATTTACGTTTACATATTTTTACTACGTAGGTTTGTGCTTTTTTATAAGTTATTATTTTTGAATATAATTAATTGTTGTTGGATTTGCAGTTACAGTAACTTCTTCAGAAGCTAAGTTTGTATTATTTGCTTTTGTTAAAGTTAATGTTACATTTTTTGTTGCTCCTGATGCCAATTCATCATCTTTTGCAATTGCTTTTCCATCAGTATATTTAATTGAATAAGTTAAATTATTACATACTGATGATGCAACTGATGATGTTGCTGATGTACAAGATAAACCTCCTAATACAACAGAGTTTACTTTAGCATTAATTGATCCATTATTTTTAATATCAAATGTATATGTTAATGAATCTCCTGGAGCTTTAAGTGTTCCAATATTTCCTGAAATTGTTGTTCCTGATGCTGTTAGTGCATTAGATGTTGGAAAAGCTGCATAACCTGATTTTGATTTTTGTGTTAAATTTAAAAATTTAATATCCCATGTAGCAGCTGCTACTTTTGCTGTACCATTAATTGTTAAATTTTGTGATAAAGATGTATATGCTACAGTTAATCCGATTAACCCTACAGCAAGTACACCTAACACTATATTTTGTATTTTGTTATTCATATATTTTCTTCCTTTCTAACATTAAAATTATTATTATTTCCACATTCCTCCGCTATTATGATTATATCATAAATATTAAAATTATAATCAATAATACATCAAAAAAAGAGATAAAATTCATTATCTCTTAACTACTTTAAAAGTCTGTTCTTTTTGCTACATAATAATATAATGTATTATCATCTATTATTTCAAATTTTGATGTATCATCATCTAATTTTATATATACTATAGTTTTATTAACATTATTTCTTACATCTAGTAGTTCTGCGAATGTACTTATTTTAACATAATTTTCTCTATTAGTAGTTTCATGTTCTGCCTCAGTTATATAAGAATCATATTGTTTTAAAACTTTATTAATAAATTTATCATAATTGCTAATTTTATTTCTTGCAGAAATTTCTTTAAAAATCATTTTTATTAATATAATAAAGGCTATTACTGCACAAATTAAAGATAAAATATATAATATTATATTCGTTGTTGTATTAGATGATAAACCATTAAATGATTTAATATTAATTGCTGGTGCACTCTTAGTGATATTAATCATTTGTTCAGATAAAGGAATATCTAAATACATTACTGTATTTTTTGATATGTTATTTAATCCTTTATATTTACCAACATAATCAATATAGTAATTTATTCTTAAATTACATTTTGCACTAATACTATACTTTGTTTTAAATTCATTAGTAATTTTATTATATTTAGCATAATTAATTTTATAATTTTTAACTTCATTAATTGTATTTCCTGTATTAGAATCCTCTTTTAAATTATCTAATACTTCAGTACTTGTATATATTACTTTATTATTATCATCAGGATCAACAATTGTTACAACTGCTTCAGCTCTTGTCTTAGCATTATAATTTAGCATATCAGCAAAATTTGTTATATAACTAAAAGTTACATCTACATAATCAATTATATTTGAAATATATTGCATACCCTCATCCAAATATGGTGTATTGTAATATGTATTATCTCCTAAATATACCTTATAGTTAGTTGCAATTGTTTCTTTATAACTAATGCTTTCATAGTTTTTTAGCTTATATGACTTATTTGCAAGTATTACTGAAATAAATACAAGTATGATAATTAAAAAAACAGATACAATATTTTTTTTATTATTATTTTTCATACTAATTCTCCTATCTTAATGCTTCTCTTAACCAAATACTTGGTAAGCCTATATATTTTATTCTAAATGATACAGTTCCAATAACATCTTTTTCTTTTGCTATGTTATTATCGACCTGATCATTATTATCACCTTTGGTTTTAAAATATACTTTACCATCTCTATTAATAACTTTATAAACTCTATGCGAAATTATTTTATTATCCCATCTAAATACAAGTATATCACCTTTTTTTATGTCTTTAACTTCTTTGGAATTAGTTCTTCTTGCTATAATTACATCTCCTCTATAAATATAGGTATTCATAGAATTAGATCCAATAACAAACATTTGATATTTTATAAATCCAGAATTTAACAAAACAATTAAAAGCAAAATGGAGGTAACTGTCAAAGATGCAACCCTACTATACTTACTTTTATTTGGTGAAGGCAAAATACTGATTGCAGGTCTAATTAAAATTAAACCAATAATAAGTGGGAGTGCAGTTTCAAGCACAGAATTTATATAAGGTCCAAAATTCGGTACAATTGGTACTATAAATATATATGTTTCCATTATTATTCTATATATAATACAATTGATAACATTACTTTTTGAACACAATATTGTTAAAAATATATTTCTAGATATACTTGTAAGTACTACAAGTCCAATATATTCATATACATCATCACTTACATTAAAGTTATATAAATAATATTTTGAAAATGAGTCATATAATATAAAAATTATACATGATAATACTATTATCATTTTATTATTATCAGATTCTTTCCACCATTGTCTCCAATCCAAATTGTTTTCTTCACAGTATTTCATAGTTGCCGTAACATAGCCTAAAACTGCTTCAATCCATACATCCATTCTTTTATTTTCATAACCCTCAACTGGGATTTCTACTCCCCAGTTTAAGTCTCTTGTTACAGCTCTGTCTCTTAAACCTTGCTTTAAATATTTAGTTGTGTCAGCTATTTTACATCCTAATCTTAAATTTGATACAGGATTATGTGCAATTCCACAATCCATTGTTTTTAAAATTTCTATGTCTTCATCTGTTAGTTTTACACAATGTGCTAATATTGTGTGTACATCTTTAAAATAATCCATTAATACTTGGATTGCTGATCTACCATGTTTATTTTTTATGTCCTCTATTTCATCAATACTTTCTAAAAAGTGTACATGTATTGGTAAGTTATATTCTTTTGCTAAGTCTGCACAAGCCTTTAAAGCTTTATCTGAGCATGTATATAAGGCATGTGGAGCAACAGAATATGTAATTAAGTCATTGTTTTCATCTCTTAACTCATAAAATGCTCTAAATTCATCTATTC
>OJLA01001215.1_pt1 | contig 18176 bp, 18 predicted proteins | sample 1596611 | NCBI WGS metagenome assembly OJLA01 (sample SAMEA4350168, study PRJEB24818) | metagenome | biome: human; feature: gut; material: faeces | place: Denmark | collected 2013-09
GCTCCACCCACGCAAAGCGCGGCAGGGCCAGCGTCTGTCCGGGTTCCAGATAGACGCGGTCCGGCAGACGGCTGTACAGCCACCCCAGCGCCGCCAGCGGCAGAAGCGCCAGCATCGCCGCTGCTCGTTTGCCCCTCTGACGCCAACTGCGGCGGCCTCTGTTCTGCTGTTTCACGTGTTCCATCTCCCCGAATCTTTTTGGGGCTAGTATGCGCCGCACCGGGAGCTTTTATAAAAGTGGGCCGCGGGAATTGACTTTTTGGTTCGAACTTGGTACACTAGTAAAGTCAATCTGCGGGTATGGTGGAATTGGCAGACGCGCAGGATTTAGGTTCCTGTGCCGCAAGGCGTGTGGGTTCGACCCCCACTACCCGCATCCGAAAACAGCCCTCTTCGGTCCGGTTCTGCGGAACTGCCGAAGAGGGCTGTTTGTTTTCAGGAGACCCTTTCTAGGGTTTGAGCACCTGTTCCACCGTGCAGAATGCAAACCCCTGATCCTTGTACCATTGGATGATGTCCGGCAGCGCCTCAGCGGTGGTGCGGGTCGTGGCGGAATCGTGCATCAGAACGATACACTGGGTCTGCTCGCCGGTCTCCCGCACAACATTGCGATAGATGGTGTTGGCGCTGGGCTTGCCGCCCACGGCATCCTCGGCACAGACATTCCAATCCACATACGTATAGCCTTTTTCCTCCGCCTGTGCTTTCAGCTCCGACATGATCCCCTTTCCGCCGTAGCGTCGGCTGACGGTATTGGTGCTGCCGCCCGGAAAGCGGAGATAGTGGATGCCGTCGGTCAGGATATAGGGCGAAATGCGTTCTTGCAGCAGCGCGATGTCCTCCCAGTAGGCGTCCGGGCTCTGGTAGATGTCGCTGTACTCGTGGGAGGCGGAGTGGAACGCGATCTGGTGCCCCGCCGCCGCAGCCTCCGCGATGAGGGGCAGATACTTTTCGTTGTAGCCCGTCGCCACCACAAAGAAGGTCGCTTTGACCCCGGCAGCATTCAACGCCGCCAGCACGTCCGGTGTCGTTTTGCTGGGCCCGTCGTCGAAGGTCAGGCAGACCCATTTTTCCGGCGGCGCAGGGAGTTCTTCCGGCACCGAGGCCGCCGGGGCCTCACGTTCAGTCGGTGTCCGGAATTCCGTGTCCGGAACCGGGGTCAGATCGCTCTCCCGGCAGCCGATGACCGGCGCGGCCGCATAGAAATTCCCCAGCAGAAAACCGGCGGCCAGCCCCAACATCAAGAGAATTCCACTACGAAATAAAATCTTTTTCTCCACCTTCACGCCAAAAACCTCCTTGTACGGTAATTTTATAAGAAAGCGGCTCTGTACAGGATATGACGGGCGAAAAAATCTATGAAAAACGCTTGACTTTCGCGGGGGTTTATGGTACTATACTGGAGCAGTCCGCACGACGGTTTCAAACCTCAGGAACTTAGGATTGCACGCAACAGAATATGCGAAGGTGGCGGAACTGGCAGACGCGCACGTTTGAGGTGCGTGTGGTTTATCCTTGGGGGTTCAAATCCCCTCCTTCGCACCATGACGAAAACCCGCAGGAATGCTGAAAATTCAGTATCCATGCGGGTTTTCTTTGTTTTGTTCGCTTGCAGATACTCGCAGATAGTAACGGTTATTTGCGGCTTTTGCACTCCCAAAGTCGTCAAAATATGGTCACTCACTTCAGCCGCCCGCGATAGTCTCCCAGTACTCCACGATCTTGCCGGGCACAGCATGCTTGTCCGTCAGAAAGGCGGCGGCGAGGTCTGCGTAAAAGTTCGCGGTATCGGGATCAGGGGTTCACATTCTGCCGCGTAGAACAAGTGCTCCCAGCACTATAACGGCGACTGCCACAGGGAGCAGCCGCCGCAACCAACGCAGCAGACGTTCCCGCCTTGGCGGGAGTCCCGTTTGGAGAGATTCCGGGAAGAATGCTTCGCAGCAAACAGAATCGCAATAACGTCCCTGCCCGCGCCATGCCTTATATCGGATGCCGTTCCACTCAAACTCCGGGTACATTCCCCCTTTTGTGATGCGGATGGGGCTTCCCTGAGCTTCCCCATAGCGCAGCAGTACGGCAGCAAAATCCTCCGGGGTGTTGATGGACTGTTCCGATACGATGGAAAAGCGCTTTTTCTGCTCGTTTTCTGCCACGGTACGGTAATCCCTGAGCCAGCCGGAGAAAAATCCACCCGGCTCCTGCGGGTCCTGCATCCGTTTCAGACAATCGTCCACATCCAGCTGATCCACCTGAGGAGCCTGTTGGGTCAGCTCTGCGCAAAAGCGGATCGAACCCGCCAGCTGCGCTGCCTGCTGCTCCAGTACCGCCTGCTGCGCCCGAAGCGCTTCGGTCAGCGGCTGTTCCCCGTTGAGGACCCTCTGTATTACGGGCAGCGGCATATCCAGCATCCGAAGCATCCGAATCAGTTTCAGGGTCCGGATATCCTCGGCGGTGTAATCCCGGTAGGCGTTGCCCCGGTTACGGGCAGGGGTCATCAGCCCTTCTTTTTCGTAGAAGCGGATGTTGGGGCTGGAAACTCCACTCTGTTCCGCAGCCTGTTTGATGTTCATTTGCTTCACCTCCGCCCTTACACTACACCATAAAGTCGGTTGAAGGTCAAGCGTTTTTCAAAAAATAGCGCAAAAATGCCCCGGCGGGCACAAAACCTGCCGGGGCATTCCTTGTTTTGCTTACTGAGCGTTGTTGAACAGGGTGAAGGCGCGGTAAGCCATGTACAGGTCGCTCTTGTGGATGACCTCGAACGGAGAGTGCATGGACAGCACGGGCACGCCGATATCCAGCACGGGGATGCCGCGGTTGGCGACATACTTGGCGATGGTGCCGCCGCCGCCCAGATCCAAACGGCCCAGTTCACCGATCTGCCATGCCACGTTGCCCTTGTCCAGCATCCGGGTGATGTCGCTGACCAGCTCGGCACAGGCATCGCTTGCGGAGCCCTTGCTGCCGCTGCCGGTATACTTGAAGATGGCAATACCGCGGCCCGCATAGGTGCCGTTCATCGGCTCGAAGGCGCTGGCCCAAGAGGGATCGTAAGCAGCGGTGACGTCAGCAGACAGGCAGACGCTGTTGCGGAAGGCGATGATATCGTCCTGACTGGCAGCGCGGCACAGCTCCTGCATGAAGTGGAAGGCATACATGCTCTGCATACCGGTCACGCCGTCGGAGCCGATCTCTTCCTTATCCGTGAGGACGCAGACGGTGGTGTAGGCCGGGTTCTTGGTCTCGATCTCAGCCACCAGTGCGGGGTAAGCGTCCACACGGTCATCGTGGCCGTAGCTGCCGACCATGGAGCGGTCGAAACCGACATCGCGGCTCTTGTAAGCCGGGGTGATCTCGATCTCAGCACGCATGAACTCCTTCTCGGTGATGCCGTACTTCTCGTTGAGGAGGATCATGGTGTTCAGCTTGACGGCTTCCTTCACATCCTCATCCTCAACAGCGTCGGAACCGATCAGGATGTTCAGCTCTTCGGCCTTGATGCCGTCCTTCAGGGTGCGGGCATTCTGCTCGGCACCCAGATGGGGCAGCAGGTCGGTGATGCAGAAGACGGGGTCGTTCTCGTCCTCGCCGACGCGGACGGTCACCGTGGAGCCGTCGTCGCGGGTGAAGACACCGTGGATGGACAGCGGCATGGTGCCCCACTGATACTTGCGGACGCCGCCGTAGTAGTGGGTCTTGAAGTAGCTCAGGTGGTCGGACTCGTACAGCGGGGTCGGGCGCAGGTCCAGACGGGGGCTGTCGGTGTGGGCGATGACCAGACGGAAGCCGTCCTCAAAGCTGCGAGTGCCGATGGTGGCGGCCACGACCGCCTTCTTGAACTGGACGAAGTAGACCTTGTCGCCGGGCTTGTAGGTTTTCTTGGGGTCGAACTCGACGTAGCCGGCATCCTTGAGCATCTGCTCGCTTTCTGCGGCGACCTCGCGCTCGGTCTTGCCATTGTCGAGGAACTTCTTGTAGCCCTCGGCAAAGTCGTGGGCCTTCTGCTTGACGTCGGCATCCTTGTCGGTGACGTAAGCGGGCTTATAGAGCAGCTTTTCAGCAAGCTGCTGATTCGGAGTCTTTTCTGCCATAGAATTTCTCCTGCCTTTCTGTTTCCTTATTCCTAAATATTTTAAAGGGTTCGTTGCCCTTTAATCTTGGTTCGTGCCATACAGGCGGGTGTAGACCGCGTAGCACGCGGTGATCTTTTCGACGTAGTGGTGCATCTGGTTATAGGGAAATCCCTGCAATGTAACGCCGTCGGCGGAGTGTTCTTCCATCTGCAAAAGGGTGTCCACCGTACCCCAGCCGCTGTGGTAAGCCGCCGCTGCCGTAGCCACATCGCCGTTGTAGCGTTGCAGACAGAGATGCAGATAATAGCAGCCGTATCGGAGGCTGACGGCGGGGTCGTAGAGGTCGTCAAAGGTGACATTCTCCCCTGCCGCAAGCTTGCTGCGCATCCAGAGGAAGGTCTCCTCGGTCATCTGCATCAAGCCGCGGGCGTTGACGCTGGAAGTCGCTGCCGGGTCAAACCCGCTCTCGGTTCGGATGAAGGAATAGACCAGCAGCGGGTCAAGGTCATACTCGGCGGCGTACTGCTCCACAAGGGCGGAATATTTGCAGGGGTAGAATGCCTTTTCCATTTGCGTGCGCACCGGAGGCAGACACAACACGCCAAGCACCAGCAAAAACACCAGCACAAGGCTGTTCAGCAATTTCTTCACGTTCAAACCGAAGCTTCGGCACCACCTTTCCTGCGGCCCTCGGCCAGCAGTTGTTCGCAGAGCGCCGACGCGGCAGCTTCCAGCGCGGCAAGGTCGGCGTCGTTGCGCAGCACATAATCCGCGCGGGCCAGCAGAACGCTTTCCGGCGTCTGAGCGTTCAGGCGCCGAGCTGCCATATCAGGCGCGATGCCGTCCCGCTGGGCGATGCGGGCCACGCTCGTTTCAAAGGGAGCTGTGACCACCGCCAGACGGTCGCATTCCGCTTCCGCCGCGGTCCCGACGATGACTGCGCCATCCAGCACGAAGAGCGGTGCCCCGGCTTCCTGTGCGGCCTGTTTGGCCAGCCGGATGCGGCGGACGATCTCCGGGTGGGTGATGAGATCCAGCGCCGCCTTTCCTTCCGGCGTCGCGAAGGCGCGGTCGGCCAGAAGCCGACGGTCCAGTGAACCATCCGGGCGGAGGATCTCTTCCCCGAACCGCTCCGCCAGCACCGGCAGCAGCGGCGAGGACGGGAGCAGGATCTCCCGCGAGAGCTGGTCGGCATCGGCCAGCGGGACACCGTGGGCGGAAAAGACCGCCGTCACGGTGGATTTGCCGCAGCCGCTGCGGCCCGTAATGCCCAGCGTGATCATAAGGCGATCACCCGGAACGCGGCTGCGCGGATCAAGCGGTTGTACACGGCCATGCTCAGGCCGTCCTTCTTCGGGCAGCGGGCGTACACGATGCCGTCTCCCTGCTCATCCAGCGCACGGAGGCTGCGGAAGATGTGCTTTGCCTGATCGGCGCCGTCCCCCTCGCGGCCATATTCCACGCAGGGCACGCCGAGCTTTTCCGCTTCGCCCGTAAAGCAAAGGCAGCTGGGGTTCTGGTCCATGTGGGCCTCCACATAGGCTTTGAACTGCTCAAAGGTGCCGTCCAGCAGGGTGACGTCCGCCTTGGGCGCGTAGTGTTTGTACTTCATGCCGGGGCTGCGGACCACTGCGCCCTCCGGCAGCTTTTCGAGGATGGCCTTCGAGACCTCGACTTCCTCGCCGAGGGCACGTTCCAAGTCCTCCAATGTAATGTGGCCGGGGCGGAACAGGGTCGGCTTCTCGCCCACCACCGAGATGACCGTGGACTCCACGCCCACATCACACTCGCCGCCGTCCAGAATGAGAGGCAGCCGACCGTTCATATCGGTAAAGACATCCTGCGCGTTGGTGGGGCTGGGTTTGCCGGAAAGGTTTGCCGACGGGGCCGCAAAGGCACAGCCGCTCTGCTCGATGACCGCACGGGCGACCGGGTGGCTGGGCATCCGAATGCCGACGGTATCCAGCCCGGCGCAGCACTCCGCCGCCACTTCCGGGCCGCGGGGCATGATGATGGTCAGGGGGCCGGGGCAGAACGCTGCCATCAGCAGCTGGGCACGCTCCGGCACCTCGCTGACGAGGCCGGGCAGCATCTCCGGGCCGGTGACGTGGACGATCAGGGGGTTATCCTGCGGGCGGCCCTTTGCCACGAAGATCTTGGCCACCGCTTCGCCGTTGCGGGCGTTTGCCGCAATGCCGTAGACCGTCTCAGTCGGCAGGGCGACCAGCTCGCCTTTGCGCAGAAGTTCCGCTGCTTTGGCGATAGCGTCGCCTTCAGCGCGTAGGATTTCAGTTTTCATTTCCATGCGATTCATCGTTCTTTCTATCTGTAAAGTATATGTTCTTTACGTCGTTTCAGGCGCATTATTTGTCGGTTTGTGCGTTGAGCTGCTGGAGCTTTTCCGCTTGCTCATGGGTGGCGAGGGCATCGATGATCTCGTCCAGATTGCCGTCCATGATCTTATCCAGATTGTGCACGGTCAGGCCGATGCGATGGTCGGTGCAGCGATCCTGCGGGAAATTGTAGGTGCGGATCTTCTCGCTGCGGTCGCCGGTACCCACCTGCCCTTGGCGGTTGGCGTTGATGGCGTCCTGCTGCTCCTTCTGCTTCTGGGCCAGCAAGCGGCTGCGGAGGATCTCCAGCGCCTTATCCTTGTTCTGGAACTGGCTGCGCTCGTTCTGGCACTCGACCACCGTGCCGGTGGGGATGTGGGTCACCCGGATGGCACTGGACGTCTTGTTGATGTGCTGGCCGCCCGCGCCGGAGGAGCGGAAGGTGTCGATGCGCAGATCCTTGGGGTCCAGCTCAAAGTCCACTTCCTCCGCCTGCGGCATCACGGCCACGGTGGCGGTGGAGGTGTGGATGCGGCCCTGCGTCTCGGTCTCCGGCACCCGCTGGACCCGGTGGACGCCGCTCTCATACTTGAGGCGGTTGTAGGCCCCCGCGCCGTTCACCGCGACGATGGCTTCCTTCACGCCGCCCAGCTCCGTTTCGTTGAGGTTCAGTGTTTCCAGCTCCCAGCCGCGGCTCTGGACGTACATCGTGTACATCCGAAGCAGACTGTGGGCGAACAGGGCCGCTTCCTCGCCGCCCGCGCCGCCGCGGATCTCCATGATGACGCTTTTGCCGTCATTGACATCCTTGGGCAGCAGCAGAATTTTGAGAGAATTTTCCAGTTCTTCCACATCGTGACTTTTTTCGCTGATCTCCTGCTGTACCATCTCCTTAAAGTCCGGGTCGAGGGATTCGCCTTCGAGCAGGGCTTTTGCCTGAGCAAGATGATCCTGCGCCGTTGTCAAGGCCTGATAGGCCTGCACCACTGGCTCGGCTTCGTGGTATTCCTGCATCAGGCGGCGAAACAGAGGGGGATCCGCCGCGGTTTCGGGCTGGTTCAGGCGGATCGAAAGCTCCTCGAACCGGTGGCAGACCGCTTCCATCTGAGAAAACAGTTTTGACATACTTGTGCAGTTCTCCTTATCGTTCTCAATGGATGGGGCCGGTTTGCGCGGCAGAGTCAGGTCTCACGACCTTTTTGATGTTCTTTTCAATCTTCGCGCGGGGCAGCATGACCTCGCGGCCACAGCCCGTGCAGCGGATCTTGAAGTCCATGCCCACCCGCAGCACCTCGAAGCTGGAAGCTCCGCAGGGATGCTTCTTGCGGGTCAGGATGGTATCTCCCACTGCGATATCCATAGACACTCTCCCTCCTGCCTGTACCCTCCCGGCACAGGCGCTGCGGCCAGCGGTTTGTTCCGGTTGCCGCATACAAATATAGTATAAACCAAACTCGTATAAAATGCAATTGTCCGCGCATATGGTTTTACTGCCGCCGCACCCAACGCGGCGGTGCGCACGGCAAAAACAGCACAGAAAGAGGAATGAACAATGATGCAGACATTTCGTACCGAAGGAAATTACCGCAGTGCCGACCGGCTTTCGGCTGCGGAACTGCGGGCGGCGATGGCCAGCCGCGAAATTTTGCAGAGCACGGCACTGGCGTTCGATACCGCCCGCCAGCTGCGGTTTGAGTTTGGCGGGCTGCGGGCCGTGATGCCCTTTGAACAGTGTGCCGACGGAGCCGAAACCGGCAGCGTGCGGGACATTGCGATCCTGACGCGGGTCGGGCGGCCCACCTGCTTTGTCATCGAGGGGATGGACACCGACGAGACCGGTCAGCCGGTCTACCGCCTCTCCCGCGCCGAAGCACAGCGGATGTGCAAGGCCGACTACCTCTGCACGCTCCAGCCCGGCGATATCCTGCCCTGCACCGTGACCCACATCGAACCCTTCGGGGCCTTCTGCGACGTGGGATGCGGCATCAGCGCTCTGCTGCCCATCGACTGCATGTCGGTCAGCCGCATCTCTTCCCCCGCCGACCGGGTCAGCGTCGGGCAGCAGATCCTCTGCGCCATCAAGAACCGGGACGTACAGGGCCGGTTCGTTCTGACCATCCGGGAACTGCTGGGCACATGGGCCGAGAACGCCGCCGCTTTTACGGTCGGTGAGACCGTGGTAGGCATCGTGCGGAGCGTGGAGGATTATGGCACCTTCATCGAGATTGCGCCCAACCTCGCGGGCCTTGCCGAGAGCTGCCCTGACCTCCGCCCCGGACAGGCGGTCAGCGTCTACATCAAGAACATCCTGCCCGAAAAGATGAAGATCAAGCTGGTCATCGTGAACCACAGCCTTGGGCAGAGCCATCGGTTCGAGCTGCATTATTTTATCACCGAGGGCCATATCGACCACTGGCTCTACTCCACGCCGGAAAGCCACAAGCGGATCGAGACGGATTTTGCGGTTGCGGCTTGCAATCCGGCGTAAAAGCCTTTATACTATAGGAGGACGATTCCAAATCAGCCATTTGAAAATTGAAGGGGATGTGCAGAACGATGGCCGCCAACGATGCTTTTACCGCCGGTGTCCGCCCCGGCGGGCTGACCGACAGCACCGAGATCCGGTTGCTGTTGTGTTATCTCGTGAAAAACGCCGGGCCGATCACCCGCACCGAGATCGAAAATGCCTTGATGGAAGAAGCGCTGGTCAATTATTTTGAGATCGGCTCCTGCCTTGATGACATCACCCAGCAAAAGCTGGTCACGCTGAGCGATGGACGCTATACCATCACGGAAAAAGGACGCAAGGTCGCGCAGGAACTGGCCTTTGACCTGCCCCGCAGCGTGCGGGAGCGCGCTGTGGCCGCCGTGCTGCGCAGCCAGACATGGGCCCGCAAGGAGGCCCAATACGCCGCCCGCATCACCGAAAAGCCGGACGGCCACTGCTCCATCCGCTGCACCATCAAGGCGCTGGATCAGGAGCTGTTCTGCCTCGACATCGGCACGCCCGACCGGCTGAGCGCCGACCTCGTGAAAAAGCAATTCATCCTCAAAGGCAACGAGATCTACCAGATGCTCATCACCAAGCTGACGGAGGAGACCGAATAACCCAAGCGATAAAAATGCCGCTGTTCCGGAAAGAAAAACCGGACAGCGGCATTTTTTTCATTTCCAGAGCTGGGCGGCCACCAGTTCGAGCACACTGCCCGCGATGCAGCGGGCCTTGTCCGAAATGAGAAAGCAGTTTTCCAGTTCCTCGCGCCGGGGGTCCACATCGGCCACCTTGAAGCCCTTCGTCACCGGATAGCCGTCCCGCAAAAGCCCCCGCAGGATGCCGGAGATCTGCGTTTTCACAGGGATGCGCTCCCCCTCCGGCGTTTCCAGCTCGGCGATGGTCTCCCCTGCCTCGACAAAATCGGCGATGGCGTGACAATTTCGGAATATTCCCGCAGCCGGGGAATGGATGACCCGCTCGGCCCCGTAGCCGCCGATGATGCCCGGCACGCCGGAGTTCGGGGCCGCCGCCCCCTCCCGGATGATCCGGCCAAGCTTGTGGCCGCGTTTGGTCTCCACCACCACATCCACATCCCGCCCGGCCACGAAGCCGGGGCCGAGGGCGATGGTCAGCGGGGCCATCGCCCTCGTGGTGCCGAGGTTTTTCTTCGCGATGATGGCGTCGATCAGCACGGCGGGCTTTGCTTTTGGCAGACAGGCCCCCTTCGGGTCCACGAGGACGGGCACGGCGTTCTCGGCCCAGACGGCCTCTGCCTCGGCCAGCGATGCCGCCCGCACGGCCCGCAGACCTTCCACGGTCGTTTCACCCTCGTAGACTGCTTCGCAGAGAGAGACTTGGCGGCGGATGGCGGCGGGGTGTTCGGCTTCCAGTACCAGCACCCGCAGCCCCGCCGACCACAGCCGGTGGATGGTGCCGGTGGCAAGGTCACCGCCGCCGCGCACCACGATCAGTTTCTCACGCTTCATCGCTGTTTTCCTCCAGCTCCATGCGTTGCAGCAGCACGTTCATCGAGCCGCCGCAGGCTGCAATGGCGGCGTCCTCGCCGGTGCCGTCCGTGGTAAAGGCGGCAAGCTTCGTGGGCGGTTCCTCTCCCGCCAGCATTTTTGCAGCAAGCTGCTGCACCCGGTATTCCATAATGCCGCCGCCCACGCTGCCGACGGTCCGGCCATCGGGCAGAAGCAGCATTTTGGAGCCGACTTCGCGGGGGGTCGAGCCGTGGCGCGAAACGATGGTGGCAAGGACGGCGGGCGTATCCAGCGCCCCCAGCGCTGCCAAAATCGCCGGGGAAAAGCCCTCGGTCAGCGGGCGGGCGCTCTTGATCTGGACGATCTCGGCCAGAATGGACAGCGCGATCTCCTCCGCCGTCTTGGCCCCAATGGCAAGGCCGATGGGCGCGTGGAGCGCTTCCACCCGCGCGGGGTCGATCCCAGCCTCGGTCAATTGGCGGCGCACCAGCGCGGTACGGCCCCGGCTGCCCATCATACCGACATACGCGGCGGGCTTTTGCAGAATAGCGGTCAGGCACTCCAAGTCGCAGTTGTGCGCACGGGTGACGACCACAAAATAGCATTCCGCACCGCCGGAAATTTTGGCAAGGCTCTCCGAAAAGGGGGCACAAAGCACTTCCTCCGCCCCGGCGTTCCGCAGATCGTCGGCAAAATTCGGCCGGTCTTCCAGCGCACAAACGGGCAGCCCCAGAAGGTTTGCCAGCCGCACCACCGAAGCGCCCACATGGCCGCCGCCGCAGACCACGAGCCGCGGGGCCGCGCCGAACCGCTCCGCAAACACGCGGAGCCCCTCCAGCTCCTGCACGCCGCTGGACGTGATCTGCCGCAGCGCAGACAGCCGCCCGCTCAGGCACGGTGCCGGATGTTCCGGCCAGAGCGGCACACCGCCGCGCAGCAAAAGCTGTGCTCCCGGCGTTTCACCTTCCAGCACGGTGGCCAGCAAGTAGTCACCCGCCGCATCGTGTAACGCATCCAAAAAAGTTCGGGGTTCCATTCGGGTCTCCTTTTGATTTATTGTTCTACCTGCGCGGCGGCGGCGTATTCGGCGGGATCGAATCGTTCCCGCCAGCGCTCCCAGTCCTCCGGCAGCATCCGCCACGCAAGGCCGCACCCGGCGGACAGTTCCCGCGGCAGCGGAATGAGTCGGCCGGGGATCTGTTCCGCGATGCAGCGTTTTTCCCACGCCATCGCATCCACGGTGGCCCGGAATGAAAGAACGATATACGGTCGTTTTGCTCGCATCTTACTCCTCCAGCGCCAAGGCACGCAGAGCCTGTGCCGCTGCAAGGGCCTCGGCCTCGGTGTTTTGGTGCGAAAAGCTGAACCGCACCACGCCCTGCTCCACGGTGCCCAGCGCCTTGTGCATGAGCGGGGCGCAGTGGGCCCCGGCCCGCACGCAGATGCCGAACTCTTCCCAGAGGGCGTCCGCCACGCGAGCGGAGTCCTCCCCGGCAAGGTTCAGCGAAACGATGGGTGCACGGGGTTCCGCGAAGCTGCCGTAGACCACCACACCGGGGATTTCCCGGACGGCCTCATAAAACAGCCGTGCCAGCGCAGTTTCCTTTGCTTGAAGCGTTTCCACGCCCTGTTCCAAGATCCACCGCACCCCGGCCCCAAGGCCCGCGATGCCGGGGACGTTCAGCGTCCCGGCTTCCAGCGCAGTGGGCATTTCGGCGGGGTGGCGCTCGTCGAAGCTGTGGACGCCGCTGCCGCCTACCACCAGAGGTGCCGCCCGCAAGCCGGGGCGGACGTACAGCCCGCCGGTGCCCTGCGGACCCAGCAGCCCCTTGTGGCCGGTAAAGCAGAGCACATCGATGCCCAGCTTTTGCACCGGGATAGGGCAAGCCCCCGCTGTCTGCGCCGCGTCCACGATCAACAGCAGACCGTGCTTTTTTGCAAAGTGGGCAACAAACGCGAGGTCGGTAGCGTTGCCGGTGACGTTGGACGCCCCGGTGACGACCACTGCCTTGGTGTTGGGCCGCAGCAGCTCCTCGAACTGCTCATAGCGCAGCACGGCGCGGTCATCCACCCCCACAAAGCTGAGCTGTGTTCCCTGCTCCCGCAAGCGGTATAGGGGCCGCAGGACCGAGTTGTGCTCACAGACCGTGGTAATGACATGATCCGCCGGGCCGATCAGCCCGCCGATGGCCGTGTTCAGCGCTTGGGTCGCGTTGGAGGCAAAGGCGATATATGCCGGACTCTCCGCGCCGAATAGTTCGGCCAGCGCGGCGCGGGCGTCGTAGACCAGCCGCGCCGCATGAAGGGTCGGCTCGTGGGCACCGCGGCCGGGGTTGCCCGCTGTTTGCAGCGCTTCCAGCATCGCTTCGCCTACCACGGGCGGTTTTTGCAGCGTGGTAGCCGCATTGTCGAGGTAGATCACGGCTTGACCACGTTCCCGGCGTTCAGCATTTTTTCCGCAATAACGTACATATTCGTCACAGTGCCGACCTGCAGCTTCTCCGTCAGGCCGTAGAAATTCAGACAGGTGCCGCAGGTCACGATCTCCACGCCCTCGGCTTCCAGCGCCTTGAGATCTTCCAGCATGGGCGAACCCTCACAGGTCAGGTGAGCACCGCCGTTGTAAAAGAGGATGGTCTTGGGCAGCTTGTCCTGCTGGGTCAGCGAGAAGACGAAGGCCTTGAGCAGGGTCTTGCCCAGCTCCTCGGCTCCATCTCCCATCTTATCGGATGCAATGACCACCACCGTATCGGTGCGGGCGTCCGGTGCGCAGACCGAGGCCTCCTCGGCCTCGGCGGGGGCGTCGCCCACCGTGAACAAAACGCGGTACTCCCGCTCCGCCAATTTCCCGGCCTTGGACGCATAACCCTTCTGCTGGGCCATCTTGGTCAGGTTCTGGACGGCGATCTCGTTATCCACGAGGACCTCCACCTCACCGGCACCGTTCAATTCGGCAATGGCCTTCTTGGCTTTGACAACAGGAAGCGGGCAAGCATCCCCGCGTGCATCAACTTTCAGCATCGTTCGTATCTCCATTTAATAATTCACTGTGATCTCCGTGGTTTGCTTCTCCAAAATCTCGCCCACGATGGCGGCGGGCAGACCTGCCGCCCGGAGTTCCTGCTCCAGCGCGGCGGCGTCCTGCGGCGCAGCGGCCAACAGCAGCCCGCCGGAGGTCTGCGGGTCGAACAGAATTTCCTCCATCGGAAATGGGACATTTTCAAACCGGACGAAGGGTCCGGTGTGGTTGCGGTTCCGCTGGCCCGCCGCCGTGTACAGGCACGCATCGGCGGCTTCCCACGCACCGGGCAGCACCGGCACCGCATGGGCATCGATGACGCAGGAGAGTTTGTCTCCCATCATCTCGTGCAGATGGCCCAGAAAGCTGAACCCGGTCACGTCGGTAGCGGCGTGGACCTCATACTTGTGCGCGATCTCTGCCGCCGTCTTATTCAGGGTAGTCATGGAGCGGATGGCCCCTTCCATCTGGTCCGGGGCGGCTTCGCCTACCCGGTTGGCCGTGCAGATGAGCCCGACGCCCAGCGCCTTGGTCAAGAGCAGCTTGTCGCCGGGGCGGCCGGTATCGTTGGCCGTCATCCGGCGCGGATCCACAAGGCCCGTCACTGAAAGGCCGTACTTCACGCCGGTGTCGGCGATGGAATGCCCGCCTGCGAGGCTGCCCCCCGCTTCGGCGACCTTTTCGGCCCCGCCGCGCAGGATCTCGCCCAGAACGTTCAGGTCCATGCTCTCCGGAAAGCAAACGAGGTTCAGCGCCGTCTTCACTTCGCCGCCCATGGCGTAGATATCGCTCAGGGCGTTGGCAGCAGCGATCTGCCCGAAGGTATAGGGGTCGTCCACCATGGGTGGGAAAAAGTCCACCGTCTGCACGAAGGCCAGCTCATCGGTGATGCGGTAAACGGCGGCGTCATCCTTGCTGTCGTAGCCGACCAAAAGGTTCGGATCCTGTTCGCCGCGCGGCAGCTTTTCGAGGATGCGGCTCAGCACCCCCGCGCCGAGCTTGGCCGTGCAGCCGCCGCCCGTGCAGAACACGATCTTTTCCGATTCTGCCATTACGCTCGTTTTCCTTCCGAAAATCGTGTCAGAACGCTTCGCACCCGGAAGCGCTCCCATAAAAGTTTCTGTGTCTCTTCGCCCAGCGCCCGGCGGGCAGCATCGTCCGCTTGGTTGAGGACGGCGTAAAACTGCCGCTCCCCCACCTGTTTGCGTCCCCCGGCCTCGCTGGCCAGAAGCCGTGCCAGCAGTTCCGGCGTCAGCAGGGTCTCCGGTGCCGCGCCCAGCAGCGCACAGGCGGTTTCCAGCCGGAAGCAGACGGTTTCCAGCGGTTTTTCCACCGCCGAAAGCCCGGCCACGGCCAGCACGATATCACTTTCCGGCAGGATCACCGGCTCGTGCGCCGCCGGGGCCTTGCAGGGCAAGCGCTTGGCCCCGTCCGCTTCCAGAAAAACGGCGTCGGCCTGCTCCATCCAGTATTCCAACTGCCGGGGCGGCGGGGCGGTCAGCTTGCCGCTGCCGTCCGGCGTGCCGAGGACGGCAAACGCTCCTGCCGCCCAAAGGGCTTTTACGTCCGCGTCGGCGGCGGCGAAGTTCTGCTTCGGCTGCCGGATGTGGGTGGTCGTCCCGGCCAGCACACGCCAGCCCCTGCGGGCGCAATGCTCACTCAGGGCATAGAGCAGGGTGGTCTTTCCCCCACCGCCCACCAGCGAGACGACATGCCCCTTCTCAGCCAGAAACGGGAACTGCGCTTCCGTGACCATTCAGCGGTTCTCCTCCACGGCCATGGCAATCTGCTCCGGGGTGATGGGCAGCTCGTAGAACCGGGTGCCGATGGCGTTGTACACCGCATCCGCAATGGCGGGCAGCGGCGTGTTGATGACCACTTCGCCGATGGACTTTGCGCCAAAGGGGCCGTTGGGCTCGTAGCTGTTTTCAAACTCCACCCGGATCTTTCCGATGTCCACGCGGGTGGGGATCTTATACTGCATGAACGAATTTTCCATGGGGCAGCCCTTGGAATCGTAGGTGATGTTCTCGGTCAGCGCCATGCCGATGCCCTGCAGCAAGCCGCCCTCGGCCTGCACGCGGGTCAGGTTCGGGTTGATGGGGGTGCCGCAGTCCACACAGGCGGCATAATCCACCACCTTGACTTCACCGGTCTCCTTGTCCAGCTCAATTTCAGCCGCACCCACCATGTACGGCGGGGGCGACAAGGGCGAAGTGTGGGTCTCGGTGACTTCCAGCGGCACCATATGGCCGAACTGAGAGGCCGAGGCGACCTCGCTGAGGGAGACTTTCTGCTCCGGGTCGGCATCCACAAAGACATTTTTGCCGTCAAAGGCAACGTCCGCTTCCTCGCAGTGGAGCAGTTCCGCGCCCAGTTTGCAGATCTGTGCCCGCAGCTTCATGGCGCACTTTTCGACGGCCTTGCCGGTAACGTAGGTCGTGCTGGAGGCATAGGAGCCGGAATCGTAGGGCGAAACATCGGTATCCGCACCAAAGACGGTGATGTCGTCCAGCCCGCAGTCCAGTACCTCGGCGGCGATCTGCGCTAGGGTGGTGTCGCAGCCGGTACCCATATCCGCCGCGCCGATGATGAGGGAGTAGAACCCTTCATCGTTGACCTTGAGGGTCGCGCTGCCGACGTCCATGCCGGAAATGCCGGAGCCCTGCATCGCCATGCCCATGCCCACGGCGCGGACCTTCCCGTTGCCGAGGTCCCGGACGGGATACTTGTGATCCCAGTCGATCATCTCGTGGACCTTTTTCAGGCAGCGATCCAGCGCACAGCTGGTGTTCACCGCACCGTAGTAGGCGGGCATCACGTCGCCCTCCTTGACGATGTTCATCTCACGGATCTTGAAGGGATCCATATGGAGCTTGGCGGCCAGCTCGTTCACGGCGGATTCCACCGCAAACAGGCCCTGCGTTGCACCGTAGCCGCGGTAAGCGCCGGCAGACATATGGTTGGTATAGACCACGTCGCTGACGAAGCGGAACGCCTCGGCCTTGCCGTACAGCGGGATGGACTTGTGGCCCGACAGGCCCACCGTCGTGGGGCCATGCTCGCCGTAGGCGCCCGTGTTGGACAGGGTGTAGAGGTCGATGCCCTTCACGATGCCCTCTTTGGTGGCACCGAGGCGGACGTGCATCTCCATCTCGTGCCGGGGCGAGGAAGCGGTCTGGCTCTCCTCGCGGGTGAAAAGGAGTTTGCAGGGCTTTTTGGTCTTCCACGTCACAAAGGCCGGGTAGATGGCGGAGACGGCCGTCTGCTTGGCACCGAAGCCGCCGCCGACGCGGGGCTTGATGACGCGGATCATGGATTTGGGGATGTGCAAAGCATTCGCCACGTTGCGGCGGGTGTGGAAGACGATCTGGGTGGAGCTGAGGATGTTCAGCCGCCCGTACAGATCCATATAGCAGCAGGTGCGGAAGGTCTCCATCATGGCCTGTTGGCACGCCTTGGTGTGGTAGACATGGTCGATGACCACATCGCAGTTCGCCAGCACGGCGTCGATATCGCCGCTGCCGCACTCGTCGTGGGCGCAGAGGTTCCGCTTGTTGTCCGCGCCCACCGGGCACAGGCTCTCCCAGTTGTCCTCCGGGTGGACGAGGATGGGGTTATCCTTGGCGGTATGGAAGTCCAGCACCGGTTCCAGCACCTCGTACTCCACCTTAATGAGCTTCATGGCCTTGTCCACGCACCGATCGTCCACACCGGCCACAATGGCAACCACATCGCCCACAAAGCGAACATGGCGGTCAATGACCAGCCGGTCGTAGGGGCTGGCTTCGGGGTAGGTCTGGCCCGCTTGGGTGTAGCGGCGGCCATTCTGATCCACATCCTCCCACGTGAAGATGGCCTCGATGCCGGGCACTTTCTTGGCGACGGTGGTGTTGATGGTCTTGACGATGGCATTGGGGTGGGGCGAGCGCAGAAGCTTTACAATGAGGCAGTCGGCGGGGGCAAGGTCATCCATGTAGACGGGCTTGCCGGTGACGAGCTGCATCGCGTCCTTTTTCCGTACCGGTTGATTTACATATTTCATGACTTCTCCGACTCCTTTCCGCTTTTTTCCTTTTTCCATGCAAGGAACGCCTGGATCCCGCGGAGCTGTCCCTCATAGCCTGAGCAGCGGCACAGGTTGCCGGCAAGATATTCCCTGATCTCTTCCTCTTACGGGTACTCGTTTTCCCGGAACAACGCCAGTGCGTTCATGATAAAGCCCGGATTGCAGAAGCCGCACTGCTCCGCGCCCTGATCCGCAATAAATGCCCCAAACTCCTTCGCCTCCTCCTGAAGTCCCTCCAGGGTCGTCACCGTTCTTCCGTCCGCTCTTGCCGCAAGCACCGAACAGGATAATACCGGCTTCTCATCTAAAAATACCGTACAAAGACCGCAGTTGGATGTCTCACAGCCGCGCTTCACGCTGTAGCATCCGTGATCCCGCACAAAATCGATCAAAAGCATGTCCGCGTCGATGTCGGCGGAGATTTTCTTTCCGTTTAATGTCATGGTAATGTTCATGATATAATTCCTCTATAAATTTTTTTCACTTTCATCTGATTGATCCAGCTGGAATTCTTCCTTATTTTCCCGCCAGCTTACAGACAGCTCTCCTTACCAGAACTCCCGCCAGGTGTTTCCGGTACTCCGCGCTTCCTCTCGTGTTGGAGCCGGTCACGATCTGTTCTTTTACACACTTGGCAGCATACTCCGCAATGTTTTCCACATTTTTGTCCTTCATATCCTCATTTGACAGCGCAAAGA
>OJLA01001218.1_pt1 | contig 18143 bp, 15 predicted proteins | sample 1596611 | NCBI WGS metagenome assembly OJLA01 (sample SAMEA4350168, study PRJEB24818) | metagenome | biome: human; feature: gut; material: faeces | place: Denmark | collected 2013-09
GTATAAAACGGTATATTTATTTAATATTGTAATTAATGGATAACAATGCTAAAATGTAATAAACAAAATAATAAAAGAGAAGGAATGAAAAAAAATGGATAAATTCAGTTCTGAAATCTGATGTAGGTTATTTCATACAAGCACTAAACGGTTTTCCTGGTCCATTTGTTAAATATATAACAGGAATTAACAAAATCAATGAATACAGATGAAGAAAATTTTGTGCATTTTAAGAAAACTTTAAAAATATATGAGGATATGGCAGAGTATTTAGGGAATGTTTAATAAAAGAAAATAATATATAATGATATAAAATGAAAAAGGAGTATCATATGGAAATAATAGAATATGAAGAAGAATATTTAGAAGATGTTAGAAATTTATTAGTTGAATTGGAAGAATATATAATATCAATAGATGAAGATAATTTAGATCAAATACATAAAGATTATCGTAAATTAATGGCTTTATATGATTTGAAGGAAGTTAAAGAAAATAACGGAAAATGTTTTTTAGCCGTAATAGATGATAAAGTCGTAGGATTGGTAATGGGAACAATTCCAGAATACAGGGATTATGATTATTTGGATTATAAATGTCCTAAAAGAGGAGTAATTACGGAATTAGTTGTGACTAAAAGTGTTAGATCTAAAGGCATTGGAAAAGAATTAATGAAAAAAATAGAAGATTATTTTCTAGAGCAAAATTGTGAATATGTACTTATTGATGTATTCGCATATAATAATAAAGCATTAGATTTTTATAATAAAAATGTTTAAGAAACCAAGAAAAGACAGTTTTTTTAAAACATATAAATTATAATAGAATACAAAAAGGAGAAGGTGATAAAATATAACAATTTACATTGATGTTGCTTTTTTAGAAAATTTAATAATGAATATAATCATTTTATATACGACATCTATTATATTAAAAGTTAAACCAAAAGTGATAAGAATCATAACAGCAAGTTTAATAGGGAGTATATATGCAATAATAGCATATACTACAGAAATTTCAATTTATACGTCAATAATTTCAAAATGGATTTTAGCAATAGTCATAGTATACATAGCGTTTAATCCACAAACAGTTAAAAAAATGTGTAAACAGGTATTGATATTTTATTTGACTTCATTTGTATTTGGAGGAGTGGCATTATATTTAATTTACTTTTTGAAGCCTCAAGAGATATTTATAAAAAATGGAGTATATGTTGGAAAATATGTATTAAAAGTTATATTTTTAGGAGCAATTATTGCATTCATAATAGTAAAAATATCTTTTAAATTAATAAAAACTAAAATTAATTCAAAAGATATGTATTGTAAAATAAAAGTTTTCATAGATGAAAAGGTAATTCAAACAATAGCAATGATTGATACGGGAAATTTAGCAAAAGAGCCTATAACCAATAGGCCAGTTGTAATAATAGAAAATAATTTATTAGAAGAAGTTTTGCCTAAAGAAATATGCAATAATGTAGAAAATATATTAAGTGGAAATTTAGATGGTGTTCCTGAAAAATATATTCCTAGATTAAGATGTATTCCATTCTCGTCTTTAGGAAAACAGAATGGAATGCTATTAGGAATAAAGGCAGATGGAATAGAAGTGGACTTTGAAGAAGAAAAAAAGTGTTCAAAAGATGTGATAATTGGAGTATATGATAAGTCATTAACCAAAAAAGGAGAATATAGGGCGTTAATAGGACTTGAACTAACATAAAAAAAGAATGTATAATATAAAAAAATGCAGGGAGGGTAGAACAATGATTATTGAATTACCGAGAGAATTTTGCATGGAAGGTCCTAATTGTAAAAAAGGTGCATTCGTTGATAATGGAATTTTGAAAATTAGATGGGATGTATCGTTTCGGAAGGCTATGACAGAACTTACATATCAAATGAAAGGAAGGGGACGGTGTTGTTATTGTAAAGAACTTATTCCAGAAGATGAAATAACAATAGATCACATGTATCCACAAGAATTTGGAGGCCCAACAATTACAAATAATATGCTTCCAAGCTGTAAGAAATGTAATAATGAAAAAGGCAATTTAAATACCAGCCAATATAAAGCATACTTAAAAGCTAAAAAACTTGGAAGAGTAGAAGGTTTTAGAAAAGAAATTAAGAAATATCAAGATTATACAAGGCAGTTTAATGACTTCAATATTCCGATCGAATGGCTAACTGAAAAAAGAATATATCAGCTTATTGTAGTTTTTAATATGCAAGAAAATTATAAAGGAAAAAAGTATCAAAAAATAGCAAAATATTTTGAAACATATCATCATTTTCAAAAGCCAATTATTATTGACAAAAATGGCTTTGTGCTAGATGGATTTCTTGCTGTTATGTATGCGAGAAATGTAGGACTAGAAAAATTACCTGTTATTCAACTCGAAAATGTAGAAGTAATTTTTTAAGAAAACATGAAAGAAATAATCGTAAAATAGCGATTATTTCTTTTTTTCTACAATAAAAAGAGACAGTATTTGCAATTAAAAAGTTGTACAATGAATTTGAAAGAGAGGTGAAGTTTACAATAAGCGAAAGGAAGGAAAATGAGTTTAATTGATTTTATAAAAAAGAGCATTAGCAATATTTGTGCAAAATATATTGAAGGTACTTTAGATGAAGAAAAAGAAATTTTACCAATATTTTATGTTGCTGGTAGTCAAACATTGCCACCGCCATTGACAGCAGAAGAAGAGGAAGAAACAATAAAAAAATTAGATACAGACGAATGTATAGAGGCAAGAAAATTGTTAGTTGAAAGAAATTTAAGATTGGTCGTATATATTGCTAAAAAGTTTGAGAACACAGGAATAGGAATAGAAGATTTAATTTCAATTGGGACAATAGGATTAATGAAAAGTGTAAACACATTTAATTCAGATAAAAAAATTAAGCTTGCTACATATGCTTCAAGATGTATAGAAAATGAAATATTAATGTATTTAAGAAGAAATAATAAAATAAAGTTAGAAGTTTCAATAGATGAACCATTAAATAAAGATAGTGATGGAAATGAACTTTTGTTATCAGATATTTTGGGAACAGACCCTGATGTTACATATAGAAAACTAGAAGATGAAGTTGATATGAAATTACTCAAAGAGGCTATAAAAAAATTAAACGATAGAGAAAAAAATATTATGGAAATGAGATTTGGATTTATAAGTGGAAAAGAAAAAACACAAAAAGAGGTTGCAGATGAACTTGGAATATCGCAAAGCTATATTTCGAGACTGGAAAAAAAGATTATTAATAAAATGAAGAAAGATATAATAAGCAAAACAGGCTAAAATGTAAGGAAAATCTTGATATTTTTAATAAATTGAGGTAAAATATGTAAAAATGGGGTCGGAGCTTAAATTAGCATGCGAAAAAAAGGACCGACCCCAAATTCGCAAAGGAGATTAAAAATGTATAATGAATTTGGAATAAAAAATGAAATATTAGAATTGGCAAAAGAGGTAGAAAAAGAGATTCAACCTCAATTTGAAAAAATTGATAATATAAAAGAATGGAATAGTTTGAAAGTTTTAAATGCTTTCCAAAAATGTGGACTATCTGAAATGCATTTACATTCTTCAACAGGATATGGTATTGATGAAGTTGGTAGAAATAAAATTGAAGAGATTTATTCAGAAATTTTTAAGACAGAAGATTCTTTGGTTAGAGCACAAATTATTTCTGGAACTCATGCATTAGCAGTGACTTTATTTGGATTATTAAGACCAGGAGATACTATGTTAAGCATTTCTGGTGCTCCTTATGATACTTTACAAACTATTATTGGTATAAGTAAAGAACAAAGTAAAAGCTCTTTAAAGGAATTTGGAGTTAAATATGAACAGATTGAGTTAGTTAATGATGATTTTGATATTGAAGCTATTAAAGCAAGAGCTTCTAAAAATGATTTAAAACTAATTGAAATTCAAAGGTCTAAAGGATATTCTACAAGAAAGAGTTTGACAATTGATAAGATTGAAAAAGCAATTAAGGCTATTAGAGAAGTAAATAAAGATGTTATTATAATGGTTGATAATTGTTATGGTGAATTTGTAGAAGAAAAAGAACCAACAGAAGTAGGAGCAGATATTATTGTAGGTTCTTTGATGAAAAACTTGGGAGCAGGTATTGCAACTAGTGGTGCATATATAACAGGAAAAAAAGATTTAATAGAATTGTGTGCTGAAAGGTTGACAGCTCCAGGTGTAGGAAAAGAAATAGGTCCTTCATTAAATCAAAATACATCATTTATTAAAGGATTGTTTTTTGCACCAAGTGTAGTTGCCAGTGCGGTTAAAACAGCTGTATTTGCAAGTAGAATATTAGAGAGATTAGGTTATAATGTAAATCCTAAATATGATGAACCAAGAGCAGATATTGTTCAAACAATAGAATTAGGAAGTGCAGATAAACTTATAAAATTCTGCCAAGGAATTCAAATGGGATCTCCAATTGATTCTAATGTTGTACCAGAACCAAGTGCAATGGCAGGATATGATGACCAAGTTATTATGGCTGCTGGAACTTTTACAGAAGGTTCAACAATTGAACTTAGCTGTGATGGTCCAATTAGACCTCCATATATTGCATATATGCAAGGGGGACTTACATATGAATATGGAAAACTTGGAATATTAAAAGCATTATCAACATTTTAGGCAAAATAATTACTTGATAATACTTTGTCAAAATTTAAAAAAAGCCTTGTAACTTGCTTGAATTTGTGATATAAATAAAACTATAAAAGTATTGGAGGTCAAATATGGAAGAAAATTATGAATATGAAAAAAAGACAATACTAATTGTAGATGATGAGCAAAAGATTGTAGATCTATTAGTACATAATTTAAGAAGAGAAGGCTATAATACAATAGAGGCAAATGATGGACAAACAGCAGTAGACATAGCTTTAGAAAAAAGACCAGATTTAATATTGCTAGATGTAATGCTTCCAAGAATGGATGGGCTAACTGTATGCAAAAAAATAAAAAATGTATATAATGTTCCAATATTAATGGTTTCAGCCAAAGATGATGAATTAGATAAAATTGTAGGACTAGAACTTGGGGCTGATGATTATATTACAAAACCATTTAGTGTAAGAGAAGTTGTTGCTAGAGTTAAAGCTAATTTAAGAAAAGTTGAAGCAACATTAGAAGCGGCACAAGCAACAGCAAAAGAAAATGAAAATAAAAAGGAAGAAAAGAAAGAAAGTACAATTAAAGTTGGATCACTTGTACTTGATTTAGAAAAATACGAAGTTCATATAGATGGAAAAATAATAAATTTAACATTAAGAGAATTTGAGGTATTAAAATTTTTAGCAAGTCAACCAGGTCAAGTTGTAACTCGAGAAGCATTGCTAGAGAGAGTATGGGGATATGAATATTATGGTGATATAAGAACAGTTGATGTAACTGTAAGAAGAATTAGAGAAAGAATTGAAAAAGATACATCAAATCCACAAATTTTGATTACCAAAAGAGGGGTAGGGTATTATATTCCAAACAAATAAAAAAAGCAAGTTTTAACTTGCTTTTTATGCATTTATATACTATATTTTTTCAATGAATCAACAACAATTCCACAGATAACAAATTCAATAGCAAAAGAAAAGCTAGATTGCATTAAAGTTAAGCCTAAATGATATAGTATGTTAAATCCTAAAAATATGTATCCAAGTAATATACCAATTGAAGTTAAGCAAACAAGACCAGAAAATAATAAACCATATTTTATAATTTTAAAAGTGTCTTTGTCTAAATTTTTGAGTATAGAAAAAAATTTTTGCATAACATCACCTCTTATCAATATAATAACATTTTGATTGAACAAAATCAAAGGGAATATATGCCATAAAATTTGGCTGTTCTATTGTGTTTGGAAAAACAAAGTGATATAATATGAAAAGTTGAGGGGGAAAATAAAATTTCTGCTCAATTTTTTTTCAAAATCAGAAAAGAGGTAAAAAATGGCAAAAGCAAAAACAATATTTGTGTGCAGTGAATGTGGAAATGAATCACCAAAGTGGTTAGGAAAATGTCCTGCTTGTAATAGCTGGAACACATTTTATGAACAAAAAGTGGAAAAATATACAGATACAAATAAAATAGAAAAGAAAATAAATAATACACCAAAGCCTTTAAGTACATATGTAGGTCAAGAAGCTAATAGAACTTCAACAGGATATGCAGAATTAGATAGAGTTTTAGGTGGAGGATTGGTAAAAGGTTCTTTAATATTATTAGGAGGAGAGCCTGGAATTGGAAAATCCACATTAATATTACAATTATGTGAAAAAGTACAGGGAGAAGGAAAAGTCTTATATGTATCAGGAGAAGAGTCAGCAGAACAAATAAAATTAAGAGCAGACAGGTTAGATGTAAAAAATAATGACTTAATGTTTTTAGGAGAAACAGATATTGATGTAGTAAAAGAAGCAATATCAGAAATGCAACCAAAACTTGTTATAATAGATTCTATTCAAACTATGTATTCAGATGAAATTACTGCAGCTGCTGGAAGTGTAAGTCAAGTAAGAGAAATAACAGCACAGATAATGAGAGTATGCAAAGCACAACAAATAACAACGGTTATAATAGGACATGTAACCAAAGAAGGAAATATAGCTGGACCAAGAGTGCTAGAACATATGGTAGATACAGTTCTTTATCTTGAAGGTGAAAGATATAATACGTATAGAATTTTAAGAGCGGTAAAAAATAGATTTGGATCAACAAATGAAATTGGAATGTTCGAAATGAAACAAGAAGGAATGTGTGAAGTAAACAATCCATCAGATATTTTAATAACAGAGAGAGATGATAATCCATCAGGTTCTTGCATTGTTGCTAGTATAGAAGGAACAAGACCAATATTAGTCGAGATACAAGCGTTGACATCACAAACAGTATTTGGATTACCAAAAAGAACGGCAAATGGTTTTGATTATAATAGACTTGCAGTATTAATAGCAGTATTAGAAAAAAAGGCAGGATTATCATTAGGAAATCAAGATGTATATTTGAATATTGCAGGTGGAATGAAATTATCAGAACCGGCGGTAGATTTAGGAATTATAGCAACAGTAGCATCTGCATATAAAAATGTTCCAATTTCACAATCTACAGTAGTAATAGGAGAAGTAGGATTAACAGGAGAAGTTAGAAGAATTAATTTAATAGAAAAAAGATTGAAAGAAGCAGAAAAATTAGGGTTTAAAACGTGCATAATTCCAGAAAATAATAAAAAAGGCTTGAAAGATGAGTATAAATTAGATATAATAGGAGTGAAAAATATTGGCGAAGCTTTAAGAAAGCTTGGCATTAAATAAGGCAGTTAAGGAGGAAAAGTTGGAATGAGTTCAATAAAGGAAGATCCAATAGCAGAAATCCTAAAGAAAATAGCTCCAGGGACGCCAATAAGAGAAGGCTTAGATAACATATTAAAAGCCAAAACTGGTGCACTATTATTAATAACAGATAAGCAAGATGTTATTAGTGAGATAGTAGATGGAGGATTTTTTATAAATGAAGATTATACTTCATCTAAACTATACGAACTAGCAAAAATGGATGGAGCAATAGTATTAAGTGGAGATATGAAAAGAATATTATTTGCAAATGCCCAATTAATTCCATCATATCAAATTCCAACAGTAGAAACAGGTACTAGACATAGAACTGCAGAAAGAACAGCAAAACAAACTGGAGAATTAGTCATTAGTATATCTCAAAGAAGAAACATAATTACAGTATTTAAAGAAAATTATAGATATATATTAGAAGATACGGATGCTGTTTTAAATAAAGCAAATCAAGCAATACAAACATTAGAAAAATATAGAAAAGTATATGATAGTAAATTAAGCATATTAAATGAATATGAATTTAATGATATAGTTACACTAGATAATGTACTAACTGTAATACAAAGGGCCGAAATGGTAATGAAAATCGTAGAAGAAATCAAAAAGAAAATCTATGAGTTGGGTGATGATGGAAGACTTGTAAGTATGCAGTTGGAAGAATTGATTGGAGGCTTAGAAAAAGAAGAACTACAATTAATTAAAGACTATCAGATAAAAGATGATCCTGCAGAAGAAATATTAGAAAGTTTATCAAAATTGGGACATGAGGATTTGATAAAAGAACAAGCTATTGCAAAGATATTAGGATATGAAACTTCAGAAAATTTCGAGGAGTTAGCGGTATATCCAAAAGGATATAGAATTTTGAATAAAGTTCCAAGAATGCCTAACAGTATAGTAGAGAATTTAGTTAAATCATTTAGATCATTTCAACATATATTAGTTGCTGATATAAGTGATTTAGATAAAGTAGATGGAATTGGAGAAGTAAGAGCGAAAACAATTAAGCAAACATTGAAAAAAATGCAAGAGCAATTTGCATTTGATAATATATTAATTTAGAAAGGTGAGAGAAAAAATGAAAAAAGCATCAAACATAATAACAATAATAGCATTATTATTAATTTTAGTATTAATAGGAGGAGTATCTTATGGATACTATAAAAAAGCGACAATGGAAGTGAAAAATCCAATTGTTACAATGGAAGTTCAAGATTTTGGAACAATTAAATTAGAATTATACCCAGAGATGGCACCACAAACAGTATCAAACTTTGTAGCACTTGCACAACATGGATTTTATGATGGATTAAAATTTCATAGAGTTGTAGATGGTTTTATGATTCAAGGAGGAGACTCTAATGGAGATGGAACAGGAGCACCAAAATTAAGTGATTTAGGAATAGATGTTAGTGAAGATAAAGATAGAAAATATTGTATAAAAGGAGAATTTTTATCAAATAAGTATACCAAAAATACTTTAAAACATAAAGAAGGCGTAATCTCAATGGCAAGAGCAGATTATACATCATATTCATCTTCATTAACAACAGAAAGTTATAATTCAGCAGGTTCACAATTCTTTATTATGACTGCAGACAATGAATCATTAGATGGTAATTATGCACCATTTGGAAAAGTAATAGAAGGAATGGATATAGTTCATAAAATAGAAAAAGTAGAAGTAAAAGAGACAGAAACAAGTAGTTCTAACAATTCTTCAAGCGAAGCAAATACAGAAGAAAAAGAAAAAAGTACACCAGTAAATGATGTTATAATATCAAAAGTTACAGTTGAAACATATGGAGTTGATTATGGAAAACCAGATACATTAGAAACTTGGGATTACTATGATTGGGTATACAAAACATATGGAGTAAATTTAAAACAATATCAAAACTAAAAAAAATTCCCTACGATGTAGGGAAATTTTTTTATAGAGAATTTGTATTATTATTTTCAGTATTTGGTGTAGTATTATCTTCATCAAGTGATATATTTTCATTTTGAATTGTATTAATTGAATTTTCTAATTTTGTTAATCTATCTTCTGTAGCCTTATTTCTAAGATGTAAAACATAAACTAAACAAACTAAACTTATAATACTAATAACACAAAGAGTATAAAAGAAACCTAATAATGTTATTTTATTAGTTCTTTTAACTTCTTTATTATTGTTTGGTTCTTCCATCTTTACACCTCCTCCTTTGTATGTAGTAATAATATCATAATAGACAAAATATGACAATAGAAAAAAGAAAAAATCGCTAATTTATTTAGCGATTTTTATTATGCCATAGCAGCATTTAATTTTTTAGATAGACTAGATTTTTTTCTAGCAGCTGTGTTTTTTACGATAACACCTTTTGTGCAAGCTTGATCTATTTTTTTTGTAGCTTCAGAAAATAAAGTTTTTGCTTCTTCTAAATTACCAGCAGCAATAGCTTCTTCGAATTTTTTTACAGCTGATTTATATCCAGTTTTTATCATATTATTTGTTAATGTTTTCTTTTCAATAATTTTAACTCTCTTTTTTGCTGATTTAATATTTGGCATGTGAATGCACCTCCTCTTAGTAAATAATAAACTATAACGCATATTATTATAACATATAAAGTTTGGTTTGGCAATAGTAAAAAAGATTTTTGTTGAAAAATTTCCTAAAATATATTATACTGTAACTAAATTATAATGAAAGGACAGACAAAGTTGGAAGAAATTGAAGGAGTATTATCTGAAATCATATATCAGAATGAAGTAAATGGCTATACAGTAGGAGTTATAGAAACAGAAGATGAACAAATAACAGTAGTAGGATATTTACCATTTATAAAAAAAGGAGATACACTAAAAATAACAGGAAAGTTTGTTGAACATAAAGATTATGGAGAACAATTTAAAATAGAAACATTTGAAAAATTAATGCCTCAAACATTATCTGCACTTGAAAAATATTTAGCAAATGGAAATATTAAAGGAATTGGACCAGCAACAGCAACTAAGATAATAGAAAAATTTGGTGAAGAAACAATACATGTACTAAAATTTGAACCAGAAAAGCTTGCACAAATAAAAGGAATAAGTAAAGATAAAGCTGTAGAAATATCTGAAAGCTTTGTTGAAAACTGGGAAGTTTGGCAGATAGTAGGATTTCTTGAAAGATTTGGAATAGGTGCAGAGAATGCCAAAAAAGTTTATGATATGTTAGGTGCAAATGCGATTGCTGAAATAGAAGCAGATCCATATATTTTAATAGATATATCAAGAGGAGTAGATTTTAAACAGATAGACCAAATGGCAATAAAACTTGGAATAGAAAGAGAAAATCAAAAAAGAGTAAAAAGTGGTATAAAATATGCTCTTATAAAAATAACTTATAATGGTCATTGTTGTACACTAGAATCTAATTTAATTGAATATGTAAAAACACTTTTAAATGTTAATGAAGCAGTTATACAAGATGGAATTGTTAACTTAAAAGTAAATAATGAAATTGTAGTAGAAAATAGAAATGATGAAAAATGGGTATATCTATATAGTTTTTATAAAGCAGAAAATCAGATTGCAGAGAGAATATTAAAATTAGATAAAGCCAAAAACATGAAAAAAGTATCAAATATAGAAAAAGAATTAAAGCTAGTTGAAGAAAAAACAGATATAATGTTATCAGAAAAACAAAAAGAGGCTATTAGAGCAATAAATGATAACAATGTCACAATTATAACAGGTGGACCTGGAACAGGAAAAACAACAATTATAAAAAGCATAATTGAAATATATAAACAAAAAAAATACAAAATAGTTTTGTGCGCTCCAACGGGACGTGCTGCTAAAAGGATGACAGAAACTACAGGAGAAGAAGCAAGTACATTGCATAGATTATTAGAGATTGGAAAAGTAGATGAAGAATCTTTATTTAAAAAAGACAGTGAATATCAAGGAGCACCAATAGATGGAGATATTATAATAGTTGATGAAGTTTCAATGGTAGATATGTTTATAATGAGTTATTTGTTGGATTGCATATATTTAGGAACAAAACTAATATTAGTAGGAGATAGTGACCAGTTACCATCAGTAGGACCAGGAAGTGTACTTCAAGATTTAATAGCATCAGAAAAAATAGTAACAGTACATTTAGACAAAATTTTTAGACAAGCTGCTAAAAGTAAAATAATTGTAAATGCACATAGGGTAAATAACGGAAAAGGTTTTATATCTAAAGAAGACCCAGAATTAGAAAAAGATTCAAAACAAGATTTTTATTTTATAAAAGAAAATAGTCAAGAAAAAATATTAGAAGAAGTATTATCATTATGTAATGGAAGATTAAAAAAATTTGGAGACTATGATTTCTTTGAAAATATTCAAGTTTTAAGCCCAACTAAAAAAGGATTGTTAGGAACTAAAGAGATGAATAAAGCATTACAGAATGAATTGAATCCACACAGAGAAGGCGAAAATGAAAAAGCTAGTATGGGAGCTATATTTAGAATTGGAGACAGAGTAATGCAGATAAAAAACAATTATGATATTAGTTGGGAAAGAAGAAGTGATGGAAGCGTAGAAATTGGAAATGGTGTATTTAATGGAGAAATGGGGACAATAACAAATATTGATGAAAAACAAAAAAATGTTAGAGTAAAATTTGATGATGAAAAAGTTTGTTGGTATGAATTTAATGAACTAGAACAATTAGAACATAGTTATTGTATTACAATACATAAAGCACAGGGAAGTGAGTTTGATGTAGTAATTATGATAATACCACAAGCAGCACCAATGCTACTTACAAGGAATCTTCTTTATACAGGTTTAACTCGTGCCAAAAAGCTTCTAATTGTAATAGGAAATGACAGAATTATTGATTTTATGATAAGAAATGTAGATAGTAAAAAGCGCAATACTGGATTGGAATATAAATTAAAAAATAAATAAAATTTTCTTGACAATTTATTTTAAATAGTATAACATATTATGGAAATAATATTTGAATACGATAGGAGGAAAAAATGGGCGAAGAATACAAAGAAGATAAAAAAATGAAAAAACAGAACAAAAAACAAGCAAAGAGAAATGCTATGTTTAGAAAATTAAGAAAATATGTTAAAGAAAAATATGATAAAGAAATAGCAAAAAAAGAAAAAAAATTAGGTAGAACATTAGAAAAAAAAGAAAAAATAAAAATAGTAGATGGAATAGTAAATAGTATGGGAATCCAAGCAATGGCAAGCAGAGCTGCTGTTGCATCAGTATTTAAAGGACCTAAATATGATACTATTTTAGCATTACCAGAAGCTAAAAAAGTAGAAGTACCTCAAGTTGAAAATTCTAAAAAAGAAATTGAAGAAAAAGAAGAAATAAAAGAAAATATAACAGAAGAAAATGCACCAGAAATTATAGAAGAGAGCAAAGAAGAGATTAGAGAAGAAGTAAAAGAAGAAAATAAAAACGGAAATTTAGAAAAAGAAATTGACAATATAGGCAGTATAAAAGACACACAAGAATGGTTAAAAGAAGTGTATGTAAAAAAACATGAAGAAATTTCAGGAAAAACTAATAATGATTTAATGCCAGATGCTATTAATATTGTAAACACAAGAGTTGCTGGTATGTATAAAACATTTGACGGAGAATATGTAACAACAGTTAATAAAAAAGAAGCAGCAGAGAACATACTAGATGAAAAAGGAATTTCTTATGAATCAGTATTTTCAAGTAAAGTATATATGGCAATAAATGAAGATGATGGAACAATTATAGATTGTGCAAATAAAATTAATGACGAATACCACAAAGTTCTTGTAGCAGAAAATTACGAAAAAATGAGCAGTGATGAAAAATCAGTTCTAGTAGGAATGGGTGGAATTACACCTGCAGCATTTTATCTAATGAATTTATATAATCAACAAGAAGAATATCAAGAAGAAAATAATAAATCAAGTGAATTCTTAGAATTAAAGATAGAAGATGCTAAGAAAATATTAAAAAGCAAATATAGCAATGCATTTTAAAAATGTATAAATAACCACTTTTTGCAAACAATATGTATAAAACATATTTTGCAAGGAGTGGATTTTTTTGAAAAATTTTCAAAAATTAGATATAGAGGGAGCAATATTAGATGAAGAACAACTAAAAAAACATTTAGAAAAAATGGCAATGCAACATACTTTAAAATCAAAAGCAAACAAGAATACTTATCCAGTGCCACAATTAGTTGAAAATTATATAAAAATAAAAAATGTATATAAATTATTAAATGAACATATAAAATTAGGAATTAACATACATCCTGCAGGAGAATGGATATTAGACAACTTTTATATAGTAGAAGAATCTGTAAGACAAATAGAAAAAGAAATGACATTAAAAAAATATGCTAATTTTGTAGGAATTCAAAATGGAAAATATGCTGGTTTTGCAAGAATTTATGTATTAGCAACAGAAATTGTAGCATATACAGATAATAAAATAAATGGAGAAAATTTGAAAAAATATTTGCAAGCATATCAGACTAAAAAAACATTAAATATGGAAGAAATCTGGAATATAGGGATTTTTCTTCAAATTGCTATTATTAATAATATTGCAGAAATAAGCGAAAAAATTTATAGTAGTCAAATACAAAAATATAAGGTAAAGAGTATAATTGAAAGATTGGTAGAAAACAAAGAAAAAAATGAATTAAAATACAATCAGATAACTGCAACAAAATTAAAAAATAATGAATTTAGAAGTATGAGATATCCATTTATAGAATATATGTCATATTCACTAAAAAAATATGGAAAGAGAGCATATGGTTATTTAAATATATTAGAAGAAGAGGTTGAAAAGGTCGGAACCACGGTATCAGAAGCAATACAGAAAGAACATTTTGATATAGCAATAAGAAAAATTTCCATGTCAAATTGCATAACAAGTATAAAAATGATTCAGAGAATTAATTTTTTAGATATTTTTGAGAAAATAAATGGAGTAGAAGAAATTTTAAGTAGAGAGCCTGCTGGCATATATGAAAATATGGAATATAAAACAAAGGAATATTATAGAAATACGATAAAAGAAATAGCTAAAAAGACAAATATGTCAGAAATATATGTTGCAAAAAAAGTAGTTGAATTATGTGAAAAAGAAGAAATTGGAAGTAAAAAAAGCCATATAGGATATTACTTAATAGATGAGGGAAAAGAAAAATTATATAATAAGTTAGAATACAAGGAATGTATAATTAAAAATAATACAAAAGTTAAAATGTATATATTTTTAATTATTTTGTTAACAATCATATTTTCAGTTGCGATATCAAAGTCAATACTAGCATTGTTATTAATTATACCAATGTCTGAAATTGTAATTCAAACAATTCAATATATATTAGGAAAAACGGTAAAACCTAAATTAATACCTAAAATGGATTTAAAAGATGGAATTAACAAAGAAAATGCAACATTTGTAGTAATACCAACAATAATAAAATCAAAAGAAAAAGTAAAAGAACTATTTCAAAAAATGGAAGTTTATTATTTAGCTAATAAAACTAAAAATTTATATTTTGCTGTTTTAGGAGATTGCTCAGAAAGTGATGTAAAAGAAGAGAAATTCGACAAAGAAGTAGAGGAAGAAGGATTAAAAGAAGTAAAAAGATTAAATGCAAAATATTCTACTGAAGAAGAATTTCCAATATTTCATTTTATATATAGAGAAAGAAAATATAATGAAAGTGAAGGAAAATACCTTGGTTGGGAAAGAAAAAGAGGATTATTGACTCAATTTAATGAGTTTATTTTAAAACACGAAAAAAACAAATTTAAGGTAAATACTATAGAGCAAAATGAAATTCCAACAATAAAATATGTAATCACATTAGATTCTGATACAGAATTAATATTAAATTCTGCATTTGAATTAATAGGAGCAATGTCACATATTTTGAATAGACCAGAAATAGAAAAAGGAATAGTTGTAAAAGGGCATGCATTAATGCAACCAAGAGTGGGAATAAATTTGGATGCAAGTCATACAAACTTATTTACCAAAATATTTGCAGGAGCAGGAGGAATAGATAATTATACAAATGCAATATCTGATGTGTATCAAGATAATTTTGGAGAAGGAATATTTACTGGAAAAGGAATATATGATGTAGAAGTATTTTCTAAAGTTTTAAAAGAAGAAATACCTGAAAATAAAGTATTGAGCCATGATTTACTAGAAGGAAGCTATTTAAGATGTGGACTTGTAACAGATATTATGATAATGGATGGATATCCTACGAAATATGCAAGTTTTATGAATAGGCTTGCACGATGGACTAGAGGAGATTGGCAAATTATAGGATGGCTTAATAATAAAAAGTTAAATAAATTATCAAAGTTTAAAATATTTGATAATTTAAGAAGATCAATTTTTGATATATCTGTTTTAATATTAGGATTATTCAGGCGGATTTCCAATTTGGTTCTTTTTGCTAGCTATTTTTTATCCTTTTCTACTTGAATTATTAGACCTTGCTTTTTCAAGAAAGGAAGGCGAAAAAAGGCAAAAAACATTTACACCAAATATAATAGGAGTAAAGGGAATATTTTATAGAGCCATTTTAACTCTAGGATGTTTACCATATAAGGCATATATTGAAATTATTTCTATATTAAAAACACTATATAGATTAATATTTTCACACAAACATTTTCTTGAATGGATGACTTCAGAAGAGGCTGAAAAGCAATCAAAAACCACATTATTAAATTATTACAAAATGATGTTTTTTAATGTCATTGTTGGAATTATTTTTATAGGATATACATTTATTACTAAAAGTATTGTAGAACAATGGATATATGTTATTATTGGGGCACTATGGATTATCATCCCAGGAATCATGTGTGAAATAAGTATGATACCACAAAAGAAATCAAAGAATATATCAGAAAATGAGAAAGAGTATTTAAGAGATATAGCACGAAAAACATGGCAATATTTTAATGATTATTTAAATGAGGAAAATAATTATTTAATACCAGATAATTATCAAGAAGATAGAAAAAATATTATAGTTGACCGTACTTCATCAACTAATATAGGGCTAGAAATGATGGCTGTTATAGCAAGTTATGATATGGGATTCGAAGAGTTATCTAACTCGATAGAATTACTAGAAAACATCATAAATGTAGTATATGAACTTCCAAAATGGAATGGGCATTTATTTAATTGGTATAACATAAAAACAAAAGAGCCATTAGTACCAAGATATGTTTCTACAGTGGATAGTGGAAACTTAATAGGATATATGTATACAACAAGAGTGTTTTTGGAAGAAATTCAGGAACAAGAAAAAATAAGCTATGATAGAATAGAGAATTTGAAAAATAAGTTAACTCAAATGATAGAAGAGACAAATTTTAAAGTATTATATAGTGAAGAACAAAGATTATTTTCAATAGGATTTAATATAGAAGAAAATAAATTAACAGATTCTTATTATGATTTATTAGCTTCTGAAGCAAGACAAGCTAGTTTGGTTGCGATTGCCAAAAAAGATGTGCCACCAAAGCACTGGAATAATTTAAGTAGAACATTAACTGTTTTAAAACAATATAAAGGACTAATATCATGGTCAGGCACTGCTTTTGAGTATTTAATGCCAAATATAAATATTCCAAGATATGAGGGAAGTTTATTAGATGAATCTTGCAGATTTTTAATTATGAATCAAATAGAATATAGCCAAAAATTAGGAATTCCATGGGGAATATCTGAAGCTGCATTTAATTTAAAAGATTTACATTCAAATTATCAATATAAGGCATTTGGGATTCCATGGCTTGGGTTAAAAAGAGGGCTTGCAGATGAGATGGTATCTGCAACATATGGAAGTGTATTAGCTATTACAGATACTCCAACAGAAGTAATAGAAAATTTAAGAAAATTAGAGAAAGAAGGAATGTATAATAAATATGGATTTTATGAATCAATAGATTATACTCCAGAAAGAGTTTCGAAAGGCAAGAAATCTGAACCAGTAAAAACATATATGGCACATCATCAAGCTTTGATTTTATTATCACTTAATAATCTTTTTAATGATATGATATTTCAGAAAAGATTTATTAAAAATCCTGAAATTAGAGCAGTTAGTATTTTATTACAAGAAAGAATGCCTGAAACATTTATTATAACAAAAGAAAGCAAAGAAAAGCCAGAAAAAATCAAATATCAAGATTATGAAAATTATACAGTAAGAGAATATGACAAAATTGATGAAAGAATTATAAAAGGAAATGTTATAGGAAATGAAAAGTATGTTGTTGCAATAAATCAAAATGGTGAAGGAGTTAGCAAATTCGAAGATATTTATATCAATCGTTTCAAAAAGACAGATGATTATAAACAAGGAATGTTTTTCTATATTAAAGATATACAGACAAATGAAGTATGGGCTACAACAGGAGATGAGAATTGTGAAAAATGCATTAGTCAATTTATGCCAGATAAAGACCAATTTGAAAAACAAAGAAAAGAAATAGTAACCAAATTACAAATTACAGTTGATGCAAATGAACCAGTAGAAATAAGGAGATTGAACATTCAAAATAATTCTGATGAAGAAAAAACATTAGAGATAACATATTATTTTGAACCAGTACTATCGAGAAAAGAGCAGGATTATGCACATCAGGCATTTAATAATTTGTTTTTAATATATGATTATGATGAAAAAAATGGATATTTAACTATTAAAAGA
>OJLA01001220.1_pt1 | contig 18127 bp, 13 predicted proteins | sample 1596611 | NCBI WGS metagenome assembly OJLA01 (sample SAMEA4350168, study PRJEB24818) | metagenome | biome: human; feature: gut; material: faeces | place: Denmark | collected 2013-09
AAATAACATGAAAGATTTTGTTCTCCTATGCAATGTCCTCCTGCACGGTCAGACAATTCACGGTCTGGGGCCGGAGGATATTGTCCAACGTGTTATGCTGCAGGCATGGGAGAAAAAAGAAAAGTTGGAGTACCATGAGAATCTCATCGGTTGGTTTGTCGTCGCCTGTTCCAAGGAATGCAAGGCTCTTTATCGCCGTGCCTACACGGAGCATCGCAACGTCGGCAAAGTGGTTGAGCTTAGCGAGAATATCGTCGCCACGCCTGTTCAAGACAGCCTGCTGCGCTGGCTTAGTCAGACGGAAGCAGTCGAATTTCTTGATGAGCTGCAAAGCCGCCTGACACCGCTGGAGCACAGCGTGTATATAGAATACTACCAAAATGACAAAACCGCCGAAGAAACCGCAGCTGTGTTAGGCGTGGAGCGCAGCACCGTGAACGATGCCGCGCGACGCATCCGAAAGAAAGCCGCCGCCATTCCGTTTTACATTCTTATCCTGTATATACAAACGTTGTTTACGAAGCACTGATTGTTTTCATCAGCTTGCCAGCTGATTCTCCGCATCCATCCCAGCAGGGGACTGGACAAAAAACTGCGCGGCGGTGACCTCTGTCATAACAACATCGCCGCGCAACTTCTGCGTCAAATACCCCTTGACATACACCCGCGCACCGGGTTTCAGCGTCTGCACCGCCCAGTCTGCAAGGCGATTCCACGCATGAACCGTGTAGGTTTCGTGAATCACCTGCTGCTGCCGATTGCGGTGCGAATACCGCAGCTGGCAGACGACGTGCGAGGTGTCACCCGTCGTGGGTGTCTTGACAAGAGTGAGAATCGTGCCGGAAAGGAAAAGTTCGTTCATGGTTAATACCTCCTGTTAGTAGTGTGTTAGAAAAATGTGTAGTAGGTAAAGAGGGGGAATAAAAGCCAGCCCGTCGGCGGCCTGTGCGAGGGGCACAGGCCGCGACGGGCTGAAGGTAATGAAACTTATCAAAAGTGTCATTGCATGTTCCTTACGAAAATCGTACATGAGCTAATAATAGTGCCAACTCAATTTATCGAAGAGACGAATGCAAAAGGTTACCACTAATCAGCAGAAGCGGCAGCCTTTATTTGAAAGCTATTTACCATGGTTTAATTTCGTAATCCGTTTGATCATAGTCAACGATGGTATAATAGTAGTAGGGGTAGATTCGGAAATCCGACGTTTGATCTTGCAGATTCAGTGGCGAAGCTCCGCTGAGGCAAAGGACTCTCAAAGTAAAGCGTCGTGAATCCTGATGGTATTCTTACTTAACGAGCAATACACGTAAATACTCTTCGCCCGTAAGAAGATTAGACATCAGAAGATGCATGCGGCTGGATTCATCCTCACTAACCGAATAAACCCAATCACCAACGACCACAAAATCAGAACAGTCGTTTGTTCTCGCCTTTGTACGAACTATTTCTTCTGTAGATAGATCGTATCGAATAATTTGCTTGGAACTTGGATCACTAAAGAAGATGCTTTCGTCTTGCAAGAAGATGTTGTAAATTCTGTTCTCATGGAGATGGCGGTCATATGAATAGATCGTACGATACTTTTCCGTGGTCACTTCATATAATATAATGGAAGAACTATCCAACAAAAACAGCTTATCTCCACACATGATGGCTGCCCATATTGAACCATCATAGATTCGTGGAATGCAAAAGAAATCACAGCTAACCGCATCAAACACCTGGCATTCAGAAGCACCAGAATCTGCAGAAAACACCAAAGAGGGGAATACCGTTGGCTGAAAAACGCTTGCTTGAACACCTGTTTCTTGCCACTCACTCAATTCTTCATCCCAAAACATTACTTGATACACGTTGTCTTGCCGGATCATTCTAATTAGCGTAAAGTTTGTTACACCATCGAATACATCATTTTGCTCAGAAGAGCTCGTGGCCATTGTGTCGAATGGCTTGATTGAACCATCAAGGTCAAGTGTACACCATGTGGATGAGTTAATGTATAATTTGAGTGGTGTCACGTCAAGCTTATTGATAAGCCAGCGTCCTCTATACACAACAGGCAACGAATAGTAGCCACGGAATGATGAAATGAGGTACGGTTCTTCACCGGGGACTATTGAGTAGAGCGAATAACGATTTGAAAACAATCCCTCCTTCTCAAGTGTGATATATACCTGATTGTCGATAATCGAAAAGTGCTTCTGATTCCCTGAAGCTGAAATTCTCATCATCGTTGCAGTTTCTGCAATGCATGAAGAGAATAGCAATTGCACAATACAGACAGTCAACAAAGCAAGCGTTTTTTTCATTTTAACTAAAGCCCTTTCTTTTTAATTTACCGGCTCGTCCCCGGAATCAATACCATCAAGAATATCATGCATATGAACAGGCCAAAATGCATTCCACATACGAGTAAGTCGCTTATAGTACACATCCGTCGTGCGACCACTGTCTTCATATGCGCACATAAGCAATCGAGCTACAGACTGTGCGCAGTTCATGTCAATAACATCGTAAACAAGCTCTTCTGCATGTTTCTTGTTATACAGCGCTTGTTCGTGAGCTACTGTAAAATCGCCTTCAAGGTAGGTAGCTCGCTCATATGCACCCTTATAATGGAATGCATTCTTATGGTCATCTGCACTCAACTGTGCATTCAAAGAATGTAGAATGTTTGCCTCGCTACCGTCACCAATATCCAAAGTAATCGGTTCATAGATTACGCTTACGTTTCCACGCATTCCAGAGGAAGAATTAGAAATCATGCTTGCCGAACCCAAAGATCCTGCTCCACGGGCAGCTCCCCAATAGTAATAATGCCAATTGCCAGTTGCATCTTGAATCAATACAGATGAATGACCAATACCATCTGTATCGGTAATCCAAATGGCATCATATCCATCGTTATCGAAACAATTTACAGGCGTATTGCAACAATAAGTGAACAAACTTCTGTGCATTGCAATGTCCGCATTGACAAAACGCTGTACGCATGGATTATAATACCTACTCCGCAGATAGTACAGCCCAGTTTCCTCATCAAACACATACCCACGATACCTAAACGGCTGCACCTTGCCCAGTGTCTCCTCCAGCTCACCGGTACACCACAGCGGCGCGCCCCACGCATCGTACATATAACTAACAACAACATTTCCATCCGCATCAAGAATTGCAATGACTCTACCGGCAAGCATCGCCGTTGTGATACCACGGCAGCTGTCAGGATATTCCTGAAACCTTTAAGAGAGTTGGAATGTTCCAACAGTTTGCCTTTTCTCCTCAAAAGAAGATGCTTACTGGGATAGTTCATCAACATTTCTTGAATTTATCTTGAATACTTTATTAGTTGTGACAAGAAATCATTCAAGTCCGCGTCCGCATCATCTGTATTTGCATAAAGTTCAGCATTTAGTTTGAAGAATTTTCTAAATATAGATGATACCATCCATGCTGTAGATAAAGGATAATAGTCTGCTTCGCCATCAATACTACCAATACGAACCTCATTTCCATCTTTTTGAACTACGCAGTACACATAGCACTGGTAACCATTCTGGAAACTCCCTCTTTGAAGTATTATAGTGTCTATCGGAAAGTATTTCCACATAAGCCCCACCTTCAAAGAATATCCACTTTCCTCAAAGAATGGCATGTATTTCTTAGCTTTTTCAAGATACAATGCAAGCATATTATTCTCGTGGAAAATAATTTCATCATCTATTTTATTTGTGTATACCATTTTCTTCATAGTGGCTTCCCCCATATCGTCCAATGCTTAGCACTACCTGTAATGCTATTGTTGTATGGATTCCATGTGTTTTGCTGCCAATGCCAAACATCGTGAGGACCACTTTTATGCGGAGAATGCAACTCTATCGACTTAGTTGTATACTTGCCATTTGCCTTTGGTGCTTGGTATTTGACACCTGAATAACCATCTCCTGGTTTGTTAGAGGGCTTAAGCTTGCCTATCTCTTTTACCTTTATACCTTTTGCGGCAACTGTAGTGAAAGAGGCTCCAGCAGTTATTCCGCCCCACATAAATCCATCGCAGGCACCATCTATTGCACCCGTTACAGCGGCTTTTCCTGCACCTTCCCAGCTGCCTGTAGACACGCGATGATTCACCGCGCTAATTCCCGCACCACTAACAGCGCCAATGGCGGCACTTGTAGCAGCAATTTTGAGTGATGCTACTAACACCGGCACTGCAGCGCCTCCAGTAGCAACAGTAGCAATAACACCAACCGCAATAGCCGCTGCTCCAATTGCAATCTTCGCCCAGTTCGGCAGAGACCAGTTTCCGTCAACGTCAAAACGATTGACCGGATCATTCATGCAATACGCAAACAGATTGTAGCTCAAGACGCTGCCGTCTGCACCGAGATACTCTGTATCATCCGCATTTATAAACCGACTGATCTCAGGATCGTAATAACGGCTGGATGCATAATAGAATCCTGCCTCTTCGTCATAGACGTAGCCGCGATACCGGAAGGGATTGATCGTACCCAGCGTGCTGGCGAGTGTACCAGTCTTGCTGATCGGCTTGCCCCATGCATCGTAAGTATAGGATACCATGTGGGTGCCGTTGCTGTCAAGCAGGCCAATGACGTCATCCTGCTGGTTGTAGAGGTAAGCGTAGGCAGTACCATTGAACACCACCACAGCAGGCTTGTTCTGTGCATCGTAGAAGAAGTGCAGTTCATCGCTTCCTCGCGTCATGTGCACAACATTCTTGCCGTGCAGCGTGTACTTCGTCGCAACACCATTGACAATTTTCTGCACTCGAAGCCCACTCTCGTTGTAAACGAACCGTGCATCCACGTTGTCACTTTGCATCCGCGCCAACTGCCGCCCGTTTTCCCATGTATACTGCCACTTGCCATCGCTTAGCGGGTTGCCAATCTGGTCGTAGGTGATAGGCGTGCCGTCTACCGCTGTCAACTGGTCTTTCCAATTCGCGTTGCCGTAGCTAAAACACGTCGTTTGCAGCGGTTCGCCGCTCGTGTTCTCATACGGATACAGCTTCTTGCTCAGAATGTTGCCGCCACGGTCGTACTCGTAGACCCACGTCGAACCGTTGTCGCCTGCTCTCGTGTCGCTGCGGTCGTTGACCTGCACCAGCTGCCCCAGCGCATCGTAGCTGTACCCCGTCCACTTGCCGTTCAGCGTCGCGCTCGCAATGTTGCCGTTGTCGTCATAGCCGTAGCCGCAATTGCACCCCGGCTGGGTAATCGACGCGACGAGATTCGTCACGCTGCCGGTGCCGTAGCCGCCCGCCGAGAAATGGTACTCGCTCGTGAACGTTTTGCTGCCCAGCTTGACCGCCGAGAACGTCGTTCGATTCAGCTTGTCAATGGTCGTCGTGCTCTGCCCAATTTCCTTGCCGCTCGCACTGTATGTCAGCGACGTCGGACGATTTTCGTCATCATAGCCGAATTTCGTCCCGAATTCCTGTCGATTTTCACCCACTTTCTCCGTGAATTCGCTCAAGTTGCCGTACACGTTGTCGTAAGCGACCTGACCCGTGTAGACGTGCTTCGCGTCCTCCGACGTTTTCACACGCACCGGGCGATTCGCCAAATCGTATTCACTCTGCGTCGTCCGATTCAGCAGATTGTCGCGAACTCGTGCCACTTGCCCCTTCGCGTTGTAGTCGTATTCGTATCGCGGCGCGGTTTCCTCGCCGTACACCACCCCCGTCACGCGGTTGAAGTCATCGTACCGACTGCTGATTTTCGCACCGTTGCCGTAAGTCGTCGCGGTCAGCGTGCCGAAATTCGGCTTCGTCGGATCGTTCTGATACGCACTCTGCGACAAGGTCTGATTCCCGACCTTGACCGCCGTCTGGCGACCCAGCGCGTCCTGCTCGAAGCTGTACACCACGTCGTTCGCGGCATTCCCGTCCGTATTGTGACGGATTTCGACCAGATTCCCACGCTTTGCGTCATAGGTATATTCGTTATGTGCTGTCAGAATTCCTTCTTTTGCGCCCACGTTTGCAGAAGTTTTTACAATTCGCCGCAGATTGTCGTATTCATACGTCACCGTCTGACCCTTTGCATCGGTCACGCTCATCGTCGTGCCGCGCTCCGGATCGGTTTCCGTGCGCACAATCTTGCCGCGCGCGTCCTTCTGCTCCGTGGCATAGTTGCCGTCATCCGTGTACGAAGTTTCGCCGCGGATGAAGTAACTCGGATTCTCCTCTGCATTCTGCACCTGACTCGTCAGCGGATTCCCGAACGCATCGTAAGTGAAGATGCCGACACTGCCCAGCGGTGCAATGCTTTTCAGCAGCAGATGCTTCTTCTGCTCCGCTTCCGTGTCGCCGTAATGGAAGGTGCTGGACACTGTGCGGCCCGCGGCGGTGTGCTTCGTCAGGTTGTCCGCGTCGTCGAACTCGGATTTCTCCTGGCCGCCGTAGAGCATCTTCCGCGTCTTGCGGTTGCCATTTTTGTCATAAACATACTGCGTACCGAACGCTTCCGGGTACAGGTAGATGCCGGTGAAGTCCGCAAAATTCATCTGCCGATTCATCTGCAAGACCACTCGGATATAGGTGCAGTTGTTGGGCGCAACAATGCCCGCGCTCGCGAACTGCCAGTTGCCTTCTTCCGCATTAAACACCGCAGAACCGCCCGTCGCCCAGTAGCAGTTCGCGTTGTCCGGATTGCCTGCCGTAAATAAAACGGTAATTCGGCAATAGATGTAGTTGTCCGGGTCGTTTTTCTTCGCGAACGAGCTGCACCAGCCGCCCACCGTGAAGCGGTCGCCGATTTTGCCGTAGTGCCGGAACTGCTGGTAATACGTTACCGTGCGGTCATAGCGGCCCAAGAGATGAATTTTCTGCGTATTGTCATGTTTCAGGCAGTCTGGCGCGTGGAAAATATCCTTTTCATCATCCAGCGGCAGCACAGAAACGTAGGAATTGGAATTACTTCCAACCGTCCATGCCTTCGGCTTGCCGTCCGTGCCAACCGCAGAGAAATCACTGTTCTGAACCATATTGAAATGATTCAGCGTCAGCCCTTCTTCCAGCTGCATCGCATCGAACCAGCAATTGCCGCCCGCGAATCCGTTCTGCATGTCGCAGTACGCCATGCAGTAAACCTTAGGTTCTGCATTCTCCGGCAGCGTGAAGGACACAGACACGCGCTCATACGGCATGTTGTCCGTCTTTTCCCACACCTTGCCCGGTTCGGAATCCAGCGTGACCGTCTCATTACCCACCGTGTACGCAACGCGCATCACACCGCGCGGGCCACCAGATCGGACATAGCCCGACAGCGTGTACGACTTGCCCGGAGTGAGCGTCACCGCCTGACGGACATATACGCAGTCGCTCGACCAAATCGTCAGCCGATACGAAACGAGACCGAACTGCCGCGTAGACTGGTCGCGCGTAATCGTGCCCGTGCTGCTTTTCTCCCAGACGCTGCTGTTTTCCTCGCACATCGGGTCGAGAAGCAAATTTCTAACCACTCGCTGCATCCGGGAACGTTCCGTTGCGTGGTTAATCGGCGCATTTGCGTTGTCGTCGGTGCGGTCGTATCGGGTATACATCGCGTAGCCCAGCTCGTCATCCACGCTGACCTGATTGCCGTCATCGTTGAAGTGATAGCGCAGCGTCTTGCCGGAAATTTCATCCTTGACCAGCGCCATATGGTTGCCGTAGGTGTACGAGACATTCGCAGCAGTCAGCGTCGTGCCGTTCTTCGTGCCCGTTACGGTCGCGTGGGTGATGCAGTGCGGCAGACCGTCGATGGCGTTCGTGTTGCTGTACTTGTAAGTTACGTCCGCCAGCTTCTTATCTTCCTGATTTTCGACATGCTGTTCAATAGCAGATGCCGACACAAGCAGGTGATAGCCGTTTGCAAGCGCGTATTCGTACTTGCTCATGCGACCATCTTCGTGCGTAATGTACAGCGTTTCTTCATTATAATAGTCGAAGCGCACGCAGTTGTTTTCATCCTGCCACGGTGTCTGAATCCGGTCGCACCGACCATCCGTGTAATGAAGCGTCGTAACTCGGTTCGCGCCGTCCGTCACAGATGCGATTTTCAGCGGAGAATCCGCCAATGCCGTCACCGTGACTTCATTGCCGACCGCATCCTGAATCTTCTGAATCAGTACCTTCGCGGTTTCCGGCGCATCCTCCGTTGGCGTATCAGATACCAGCGGGAACGTCATGACGTTGTCGCCCTTGTCGGTAATCGTGATGTTTTCGTCCCCGACTTCCAGCGTCAGAGACAAACCAGACTGGTCAGAATACTTCTTTTGGTCATCTTTATTCTTCTTAAAGAAGTGTTCCGTGCCGTCGCCATCCGTATACACGAACTCCACTTCGCCGTTGTACAGCACCTTGTGCAGCGTCTGATGCAGCGAAGTCCGCCAGCCGTAGCCCATGCCGAACTCGTCTTTGTCGCTGTCGCAAGAATTGTAATAGTGCGTAATCGAGACAGGCAGGCGATTGCCGTTCATTGCCGTGTCCGCGTGAGAGAAAATCAGGTTGCCATTGACGAGGCTGACGCTGCCAGTCCCTGCCAAGGCTGCAGACTGATGGTCGTAAGTCAGATAGCTCTCCAGACCCGCAAGGCTCGCATATTCCAGCACGAAATACGGCTGATTCGCCGTTTCGCTCGAATGAAGCTGCGAAAAGCTGCTTTCGCTTTCGGGTGCGCTCAGCTGAACGCCGTGATTTTCGCCCAAATACCACTTGCGCGCAAGGCTCGTGACGTCGAACTCTTTCCACGAATACTGATTTTTCAGCACCCGGCAGTAGTCCTGATACACGCCGCTGACATCCGGTCGATTCTCGTAGGTGATGGTCTCCGGATCCCAGTCCTTCAGCACTTCCTTGCACATGATGGCGGTATCTGCCGTCGGTGCATAGACATTGCGAACGCACAGTTTCGCGGACGTGATGAAGTGGTTCGCGCCCAGACGCGGCAAGTCCACAACTTTCAGATAAGTCAGACGGTTGCCGTAGTAATTCGTGTTGCTGATCCACAGGCGTTCGTCGTGCGAAAAGTTCTGCTGCGAGCCCTCTTTAACGTAGGTATCGAGGATACCCGCGGCAGAATCCGCCGAATTATCCGCGAACGTTGCAATCGGGCTGTGAGCCTGCGCCGCCATCTGCTGGCGCTTTTCGGCGGAAAGTTCCACCCACTGATGCGTCGCCGCATCGTACTCATGAACCGGCGTGGTCTGCACCACCGCCCGGAATCGGTTGTTGCCCAGCGCGTACACCTTCCCGCAGCGGGTGCGAAGGTGTTTCAGTTCCTGCTGAGCCGGGAACTGAATCTGTTTCTGATTGGTTTCTTGGTTACTCATATGTTTCCTTTCTTTTTGTGCGCTCCTCTGGCGCACGTTTTTTCTATCGAACGGTACGAAAAAAGCCCCTCGCGCCGTGCGCGGGAGCTCCTCTGCCTCTTTCGACGATATGATTCTATCACACTTTTGCAGCGTGTGCATCCGCGTTTTTAGACAGGGCAGGGATGGTTGTGCTTTTCTCCTTGGAAGCACATGATTGCCCCGCTATCTACTGCACCGTTACGCGGATAGTTTCGCCTGCTGTTGCCAAGCACATACACAGGTGTTTCAGCTTCTGCCGAACCGAAAACTGAATCTATTCTCGATGGTTTTCTTTGTTACTCATACATTTCCTTTCTTTGTGTCTCTTTGGCGCACGCTTTTTTCTATCGGACGATACGAAAAAGCCCCTCGCGCCGTGCGCGGGAGCTTCTCTGCATCTTTCGACGATATGATTCTAACACACTTTTGTGCGGTTCGCATCCGCGTTTTTAGACAAGTCGGTGTCCTGATACAGATTTTATGATTTTCAAAGCTGCACAGCTCCGCAAATCAGTCATCCGCCTGATTGCCAAGTTCATCCGACCGTAACTTCGACCTTTTTGCCGATGAAAGCTACGCCGTATTTATAAATCGTCTTGACCCCCGCGGCGGTCAGTTCCGTTTCGTATTTCTTGTCGTTTATCTGCTGCAATGCGGTTTCTGACAACACTTTCAGCTTCTCATCACTGCAATTTTTCTCCGCTTTTAATTCGATGAGAATCCCCGGAAGTCCCTTTTTCGTGGGTTTCAGCTGAATATCATAACGCCCGTCGCCAGACTCTCGATTCGAGGTCACGAAAGCACCACCCAATAAAGCACACAGCCCCAGCATAAAGCCGTGATAGAAGTTCTCCCCTGCCGTGTCAAAACAGCTGACCGATTGGGTCAGAAGCGTCTGAATCTGCGCTTTCAATCGTGCGTTGTCGCCGGAGAAGATGGCCTCCTGAACAGCGATGGCCGTAGGCTGCGGAATCATATTCTCCAGCCGCTGCAAAATTTCCTTGTTATACACGAGAGAAATTTCCCGATTCGGCAAGGAAACCTCACACATAAAGTCTCCATTGAAGGATGGCGTCGTTTTCATTGCCTTCAAGTAGCCTGTCACCAGCAGAAAACTATAAATAGTAGCGGGATTGCTCTTGATTTGCGGATAAATCACGCCAGTATCAATGAAGGTGGTGAACGTCTCGCCCTTGACAAGCGCCGTCAGCCGATGATACGTCTCTTCGTCCGCCTGCGCAAGCACTTCGCCGATAATATCATTGCTGCCGGTAGAAACCCAGAAAGCTCGCGGCTCGCACTCATTGCTGAAATAGTTGACCACCGACCACGGGTTGAAAATTTCCGTCTTGCCAAAGCGGTAGCCGTCGTACCACTCACAAATCTCATCAAATTTGTCAGCCGCACCGTAATATTCTGCCATTGCCTTTACTTCATCCGCCGTAAAGCCGAAGTAGGCGCTGTACTTGTTGTCCAGCACGGAGTTGATGGACAGGTTGTTCATGCCGCTGAAAATGCTCTCCTTCGCCACCCGCAGAATGCCGGTAAGAAAGCCGAAAGACAAATGCTGATTATCCTTGAACCCGCCCGAAAACAGGTTTCTCATAAACTGGATGACCTTGTCGTAGTAGTCCTTCTGATATCCCTGCTGAATCGGCGTATCATACTCGTCGATGATGATGATGGGCGCAATGCCATAGTGCTGATGGAGCATTGCAGACAAATCCAGCAGCGCAGCGGTCAGCTCCACTTCGCTGACCTTGCCCTCAGCCAGCTTTTCATAGGTCTTTTTGCTGTACTCGTCGCATTGACCGCTGGTCAGCAGTTCTTTATGCCGCCGGGTTTCCTTTGCGAAAATATCTCGAATCGCTGCAAAAGTCTCCGCCCAAGTATCGAACTTGACATCCTTGAAAGTCAAGAAAATCACAGGGTACTTTCCCTGATAGTCCCGGTACTTCTGACCGCAGCTCCAAATCTTCTTGTCGCGGAAATAAACCGAGGTATCCTCGTCACTTTTTTCAAAAAAAGTGCGCAGCATATCCATATTCAGCGTCTTGCCGAATCGCCGGGGGCGGGTGAACAGCGTCACCATCGGGCGCTCGTCAATGAAATCCTTAATCATCATCGTCTTGTCGATGTAGTAGTATTCCGACGATGCAAGGCAGTAGTTGGATACGCCGATAGGCAGCGGCCGCTTCGTCGCCCGCTCTGTTTTTCTGAAAGCACCCGTCTTAATCCGCTGATCCACTGGCTTCTGCGTATCTGCCGGAATCATCCAGCGTTTCCCCTGCTTTTCCGCACCGACGATTTTTCCGTCTTTGCAGAGCGTCGCAACTCGCCGTTCCGTTATGTTCCAGCACGCCGCCGCTTCTTTGATCGGGATCATTTCAGCCATATGGGACACCTCCGCGCATCACTTTACAGGTACATTATACCCGATTAAACGAACAATGTCAACGTAGTTCGGAATAATGTCACTTCAAAGCAGCACAATGCTATTTTCCTTGACAAAAGCGTGCAAACAGATTATTCGAACAGTTTTCTGTTAGAGTTAATGACATCATCCAGTTCATCCATGAACATACAGGCAATGATGCACTGATACCGCAAATACCGCGTCATCACTGCCGTACCGAACCCCGTCAATTCCATCAATGCGGCAGACAGCAGCGGCGGCATATGCAGGCTGATTACGATGCGCGTAATTTGCCGAATATCATACTGAAAATTGTCGTCGCTGCACATTCTGCTGATAGTTGCTTCACTAATTCCCGACCGCAAGGACAGCTCCTTCTGCGTTCCGCAGCGGTCATGAATCAGCTGCACAAGGGCAGCAGAAGGGCGGCGTGGAAACGTTTCGAGATACTCCGCATTTTTCTCATCCAGTGCTTCTTCACTCAGATTCTCATCCAAATCCAAGGAGCAAACATTATCATCACACAGCCTTCCATGCACTCTTGATGCTACATTACCGCTGTTGAGTGCCTATTTGCGCTCCATCTAAACCCATAATCGTCATGCAAACATAATTAAATCGTCTTTTCGTCATTTTAACAAAAGTATCTTGACAATTTTCTTCTTATGGTGTACAATATATACAAACAGCAAATCTTCGCCGCGGAAAGATTTACTGTAAAAAAAACTAATGACGGAGGTAGATATCTTGAAACGTTTTCTCGCATTCTTCTGTGTGCTCTCTTTCGCGCTTAGTGCGGTAGCCTTTGGAACAACGTTTACTCGCACGGTACAATGTGTAAATCAAAATGACTACGTAAAATCTGCCATGTCGAATGAAAAAGACAATGACGATCACCGTATCTATGTGCACTACAACGCGCAAGGATGCAGCAACAGCTACACGAACCATTTCCGCGGTTATGCCTATGACCCAGAAGGAGGCATTTTCTGCGGAAGTAAATGGGTTGTTCCCGACCAGTTAATCCCAATTGAAGGAGGTGGCTTTACGGAGGGATATCGTTATTACTTGACCATGCGTGGAAACACAAAGTATAATGAATATGAAGGCTTATCTACAATTGTTCTCACAGGTTATTTCCAAGTAAATTAACCATCATTGGGAGCAGGGAAAATGCTTTGGCATTTTCCTTGCTCCCTGAGAAGAAAGGAGCATTGCAATCATGTTTTATAGGAAACGACTGCTCATCGGTCTTATTCTCAGCTTGTCCTTCCTGTTTACTTCCCCTGCATTTGCTGAATCCTACACCTCCATTCAGCAAATTGTAGAAACAACTCCTGAACGCTGGACAGAAACCTATGAGACAAAATGGCGTACAATTCAAGTCGATGCGGAAATCATCGTTCCTAATGTCGAAACATTCCCCATTATAACAATTCAGAAGATGCCGAAGCTGTCCAGTTCTCTTCTGACTGAATATAGCAGCATTCAGAAGAATAGGGACGCTTCTTTTTGTTTTGAGAAATTAAAAGATGATTACCTTCATGTTAATGAAGGCTACAAATCCCATGTAGCCTATGAGCAAAATGAAATACCATCGGAAATGCCGGAAAATGTGGATATTACCTTTGATGAAGCTAAAGCACTTGCTCTTTCGGAAGCCAATAGGCTCTGGGGATTGAATGAGGATGATTTGCTGTTGACACGCACTCGAATCAGCAGCTGTGTTTATAAGTACAAAGAAACCAATGGTGTCAAAACATGGGGATCTGCCGTAACCAAGCAAGGAAGATTTCATTTCAGCTTTGCACAGCTTTTTCATGGCATCGAAATGGAAGACGGGCGCTCTTGCTATCTTGATTTGTCCGTGAGCAGAGAAAGTACCATGTGTTCTCCATCCTATTTCATCTCTTTTTCTTCAAATTTGGATAATGCAAAAGTTCGCGCTATTCTCTATACGGAGAAAGAAGTCATCTATGACGATGTGCCGCTTCTTCCTTTCAGTGCCGCAAAAGAAGCCATTGAGCAGGAAATCTACGCCGGGCGTTTGCGCACGATTGATGAAGTAAAACTTTGCTATGTGTCGTATTTAGACCCGAATGACGCAAAAACGATTTGGCTGCTTCCTGCATGGTATGTGGTGGGCGACTATTCGCGCGACCCAGAAGAGGAATACAAATACACGTATGATAAATACACGGGCGAAGAGGTTGATAATGGTCTCGAACAGCTGGAAGTCATCTTTCAGGCACAGGCAGGTACGCTGATTGATTATACGGCTACAAGCAACTCGCGCCGTAATGTCATCAGCATCATCACATGGGAGCAGATTGGAAAATGAGAGAAATTCTATCCGAGGCAAGTCGGCTCATTCGGAATCGTCATTTTGCACTTGCGGTGCTTATCATGCTGATTGCTTTTTCAGGCTACGCCGCATGTGATTGGGTGTTCATGTACGATTGGGATGTCGCCTATCGCTCTTCGTCGCTCCAGCAGACGCTGGGCGGCATCTACTTCGGCGGAGCAATGCTGGTTGTACCGCTTTGCGCCGCCCTGCCGGCTGGTCTGGCACAGGTTGAAGAACTGCAAACGAATTTCATTGATTACAGGATTATCCGCAGTTCTATGCCGCGCTACGAGGTCACAAAACTGGCAAGCGCTTTTCTGGCATCCGGTGCAGCAATTGCGCTCGCTTTTGTGTTTCATGCACTTATCTGGAACATTCTCGCCACCCCGTGCAATCCCCTTGAAAATGATTATCTCGCTGTACCTTTTGCGGATGATTGCATCTTCGCGCCGTGGCAAGAGATATTTTACAGCCTGCCCATCTATCTTTGGATTGCAGCCGCTGTGTTTTTCTGCGGCGGCGTATGGGGCATGGCGAGTGTGACAGCGGCAATGTACACAAGGGATAAGCTGCTTTCGATTGCTGTCCCCTTCTGCGTATATTTCCTGTGGAGCTACGGTTTTCCGCGCGTTGTTCTGGGGGTAAAAAGGTTTCCGCATCCTGCTGATTTATACAACGATGGACTGACGTGGAACGGCTTTTTCAGTGCGCTGCTTGTTTATGGCGTTCTGATTGTCCTGCTTAATGCGCTGTATGGACTTCGGCTTTTCAGGAGGTATCGGCATGGCGAATAAAAAACCGCATCCTGTTCGGGCAATGCTGCTTGCTAATTTTGACGAGTGGATTCATCAGCCGCGAACGGTGCTGATGTTTTTCTTTATGCTTGCCACAACGTACATCACCGTGTACAGTTACTGCAATGGCATCCGCACCTTTCAATATGAAATGCACATGGGCGAAAGCCTTGTCTATCTGTTGATGAACGGTTTCAACGGAATGTCGCTCGCCAGCTTAACCTATTTGGTTGCCATTTCCGAAATTCCGCACCAAACCGCTTTTCTGCAATATGCGCTGATTCGCACATCGCGTGAAAAATGGTGTCTTTCGATGCTGCTCTACTGCGTCCTCCTTGCGGTTGCAGTGATGGCAGCAATGCTCCTGCTGTCGGTACTGTTTCTTCTCCCGTCCATGACCGCTGGCAGCGGTTGGAGCGATACGCTGCGCATTGAAGCCGGTATGCTTGAAGAACGCGCCTTTATTCCACTCTGGATTCGCGCAAACTTCGCGCCGTGGCAGGCAATTCTGCTGGCAGTCTGCCCGATTCTGCTGTTTTGGATGGTCATCACGTTCTCTGTGCTGTTTTTCAACTTGCTGGGGCATCCAACCATCGGTTTAAGCCTGAATGCACTCATCCTGTTTGCCGGCATGATATTTGTCTTCGAGGATTTTCCGGCACTGTGTTCCCCCATGGTCTTTGCCACATTATCACGGCTTGTTCAGGGCTATGAGGACTGCTATTGGCAGCGCATCACCGCCGTGTGCGTTGGTTATGTGCTCGTGCTATTGTGCCAAGTTCTGCTGATTCTATGGGCAGCGCACCGGCGTGACATTGCGCCCAATTCTGACCACAGAGGCTGAAAGGTGGAATAAACATGATTGAAATTTCAAACGTCAGCAAGCATTACGGCAAGACGCCTGTGCTGCGCAACATCAGCGCACAGCTGCAATCCGGCACCATCTACGGACTTGTCGGCGCTAACGGCTGCGGCAAAACAACACTGATGCGCTGCATTTGCGGTTTTGCAAAGCCGGATGCAGGCTTTGTCCGTGTGGATGGAAAGGTCATCGGAAAAGACTGCGATTTTGCGCCTTCTATGGGCATCATTATTGAGACGCCCGGTTTTCTTTCACACATGACTGCGCGGCAGAATCTTTCCATTTTGTCCCGCATCACTGGCAAAGTGTCGGATTCGCAAATCAGTGATGTTATCCGCCGGGTCGGTCTTGACCCCGATGACCGCAAGCCGGTCGGAAAATACTCGCTCGGTATGCGCCAACGGCTGGGTATCGCACAAAGTCTGCTGGAAAACCCAACCGCACTGCTATGGGATGAACCATTCAACGGACTGGATGCAGCCGGTATTGCTGATATCCACCGTCTTTTGCAAGAGCGCAAATCACTGGGGAACACCATCCTCCTCGTCAGTCACAGTGAAGCCGACATTGCAAAGGCTTGCGATTGCGTCCTTCACATGGAAAATGGGCAGATTATCGAATAAAGAGAGCATCTATGGATTTCAGTTTGCCCGAACTCGTGTAAATAATCGTTATTTCCATTACTGGTAATCGATCAGGCGGCTCGGCTGAGTAGATAGCCTCTCACACCACCGTGCGTACCGACCGGTACACGGCGGTTCAATCGCATGAGTGCAAGGACTCGTAGCAGTTGAGGATACTAAAATATCCTGCTGCGAGTCTTTCGTTTGTAATGGAACATTCTAAAACTGGGCTTCCCGCGATTCGCCAATAGCCCAATCGGGAATTCCCCCACTGGTATGCCTTGTCCGCTGGAATTCCAAGCTTCCTTAAATTGGCCACCTTCGTTCGGGGCTTCTTCCATTGCTTCCAGATGTACATGCGAAACCTGCGCCGCAGCCATTCATCCCAAGACTTCATCATCCGCTTCATCTCGGCTACATGGAAGTAGCCAAGCCATCCACGGATAAACACTTTCACTTCCGCCATCACTCGGCGGACGTTCCGTCCGCGGTTGCGTTTTGTCAGTAGTTTCAGCTTTTCCTTTGCCTTGTTCAACGACTTTCGGTGCGCACGGATATAGATGCCGCTTCCATTCTTCCCTATGCAGAATCCAAGAAACTTGAACTCCTTCACTGCGAAGATGCTGGTCACTTTGCTCTTCTCCGTGTTCATTTTCAGTTTCAGCTTTCCCTCCAGATACTTCCGGCTGAATTCCAGCAGACGCTCAGCTGCTCGTTTGCTCTTGGCAAACACCACGATGTCGTCTGCATACCTCACCATCTTTACCCCTCTGCCGCACATCTCCCAATCAAATTCGTTGAGGTAGATGTTCGCCAGCAGCGGTGACAGCGGTCCGCCCTGCGGCGAACCTTCCTCGGTTTTGCTCACTACGCCATTCTCCATTACACCGCTTTTCAGATACTTCTTGATGATTCGCAGTACTCGCATGTCCTGTATCTTCCGGTGCAACAGATTCATGAGCAGTTCGTGATTCAGCGTATCGAAATACTTGGACAAGTCTACCGATACCGCGTACCGGTATCCTTCTTCCGCGTATTCCTTCACCTTCTGAATCGCCTGCTGCCCACTCCGTCTCGGCCGGTATCCGTAGCTGCTGTCCGAAAACAACGGTTCCCATATGTTTTGCAGCTTCTGTGCGATTCCCTGCTGAATCACTCGGTCTACTACCGTCGGGATTCCCAGTTTTCGCACGCCACCATCTGGTTTCGGGATTTCCTTCCGCCGTACCGGGCTTGGCTCGTAGCTTCCGTCTCGGATACTCTGCAAAAGTTCTTCCCTATGTTCCCTTAACCACGGCAACGCTTCTTCTACGCTCATTCCGTCGATTCCTGCTGCTCCGTGGTTGCTCTTGACCCGCTTATACGCTCTGTTCAGGTTATCCCTGTCCAGTATCGCTTCCAGCAGGTCGCTTGCACCGCCTCGTTCTTTCCCTTCTCTGCGGTCAGTGCTCCGCGCTTCTGCATACCCTTGGTGTTCCACACTTGCTCTTTGCAGGAAGCCCTCGTTTCCTCGGTTTTCTGCTTTCATCACACCGACCTCCTTCCAGTCTTTACTTGAGACTTACGATTGTTCAGCCCTTCCCTTGATTCCGCAAGGTACTATGGCTTCGGCTGACTTCTTGCAGTTCGTTGTTACTGCGGCTTTCGGATTCTCCTACTTCCCGTCTGCAAGACCTCCCCGGGTAAGCGCAACAGCTTTCCTCCCACGTAACCGCCACATTT
>OJLA01001222.1_pt1 | contig 18121 bp, 17 predicted proteins | sample 1596611 | NCBI WGS metagenome assembly OJLA01 (sample SAMEA4350168, study PRJEB24818) | metagenome | biome: human; feature: gut; material: faeces | place: Denmark | collected 2013-09
AGTACAGAGAAATGAGGTGGAGTGATGAAAGAAAGGATAAAAGGTGCGTTCAAAAAAAAGAAGATTTTCCACTTTCTCAAAATGGTTCTGTTTGTCGTGGCACTCTCCCTTATCCTGCTTTCACTTTTGGGGACGGTAGCTCATGCGACGGGGCTTGTGGACGATACCATAAACGCAGAAAATCTATATTCAAAATATCCTCTTTCCAACTACCAGCTTGATTTTTATGTGGATAATAGCTGGTCGTGGTTGCCGTGGAACTGGCTGGACGGCATTGGAAAATCGGTGCAGTACGGGCTTTACTGCATTACCAACTTTGTCTGGACGATAAGCCTTTATTTAAGCAATGCTACGGGCTATGTGGTGCAGGAAGCCTATAAGCTGGACTTCATCAATGATATGGCAGACAGTATCGGAAAAAGCATACAGACCCTTGCAGGCGTAACACAGAACGGTTTTTCCAGTTCTGGCTTTTATGTCGGTTTCCTGCTTCTCATTATCTTAGTGGTGGGACTTTATGTTGCTTATACGGGACTGATAAAACGGGAAACCAGCAAGGCACTTCACGCTGTTATCAACTTTGTGGTGGTGTTCGTGCTGTCCGCTTCCTTTATTGCCTACGCTCCCGACTATATCAAGAAGATAAATGAATTTTCATCAGACATCAGTACCGCTTCTTTGGACTTGGGAACAAAAATCATGCTCCCCAACTCTGACAGCGTGGGCAAAGACAGCGTGGACTTGATACGGGACAGCTTATTTTCTATTCAAGTACAACAGCCGTGGCTACTTCTGCAATTCGGTAACAGCAACGCAGAAGAAATCGGGACAGACCGTGTCGAAGCTCTTGTATCAACAAGCCAAGAGGACGAGGACGGCAAGACCAGAGAGGAAGTCGTGAAAACAGAAATCGAGAACAACGACAACAACAATCTGACGATACCGCAGGTCGTAAACCGTTTAGGTATGGTGTTTTTCCTACTGTTCTTCAATTTAGGGATAACGATATTTGTATTCTTGCTTACGGGCATGATGTTGTTCAGCCAGATACTTTTTATTATCTTTGCAATGTTTTTACCTATCAGCTTTCTACTTTCCATGATACCGAGCTATGAAAGCATGGCAAAGCAGGCAATCGTAAGGGTGTTTAATACCATAATGACACGGGCAGGAATAACGCTCATTGTAACGGTGGCGTTCAGCATTTCCAGTATGTTTTATAACATTTCTACAGATTATCCGTTTTTCATGGTGGCATTCTTGCAGATAGTATGTTTCGCTGGTATCTATATGAAGTTAGGCGACTTGATGAGTATGTTCTCACTTAATGCTGGCGACAGTCAAAGCATGGGACGAAGAATTTTCCGCAGACCGTATCTGTTTATGCGACATCGGGCTAGGCGTATGGAACACCGTATTGCAAGGGCGGTAAGTGCTGGCGGTATTTCGGGCGGTGTCGCTGGTGCGGTGGCTGGAAGTGCCGTTGCTGGCAAGAGGGCTGAAAGAAAAAATACAGCTTCTAAAGAAAATCGGGGCAATACCACTTCCAGCATGGGACAGCGTGCAGGCTCAAAGGTGGGTGCTGTCTTAGATACGAAAAATAAAGTGAAAGACAAGGCAAATGCTGTCAAAGAAAACATCAAGGATATGCCGACACAGACCGCTTATGCGGTGTATTCCGCAAAGGAAAAGGCAAAGTCCAGCGTGTCCGACTTCAAGCGTGGCATGGTGCAGGAACAGCAGTCCAGACAGACGGGACGCTTGGAAAAGCAGGAGCAACGCAGACAGAATATCGCTGACAAGCGTATGGAGCTTCAAAAGGCACAAGAAGCAAGGCAGGCACAGCGAAAGGCTGACGGATCAGCGACAACGGGAGCTACCCGTCCCCATGAGCGACCAGCCACAGCTTCAACCATTCCAAAGCCGAGTGCGGAAAAAATGCAGGAAGTCAAACGCCCTGCCACAGCGACCACTTCAAAAGCAAGTGAGCCAGTCAAGACAAATGTTATCAAAGAGCGTCCGCTATCTTCTGGTGCTTCTGATAGAAAAGCGACCCAGCCTGCACAGCCAGTACATAGGCAGAATGTAGAAAAAGTGGTATCGCAGGAAACACACCAGAATGACACCAAAGACCGCAGGATAAAGGTTCAGCAAACACAAACCGTCCAGAAGAACCAACAGACCATAGAGAAAACTCGTAACCTTGTAACGAAGAAAGGACAGAAGAAAAAATGAAACTGAAACATATCGCTCTTATCGGCAGTCTGTTTCCTATCCTCTTTTCTCTGGTGCTTTTCTTTGGGGTGCTGATTAGTGCGGACAGCGACGATGAGAACAGCAACTTTTCTTCTGGCATTACGGGTATGAACTTATCCGCAGAAGTCTTGAAACATCAGCCTATGGTGGAAAAGTACGCCAGAGAAAGCGGTATCTCCGAGTATGTCAATGTGTTACTTGCTATCATTCAAGTAGAAAGTGGCGGTACGGCAGAAGATGTTATGCAGAGTTCGGAAAGTCTTGGTTTACCGCCTAATTCCTTAGATACGGAAAGCTCAATCAAGCAGGGGTGTAAGTATTTTGCGTCCCTGCTTTCTTCCTGCAAAAATCAAGGTATCGACGATTTGAATGTAGCGATACAGTCCTATAACTATGGCGGTGGTTATGTGGGATATGTGGCAGGAAAAGGAAAGAAACACACCTTTAACCTTGCAGAGAGCTTCGCCCGTGAAAAATCGGGTGGAAAGAAAGTAACCTACACCAACCCGATAGCCGTTGCAAAGAATGGGGGCTGGCGGTATGGCTATGGAAATATGTTCTATGTGGAATTAGTCAATCAGTATTTAACTGTACCGCAGGTATCGGGAGAACTGGCACAAAAGGTCATGAATGAAGCGTTGAAATATCAAGGCTGGAAATATGTGTATGGCGGTAGCAATCCCAACACTTCCTTTGACTGTTCGGGATTGACGCAATGGTGCTATGGAAAAGCTGGTATCTCCTTACCGAGAACGGCACAAGCACAGTATGACGCTACCCAACATCTGCCACTCTCGCAGGCAAAGGCTGGGGACTTGGTATTTTTCCATTCTACCTATAACGCTGGTACTTATGTAACGCACGTTGCAATTTATGTAGGAAATACCCAGATATATCATGCAGGCGACCCGATAGGATATGCAGATTTAAGTAGCAGTTACTGGCAACAGCACTTAATCGGTGCAGGACGAGTAAAACAATAGAAAGTGTCTAAAAATAATTAAGTTTGACAATATGAGAATAAAGTACGACATTTTCATAAAAAAGTGTGACAATATTTATCACAACGAATGGCTGATAAAAAAGTATGACAACCACAAAGCAAAAATCATAAAAAAGCCTGACAATATCAGGATAAATACCATAGGTGGCAATGTCATAAATCAGAACGTGGAATCGTCACGCTGACCAGCTTGGAGTGCAGAGCATTTCAGGCTTTTCTATTGTCAAACTATTTTATCACAAAGGCATTTGTAAATGTAAGACTTTATTATGAAAGGACAGAAAGGACTTGAAAAATATGTTTAAGAAGAATAAGAAACAGACAGAAACTATCAAAGAACCAAAAGAAAAAAAGGTGCGTACTGTCAAGGTAGGCACACATAAGAAAACCGTGATTGCGTTGTGGGTGGTGCTTGTCGCAAGCGTGAGCTTTGGGGTGTATAAGAATTTTACGGCTATCGACCAGCACACCACCCATGAAAAAGAAATCATTGAACTTCGCTTGCAGGACACCAACGGGATAGAAAATTTCGTGAAAAACTTTGCGAAGTCCTATTACACATGGGATAACAGCAAAGAAGCTATCGAAGCAAGGACGCAGGCAATCAGCGGTTATCTGACAAAGGAATTGCAGGACTTAAATGTAGACACCATTAGAACCGATATACCGACCAGCTCCACGGTTACAGATGTGATTGTGTGGAGTATCGAACAGTTGGGAGCGGACACTTTTTCTGCTACCTACGAAGTAGATCAGCAGGTAAAAGAGGGAGAACAGACAAGCAATGTGAAAGCAACCTATATGGTAAAAGTCCATGTGGAGGCTGACGGGGATATGGTAATCGTTCAGAACCCTACCCTTGCACCAGCAATCGAAAAATCAGACTATGAGCCTAAGACACCAGAAGCAGACGCAAGCGTAGACGCTGATACCGTCAATGACGCTACCGCATTTCTGGAAACATTCTTTAAGTTGTACCCGACAGCCACAGAAAAGGAGCTTGCTTACTATGTATCTGGAAATGTGATTGAACCTATCGGCAGGGACTACCTTTATTCTGAATTGGTAAACCCTATCTTCACAAAGGACGGGGACAATGTGAAAGTCAAGGTTGCCGTGAAATTCCTTGATAATCAGACAAAGGCGACGCAGGTGTCGCAGTATGAGCTTGTGCTACATAAGGATAGTAACTGGAAGATTGTAGGATAAATGATATAGCGTGCATTTCCTATCAGATTTGCACGCTTTTACGAAACGACAAGAAAACTGTGCAAAAATATTGACTTGTAATGACCGAATGCTATAATATAAATGACAAGTGTACTTGGTATTATTTGAAAGGAGCGTTATATAATGGATAAAGAAAAAATACTATCACAAAACAAAAAAGAGAATCTATATCTTGATGAATACGAAAAACATATTAAACTTCAAGGGAAATCTTTTGGCTTAATGTTTGTTTTATTTATCTGCATTTTAATTCTTTTCATTAAAGCAGTTTGTAAAGAACCTTACTATGACATAATGACAATTATTGGGTCTGTGGCATTTGGCTCTATGGGTTATGAAGCACATATTTCAAAAAATAAATCCAAATTTGTTATTGCTTTATTCTTTCTTCTATTTATGGGGTATTACTTTTATAAATTTTTAATGGTAGGTTTATAGAATGGACGAACATTTAATTTTGCGAAACAGATTAAAAACTGTACGAAAAGAAAAAAAATTATCACAAACAGAATTAGCTGAACTAGTCGGGGTTTCTCGGAATACAATTAGTTCTATTGAAACTGGACAATTCAATCCAACAGCAAAATTGGCATTAGTGCTTTGTATAGCTTTAGATAAAAAATTTGAAGAATTATTTTATTTTGATTAAAGGAGAGAACGATTATGGAATTAGAGGAATTGATTGTTGAAATAGTTATAGGATTGTTTTTACTTTTTATATCTTATCAAATAGGAATAAAAGAGAATATTACTTTATTACATGGTTATCATTATACACAACTTGACCCTAAAGATAAAAAGGTGTTTACAAAAAAAATAGGAATAGGCACTTTACTGGTTAGTATTGGTATTCTTGTTATGCCTATTATCAATTTAATCTCTCATTCTGAATTAGGCTATTACATAGGTCTTATTTTGATTTTTGCAGGAGTGTTTTATATCATATTCATCATTGTAAAATACAATGGAAAACTTATTAGCTTTAAAAAGTAGAATTGAGGTATGAATATGATAGGACTGAACAAAAGAGATATAAAAAAGGCATTGAAAGCTGGTGCAAAAGCTGGCGGTGTATCATTGGCTGATGTTCGGGCGGATATTGAAGCTACGATTGATGAAGCTATGAATAGCACCGACCCAGAGGTGCAGGCAAATTTCAAAAAGTATTTTGGGAATAAACGTCCTACACCAGAAGAATATATTTATATCATTACGAAAAAGACAAAGGCAAAATTATAATAAAAGGGTCGTGGAAATGCTTCACAGAATTGTGAGCTGCATTATCACGGCTCTTTTACTCTCTGTTTACGTTCAAAACTGTAAGTGTAATTGAATACTGCCCTTGCTATAATTTAATTGTATTCCAAAACAAATAAATGTGGCAGGAAGAAAGGAGCGATTTTTAATGGAACACATTTTAAATTTAGAGCAAGTAAAAAAATACTACGGGGGTAACTCTGGAAATATCACAAAGGCAGTAGACGGTATTTCTATGTATGTAGATAAGGGCGAATTTGTCGCAATCATGGGAGCTAGTGGTTCTGGAAAGACTACCCTATTAAACTGTATCTCTACGATTGATACTGTAACCAGCGGACACATTACAGTCAATAATCAAGATATTACCAAAATCAAGGATAAAGATTTTGCTGATTTCAGACGTGAAAATCTAGGGTTCATTTTTCAAGATTTCAACCTTTTAGATACTTTAACGATTGGAGAAAACATTTCTTTATCATTGGTTATCAACAAACAGAACCCTACTGATATTGAGAAAAGAGTTCATGCTATCGCCGATAAATTGGGTATTCGTGATATTTTATCGAAATTTCCTTATGAAGTTTCTGGCGGACAAAAACAGCGTTGTGCTTGTGCTAGAGCCTTAATCAATGAACCGAAACTGATTTTAGCTGATGAACCGACGGGAGCTTTGGACTCAAAAGCTTCCAGATTATTACTGGAAACAATGTCTGAAATCAACAAGAAAATGCAGGCTACTATTTTAATGGTAACACATGACCCGTTTAGTGCGTCTTTCTGTGAACGTATTTTGTTCTTGAAAGACGGTAAAATATTCAATGAAATTTTCAGAGGGGAAAAAAGCAGAAAAGATTTCTTCAATGAAATACTGGATATATTAACCTTGCTCGGAGGTGAAGTGGGAAATGTTAGGTAAGTTAGCGTATAGAAATACAAAAAGAAATATTAAAGATTATTTGATTTATCTGATAACCGTTACTGCATCCTTTTCTCTTATATTTGCTTTTAATTTGGTGGCAAGTTCTGATGAAATTGTAAAGTTATGTTCCAGTATGGATGCATTTAAGAATTCATTGTTCGCTGTAAATATCCTTATTATTTTTGTGATATGCTTTTTGATCAACTATACAACGAAATTTATGTTTGAAAAAAGAAGTAAAGAATTAGGAACATATATGCTTCTTGGCATTAAGAAAAAAGAAATTGCCCACTTAGTTATAATTGAAAATATACTGTTGGGAATTTTAGCATTTGTATTAGCTATTCCTATTGGCTTTTTATTCAGCCAGTTTGTGTCGTTAGTAATTGTAAACTTACTGGGTATTCCAAAAACTCTCTTTATTTCTTTGAATTTTGTTTCTATTGGACTATTGATAATTTATTTTTTAACTATTTATGTTTTGGTTTTACTTAATCTATTAAGAAGAATAAGTAAAATGACGATACGTGATTTTCTTTACTTTGATAAACAAAATGAAAAGAAAATGTTCCGTGACAGTAAAAAAAGAAATGTCATTTTTGTTTTAAGTATTATTCTTGGTGCGATTTCTCTTTTTCTCTGGAATTCACGTTGTACTATGGATAATTTTAATAAGCAAGAAACACTTACTTATTTGATGGTAAGCGTAATCATGTTGATTATCAGCATTTATGGTATATCTACAACTTGTGCAGATATGTTCTTGACTGTTTTGTTAAAGAATAAAAAAATGAAATATCAAAATGATAATCTGTTTGTAGCAAGAACATTTGCTTCTAAAGCAAGAACAATGAGCTTCACATTTGGTACATTGTCTATGTTGATTTTAATTTCACTGCTGGCTCTGAATTATTCTAGTATCAACAAAGCTTTGTATGATATCAGCGTGAATTTAAATGCACCATATGATGTACAACTCTTTGATGATAAGCAGGTATTTGATGAATATATTCGAGTAATTGAAGAAGAATATACGATTGATAATACCATTGAGTATGACATTTATAAAGAACCGAATCATCAGGTACAAAATTTCTTCCAATCAGAATATTATGATTTTGACCCAGTCTTGAAGTTAAGTGATTATAATAGGTTACTAGAATTAAGAAAGATGCCGTTGCTTTCTTTAAATGATAACGAATACTATATAGTTACAAATAGCAAGTTTGCATATGAGGTTGAAGATAACAAAGACATTGAAACCATAACAGTAGCAAATAAAAATTTGAAATTAAAAGGATATGACACTAAGTCTTATTGGAACTCTATAACTAATACTGGCAGATTTGTTGTTGTACTTCCAGATAAATATGTTCAAGGACTTGAAGTATCAGAAAATCATTTGATTATAGATACAAAAGAAGAAACAGATGCAGAATTAGAAAACAAGATAAAAGAAGATATGCAACATCAATTAGTAAAGGTTGATAAAAATGGAGAAATAAATGACGAATCGTATAGAGTAAATGTAAGAGGTGCAGAAATAGAACAACAAAAAGCAATGGTTGCAATAGTAGCCAGTCTGTTTATGTACATTGCATTTATTTTGATTTCCGCAGTAGGGACAATTTTGGCAGTTCAATCATTGAGCGACTCTACTAAATACAAATATCGCTACTTGACCTTGCGAAGATTAGGAATAAATGATAAGTCGCTATTTAAGACAATCAGAAAACAATTATTGATATTATTTTGTGTCCCTGCAATATCAGCAATATTATGTTCTTTTGTGATGATGTCGTCATTGAATAATGTGTATCAACAAATTTTGGGAGATAAACACCTTTATCTAATCTACTTTGGCTTGAATTTAATTATCTTCTTCCTAATTTATAGTATTTACTGGATTGCAACGTATATTGGTTTTAAACGAAATATCAACGAGGAGAGTTAGACTTTTCTAGCTCTCCTACTGTGAAATTATTATAATGATAAATCAAGGGGGTGTTGAAATGAGAATAGCAATTATCGAAGATGATGAAATCACTCGTTTGGAGCTTTCTAAATTATTGAACACACAAGGATATGAAACAGTTTTATTGACTGACTTTGGAAACCTGACAGATGAATTAAAGCAATATTCCATAGAACTGGTTCTGCTTGATATTAACCTGCCGTATGAGAATGGCTATGAAGTATGCAGGAAAATAAAACAAGTCATGCCAGTACCGATTATCTTTGTAACAAGCAGAGATACAAATGCTGACGAATTGAAAAGTATTCAAGTGGGTGGGATTGACTTCATAACAAAGCCGTATGACACGCTTATTCTTCTTGAGAAGATCAAGCGTGCATTGCAGTTGTCAAACCCGAATAATTTCCGTGAGCTTGTCAAAAAAGATTGTACCCTTGATTTACATTTATCCATTTTGAAGTATCAAGAGCAAAGCATTGAACTGACAAGAAATGAATTTCGTATTTTGTACTACTTCTTTATGAACGAAGATAAAGTTATTAGCAAAGAAGAACTATTGGAAAAGCTGTGGAATGACAAATATTATATAGACGAAAATGTATTATTGGTTAATATGACCCGTCTAAAAAAGAAAATGAAAGAAATCGGTATTGTTCATTTATTGGAAAATATACGAGGAAAGGGTTGGAAACTGTGAGTTTTTTTACATTCTTAGAAGAAAAAATAACAGAGATATTGTTTCAGCTTTTCTTTCTTGCCGTAGTAGCATTTCTCTTGATTTTCTACGGTGTAGATACGCTGTTTGTTGTATCGTTGGTAATTCTGTTCATCAGCATACAAGGGCTTTTTCAATGGTGTTTGTATCGGAAGAAACGTAACGCTTCACAACATATTATTGATTTAGTAGACGGACTGGAAGAAACCTATTATATTGCAGACGTTTTACCAAAGCCAAAAGAATTTCAAAATAAAGCCTATTGCTACGCACTAAAAAAAGCCTGCAAATCTATGAATGATGAAATCGGCAAAATCACAGAGGAAAAGCAGGACTATCAAGAATATGTGGAAAGTTTCGTCCATGAAATTAAAATACCGATAGGAGCATTGTCTTTGACGTTTGACAATACAAAAAATTACACATTAAAAAAAGAAACAGACAAAATATTTCAGTTAGTGGAACAAATGCTCTACTATGCAAGAAGCGAAAATACGGAAAAGGACTATTTTGTAAAACAGTTGCAGTTAGACGAAGTGATACATAATGTCATTCTGAAATTCCGTCATTCGCTTATGGAAAGAAAAGCAATTATCAATATCCATGACATAGAAAATGTCATTTATACTGATGAAAAATGGCTGACATTCATTCTATCTCAAATCGTGCAAAATGCGATTAAGTATTTTGATAAGCAAGAAAATAAACTGACGATATACAGTCAAGACAATGGTACAAATATATTGCTTGTGATTGAAGATAATGGTTGTGGAATAAAAGCGTCTGATTTATCCCGTGTATTTGAAAAAGGTTTTACGGGTTCAAATAGAAACAAGGCAAATGCAACGGGTATGGGACTGTATCTATCGAAAAAATTATGCGATAGGTTGGGCTTGAAATTGGATATTGCTTCTACGGAAAAAGAATATACAAGACTGACCATTACATTTCCAAAAGGAACAGTTCATAATTTTTCAGAGTAATTTGAAAACCATGCCAACATTGATACGGTGCTTTAAGGGGGCTTGCATTATGGAAAGCTTTAAGTACAATTATTTGCAATCAAATTCCACCTAATAGCACACTATTAAAAATTGAATATGTTTTAGCTTTAAAGGCTCGTACAGACTATATGTTTTGTGCGGGCTTTTTTCATACCCGAAAAAAATTTAAAAATTTTTCAAAAGAGGTCATTAAATCACACCTTTCATTCCCTATATGGTGCGGAAAGAGGGATAAACACTTTTCAAATCATAGTGGAAAGGGGGTGAGATTGATGAAACCGTCTGACTTCCAGAAAACAGTTCAATGTCGCTTTGAAAGTTGTTTGAAGAAAGTTGTCCGTCATGTTGTAAAGGACTACCAACAAGGATTGAAACGACGAAAAGATAAAGAAATTCCATTCTGTGAACTTCCAGAAATTTTCGTTGAAAATTTTGCTGTGTGGGACGACTACGAAACAGATTATACAATCTTTTCAGTATGTGGCATTGATATTCGTGTCCTTGATGATGAGCTGGCAGAAGCCTTGAAAAAACTTCCAGAAAGAAAGAGAAATACTCTGTTAATGTATTACTTCTTGGAAATGACAGAAAGTGAAATTGCCAACTTACAAAAGATTACGCAAAGCGGTGTATTTAGAAACCGACATCATGCTTTGGAAACTATGAAAAAAATACTAAAGGAGAAGCAGTAAAATGAAGCAAACATTTAAGAAGCCGTCCTACTATTTGCTTTCGCAAGCAATGGACGGGGACGAAAAAGCGATTGAAAAAATACTGGCATTTTATGACCCGTACATATCAAAGTGCTGTTTGCGTCCACTCTATGATGAATACGGCAATGTCTATATTGTTGTAGATATGGAGTTAAAGGGACTTATCCGAGAAGCACTTATCAAAATGATTTTAGGGTTTGATATTGCCTTAGAAATCGAAGAAGAATAAGCAGTTTTTAGCAGAGCATGGTTTAATGTCCCCCTCTTTCCTGCTCTGCCCTGCTTTTACATGAAAGCAACACGCTTTCGCCACAGCTCTTTGACAACTGAATAAAGCAGACAGATACGTTTGTGAGATAGCGAGCCACGGGGACTGTACGCCACGACCTTTCCAAAAGAAAGCGAGCGACCCACGCAGTGATCCGAGAGCGACTGTTGGAAAAGTCGTTTTGCCATGACCTATCCTCACAGAATAATGATACGTCCGCATGGTGCGGTTCTGCCCACAAGAATGGGAATAGTTGAGATACTAATGGAGCTTTCCAAAGCCGTCTGTCTGCTTATGTAACTTATAAATAGACACACAGTAAAGGGGGTGTTACATTATGTTAAATACTGATGTGTTAAATGATGTGATGTTCCAGCGAGGTAAGGTGTTGGAATATGAATAAAACGAAGATAAGAGCAACGGAACAGCCGATTGCTGTTGATATAGAGGGACTGTCTGCTATGTTATCTTGTGGTCGTGCTACTGCAAGAAAGATTGGCGAGCAGGCAGGAGCAAAAATTGTGATAGGTCGCAGGGTTCTTTATTCCATAGAAAAAGTCAAGAAATACTTGTTATATTTGGAAGAATAGAGCGATTTTCTATTTATGTTCTCTGGCGTGTGTAGTATAATAAGAAAGGACAAAGCACGCTGTGAGAACAAGAAAAGAGGCTTTTTCAGAAAGGAATGGTTCTCATGGCAATTAGTAGAAAAGACCCAAAAGGAAGAAAATTAAGAGAGGGCGAAAACTGGCGTAATGATGGAAGATACAGTTATCGTTATACAGATGTAAGAACAGGCAAGAGATTGACAGTCTATGCACAAGATTTACCAGAGCTTCGAGAAAAAGAGAAGCAGATTGCAAAAGATATGGAAGATAATATATTGACAGACGGAGCAATCAAAAAAATGACGCTTAACACGTTGTTTGAGCGTTATATGGCAACTCGTGAGCTTGCTGATACTACAAGAGTTAGTTATGTTCGTGCTTGGGAAAACAGAGTAAAAGACGAGATTGGAAATATTAAAGTTGTTCAGCTTTTACCCTCACATATTAAAGCGTATTATGCGAAACTTTCCAAAGCTGGATATGCTTATTCTACAATCAAGTATATTCACAACCTGCTTTATCCTGCGTTAGAAATGGCTGTTGATGATGATATTATCCGAAAGAACCCTGCAAAAAGTTCCATTAGTGATTATGGAAAACCAGCAGAGGAAAAAGAAGCCTTAACAGTTTCTCAACAAGAAAAGTTTATGGAGTTTGTAAAACAGAGCAATGTCTATAACACATATTATCCTATGTTTACCATAATGATTGGTACGGGGTTAAGATGTGGGGAGCTTATTGGTCTTACATGGAAAGATATAAACATCAAGGCAAAAACGGTTAATGTAGACCACCAGCTCATTTATAAGAATTTAGGCGACGGTTGCAAGTTCCATATCTCAACACCAAAAACGTCGTCGGGTATTCGTATTATACCTATGACACAAGAAGTTGCAAAAGCCTTTGAGGAACAAAGGAAAATCAATTTTATGCTTGCAAAGGATAAGAGCATTGAGGTGGACGGGTATTCGGGGTTTGTCTTTACAGCGAAATCGGGCAGACCGCTTATGCCGAATGGCGTAAATAGTGTTTTATATAACATTGTAGACGCATATAACAAAACCGAAGTAGAGAGAGCAAAAAAAGAGCATAGGAAAGCAGAGCTGTTACCAAAGTTTTCAGCTCATGTAATGCGTCACACAGCTTGTACCAGAATGGCAGAGTGCCGTATGGACGTAAAAGTTCTTCAATATATTATGGGACACGCTCATATAGATGTAACAATGGAAGTGTATAACCATATTGGAGAGCTGACAAGGATTGAAAATGAGATTGCAAGACTAGATAGTATGGTGTTAAATGCTTGACACCACAAAAAGAGAAATTGGTGTCAAATTGGTGTCAAAACAGAAAAAATCACAATTTCAAAAGAAATAAGATACTGCAAACCATTGATTTTAAAGGGTTTGCAAAAAAAATCTCAAAAAATTAGCACTCACATCTTGACAGTGCTAATAATGCATGCTATAGTACAAATAGAACAAAGGAAGAGAGATAAAGAATCAAAGATATGAAGCCGACAGCATTCATATAAGATTCAAACATCCGGAATCCCGAAGTTCCAGCAAACAACACCTCGGAATTCTCCGATCGTGCTAATTATAAATTTTTACCATTTGGAAGGAGATATGACTTATGATGATGCCTAGTATTTTTGGAGAAAACTTATTTGATGACTTTATGAACGATTTTTCATTCCCAACATTCCCGAATGTTGACAAAGAACTGTATGGAAAACACGCAAAGAACTTAATGAAGACAGATGTAAAAGAGACAGAGAATGCATATGAGATAGACATTGACTTGCCGGGATTTAAGAAAGATGAGATCCAGATGGAACTGAACGATGGTGTACTTACTGTCAGTGCAGCCAAAGGTCTTGACAAAGAAGAGGAAGACAAGAAAGGTAACTACATTAGAAAAGAGCGTTATGCAGGCAGCATGAGCAGAAGCTTCTATGTAGGAAAACATGTAACCGTAGAGGATGTACATCCGAAATACGAGAACGGAATCCTCTCCTTCAGTGTTCCGAAAGAGGAAGCAAAACCAGTGGAAGAAAAGAAAAATTATATTTCCATTGAGGGATAATTAAATAAGGTAAGAAACGTTGCCACGGTGGGAGCAATCCTTCTGTGGCAAAAAAATACAACAAAATTAGCACTCGAGGGTTGTTATTGTGACGTTGGTTTTGTCTAGTTTCATATAGTCCCGTAACGCCCTAGTTACAAGGGTTTCACGGATTTTGAAAATTTGTAGCTGTTCATCAAAAATCGTCATTTTTCAGAAATTTGGGGTCAAAATTGGCGTCAGATAGCACACCAGAGAGAAAAATTAAATATTTTATAGACTACGGAACGTACACTTTTGGCGTTCCTTTTCTATTTCCAGTCGTTCAGAAATGGACGGCTTTTTTCATACCCAAAATCGAAAGGAGAAAGAGAAAATATGAATAAGCTAGTAAAGCGATTGCTGACAGGAACGCTTGCTTTTGCAACCATTCTCACGGCATTACCAGTGACGGCGGTTCATGCTTCCGGCAATCAATACTGGACAGAATCAGCAGAACGTGTCGGCTACATTGAACAAATTATGAATGATGGTTCTATCAAATCTACGTTCCATGAGGGACACATGAAAGTTGAGGGCGAAACTGCCTACTGCGTGGACATCAATACCAATTTCAAGAATGGATATAAAACAAGGTCTGACGCAAGTACACGAATGAGTAGTGATCAGATTGCGGACGTTGCTCTTTCCTTAGAGTACGTCAAGCAATATACCGCTACTCATACAGGGCTGAATAACAACCAGAAGTATTTGCTGGAACAGTGTGTTGTCTGGCAGAGATTGAGCGAACAGCTCGGCTGGCAGTGCGACAACGTCAGAGCTTCCTATAATGAAATCTCACAGGCGGTACAGAATGAAGTGTACGCTGGTGCGAAAGCATTTGTGAAAGAAAACAAAGGACGCTATGAATGTGGTGGTTACATCTACACTGGCGAAGGACAGGACATCGGACAGTTCTGGGCGAAGTTAAATGTGGGAAATGCAAAAGTCAAAAAGACTTCTTCCAATCCAACGGTCACAGATGGTAACGCCAGCTATTCCTTTGAGGGTGCGACATTTGGTGTCTATTCTGATAAGGGCTGTAACAGCCAGCTTGCCACACTTACTGCCGATGGAAACGGCGATACCAAAGAAGTTGAGGTAAAAGCCGGAACAGTTTACATCAAAGAGCTTTCTGCTCCAAAGGGTTACAAGCTGGATTCTACTGTCCATGCCTTAAATGTGGAAGTTGGAAAAACAGCGACATTAACTGTTGCTGACACTCCAAAGGTCACAGAAACTTTGATTGATTTATTCAAAATCGACATGGAAACAGGAAAATCCACTCCACAGGGAAATGCATCTTTAGAGGGTGCAGAGTTCACATGGAGCTATTATGACGGTTACTACAATGCAGACAATCTTCCTGCAAAGGCTACCCGTACATGGACAACCAAAACCGTTGCCGAAAAAGACAGTGACGGAACTATCCATTATGTATCCAGACTTGCCGACAGCTACAAAGTATCCGGCGACAGCTTCTATACACAGGACGGTAAAAATGTATTGCCACTTGGTACACTCACTGTCACAGAAACAAAAGCACCAAACGGCTACTTATTAGATGGTGCATATATGCAGGCTGACGGAAGTTCCGAACAGATTAAGGGGACATACCTTACACAGATTTCCGAAGATGGCGAACTTGCCGTACTTTCTGGAAGCAACCAGTATTCCGTATCCGATAAGGTTATCCGTGGCGGTGTGAAAATCCAGAAACGTGACCTTGAAACAAAGGATACCAAAGCACAGGGAAGTGCGACCTTACAGTACACAGAATTTAATATCATTTCCTTAAATGACAGTCCTGTACTGGTTGAGGGAAAATTATACAGCAAGAATGAAACGGTAAAGAAGATTCAGACAGGCATTGACGGAATTGCTTCTACTTCTGCTGACCTGCTCCCTTACGGAAATTACAGATTAGAAGAAAGCAAAGCACCAGAGGGCTACTTGACAGACGGTGCAAAAACAATCGACTTTTCTATCACGGAAGATGGAAAAATCGTGGACTTGACCGACAAATCTCACTCTGTCTACAACCAGATTAAACGTGGCGATATTGAGGGTGTAAAAATCGGTGCAGGTACACACAAACGTCTTGCAGGTGTTCCATTCAGAATTACAAGCAAGACAACGGGAGAATCCCATATTGTAGTTACTGACAACAACGGTCAGTTCTCCACTGCTTCAAGCTGGGCTTCCCATAAGGTCAATACTAATGCCGGAAAATCCAGTGAGGACGGTGTATGGTTTGGAACTTCTGAACCAGACGACAGCAAAGGTGCATTACTTTATGATACTTATGTGATTGAGGAATTAAAGTGTGATTCCAACGCCGGATTTAAGCTGATTCCAGCTTTTGAGGTAGTCGTATCCAGAAATAAAGTGACCGTAGATTTAGGGACACTGACCGATGAATACGAAAAAGAAATCACAATCCATACCACAGCTACCGACAAGAAAACAGGCGAAAAAATGATTGTTGCCGGAAAAGACATCAAGATCGTGGACAAAGTCACACTTGATGGCTTGGAAGTTGGAACAAAATATAAACTTTCCGGCTGGCAGATGTTAAAGGAAGAAAACGCCGAACTTCTGATTGACGGGAAACGTGTAGACAGTGATTACACATTCACTGCTGACAGCGAAAAAATGACGGTTGAGATTACTTACAGTTTTGATGGTTCAGCTCTTGGCGGTCAGAACCTTGTTACATTTGAGGAATTGTACGATATGAGCAATCCGAAAGAGCCTGTCAAGGTTGCCGAACATAAAGACATCAACGATGATGGACAGACGGTTCTTATCACGGAACGTATCATCACAATCCATACTACTGCTACGGACAAGAACGGCAAGAAAGAAATCGAAGCCGGAAAAGATGTAACGATTGTGGATAAAGTTACATTAGATGGGCTGGAAGTTGGAACAAAATACAAACTTTCCGGCTGGCAGATGTTAAAAGAGGAAAATGCCGAACTTCTGATTGATGGAAAGAAAGTATCCAATGATTATGAGTTCACAGCCGACAGCGAAAAAATGACGGTTGAGATTGCCTTTACCTTTGATAGTTCTTCTCTTGGTGGCAAGAGCCTTGTCACATTTGAAGAATTATACGATATGACCAATCCAGACGAACCAAAGAAAGTGACGGAACATAAGGACATCACAGACGATGGACAGACTGTGACAATCAAGGAAGTGCCGGAAGTCCCAGATACACCAAAGGATACCGACACGCCGGATACACCATCTACGGTTACTAAGACAAGTGACAGTCCAAAAACAGGCGACAATACCAATATCTATGCTTATCTTGCCATGCTCGGTCTTTCCTGCGTAGGGCTTGGCGGTATGCTTTACTTCAAACGCCGTAGAAAGAAATCATAAGGCGGTAATGTAGCGGTTGGTAGAGCGTTCAAGGTCGCCACCCTTTTTGTAACTTCACGCTTTCGTGAAGCTCTGATTTACGGGAGCGTGAAATCCACTAGGGGCGTGGGGAGTGTAGCTCCCCACAAAGTACAGCAGGAAAGAAACTAAAACAGAAAGAAAAGAGGTCAATTATTTATGGAATTAAGATTTGTCGTACCAAACATGGAAAAGACATTCGGAAACTTGGAGTTTGCCGGAGAAAATACTACGGAACAGCAGAGAATCAACGGGCGTATGGCTGTCATTAACAGGAGCTACAACCTGTATTCCGATGTGCAGAGAGCCGATGATGTTGTCGTTGTGACACTTCCTGCCAAAGCTGGCGAAAAACATTTCTCGCCGGAGCAGAAAGTAAAACTTATCAACCCACGTATTACTACCGATGGCTATAAAATCGGGGAACGTGGATTTGTCAATTATATCCTGCTTGCAGACGATATGTTACCAGCAGAAAGTAAATAAGGGGGTATTCAGATTATGAGATTAGCAAATGGAATCGTCATTGATAAAGAAAAGACTTTTGGAGTGTTGAAGTTCTCCGCATTACGCCGTGAGGTTCATGTACAGAATGAAGATGGAACGGTCAGTGAAGAAATCAAGGAACGTACCTACGATTTGAAGTGCAACAC
>OJLA01001223.1_pt1 | contig 18111 bp, 15 predicted proteins | sample 1596611 | NCBI WGS metagenome assembly OJLA01 (sample SAMEA4350168, study PRJEB24818) | metagenome | biome: human; feature: gut; material: faeces | place: Denmark | collected 2013-09
GCCGTCAGACATCGCCGCAGCAATGAGCGTCAAAAGGCCGTCGGTGACCGCCGCGCTCAATTCGCTCAGGGAAAAGGGGCTTGTAGAATACGAGAAATATAAACCAGTAACCCTGACAAAAGACGGCGAAGCAGTCGCTATGAATGTAAGGCGCAAACACAGGCTGCTTAGCGACTTCTTCACCGGAGTTTTAGGCGTAAACGCGAGCGAAGCAGATCTCGCCGCATGCCGCATGGAGCATGCGCTCGAAGACTCCATAATGAGAAAGCTCGTAAAATTCCTCAAAGGCCGCGGAACCGGCATGTGCTCCGCCTGTCCAAACCGCTCGCCGACCTGCGAGGCAACTTGCCCTCACGCAATGCCGCTTAGCGAGCTCTCAAAAGGCGAACGCGCGCTTGTCCTTTCAATAGATAAAAAAATTGGGAACCTCGCGACTTACGCCGGAATGGGCCTTACAATAGGCTCGACTGTTTCCATACTGCGTGTGGCGCCGCTCGGAGACCCTGTGATAATAAGCGTCCACGGCTCGGAAATTTCAATGAGAAAATCCCAGCTGCGAAACATTATGGTTAAGCGCATATAAAAATTTTTAAAACCAAGTTAGGCAAAACTAACATATGAAAAACGGCCATCTTAAAATACTGCTCGCCGGGAATCCAAACTCCGGAAAGACGACCATTTTTAACGAGCTCTCGGGAATGAGGGCGAAAGTCGGCAACTACGCCGGCGTGACAGTGGAAAAGAAGACTGGCAAGTTCAGCGCGGGAGGCTTTGAAATAGAAGTCGAAGACCTGCCGGGCGTCTATACGCTATCCGCCTCCACTGCCGAGGAGAAAGTCGCGGCCGACGCCATTTCGGCGGGAGACTTCGACCTTATCGTAAATGTCGTCGATTCGTCCAATTTTGAGAGAAACCTATTTCTTACGATGCAACTCGCGGAGATGAAAATGCCGATGATTGTCGCCCTAAACATGAGCGACGAACTCGAAAAGGAGGGCAAATTCATCGACGCCGCTTCCCTTTCTGCCGCGATTGGCTGCCCGGTGATAAAAACCACAGGCTACGACGCCCGCTCCGTATCCGGACTAAAAAATTTCATTGCGGAAACCGCGCGCGCATGCACCCTCGCGCACTTTCCATGGAAATCCTCCAGCGACAATATCCTCACGAGAAAAATGGCGGAAATTTCCAGAATAATTTCCGATGCCCTGCCGCCGCCTTTCAAGTCGTACGCGGATTGGATGGCAGTGAGATTTCTCGAAAAAGACGCCTCGGTGACCGCCTCCATACGCGAAAAAGCCCCGCATGTATACGAAGCCGCAAAAGCCTGCGCCGCCGAGCTCGAAGCCCAGACGGACGAAAATCCGGGCGCGCTCGTGGCAGCCGCAAGGTACAAAATTATAGACGATATTTGCATGCCGTGCCTAAAAACCCGCGCCCACGCCCGCGCAAACGCGACAAGAATACTCGACTGCATATTTCTAAACAGGTTTGTAGGCATACCCATTTTCTTCGCGCTGATGTACGGCGTATTCGAATTCGTATTTGCGCTCGGCGAGCCGCTAATGGCGGTGCTTGAACATTTTTTTGCGGCGCTCGCAGGCGCAATAGGAGCTTCGTGGCCCGACAGCATGCCTTTCCTAAAAAAGCTCGTTATTGAGGGCGTAATAGGAGGAGTTGGCGGCGTATTCGTGTTTCTGCCGAATGTCGCACTACTCTTCCTTGCGCTCTCGATTCTCGAAGACAGCGGGTATATGGCAAGGGCGGCATTCTTATGCGACAGGTTCATGCGAAGGTTCGGTTTAAGCGGCTCTAGCGTAATACCAATGCTTCTTGGCTTTGGCTGCTCGGTCCCGGCTATTATGGCAACGCGCGCGCTAAAATCGCGCATGGAAAGGCTGGCGACGATTATGGTCATTCCGCTATTTAGCTGCGGGGCGCGCTTCCCCGTATACATGCTGCTTATTCCCGCATTTTTTGCGCCAAAGTACTGCGGCCCGGTTATGTTTGCAATATATATAATAGGAATCGCGGCAGCTATGGCGCTAGCAAAAGTATTGCGCGAAACCGTCGTAAAAGGCGAAGACTCGTCGTTTCTGATAGAGCTGCCTCCGTACAGGTTACCGAGAATTAAGACGGTGGCACTGGAAGTGTGGTGCAAAACCTACGGATTTATCCAAAAGGCAGGTACGATAATCTTGGCGATGTCCATTATACTCTGGACGCTTTCAACATTCCCGGAAAAGAAAAATTTTACGCAAGATTATGACGCCGCCGCCGCAAAAATAGAGGCGGACGCCTCCATAGACGCAAAAACAAAAGCTTCCCAAACCGCGCAAATAGAAAACGCAAAGCTAAAAGAATCGTTCGACTACACCGCAATGGGCAGAATTGGCAACGCGCTTGAACCGCTATTTAAACCGCTCGGATTCGACAATAAAATAGTAAGCGCGCTTATAGGGTCGCTCGCGGCAAAGGAGGTCTTCATTTCCCAGCTTGGCATAATCTACGGATCGGGCTCGGGCGACAAAAATGCGGATGTTTCGCTTCGGCAAAAAATATCTGCCGACTACACACAAGCGCAGGGTGTAAGCATTCTTATATTCATATTAATGACAGCCCCCTGCATCGCGACTCTCGCAACAACATACTCAGAGACTAGGTCGTTAAAGATGGCCGCGGCGCAATTCTTTGGGCTCGCGCTGCTCGCATATTGCATGGCGTTTATTTTTTACAGGATAGCGCTGCTCGCATAGCGCGTTGTTGCTGTGGTTATGTTTTTTTGCAATATGACCACGTCTGAAAGGCATTAGTTTTTTAATTCTAAAACAAAAACCGCATTCTTATTTTATTATTAAAAAAATAAGGAATTTTTAGCCGTCGGAAAATATGTTGATTTTATTAAAAAACGGCAAAAATATCTGCATGAATGCGAATAAATTATCTTTCAAAATAATACCTTTCGCTTTGGCTCTAAACTGCTTCAGCATGCTAGGCGCCGCGGAAAATACTTATTACTATTGGTCAGACGCAACGGGATACAATAAAATGCCGGACGTCGTCGACCCAGCATCTTGGAGCACATCAAACAGCGAATATGTTGCCCCACCAGAAGGTGCGAATGTAAACTCTCCAGACGCGAACTGGGTGATAGACTATAAAGCGCATCTGCCGATAAGCATGCGCAGAGAGGGGTACTATTACAATATAACAACCCCCACCCCAAACTTGGGCTCGATATCAATAGTAAACTTTAACTATAACAATACAGGCTCCTATTACGACTCAAACAACAATCTGGTCTCAGTCGGCAGCGCGGGCGCAAAAACAAATATCATTTCCAATGCCGAAAACTCCTACTGGAACATAGGCAATTTTACATTCTCAGGCGGAACGTCAACCGCAACGGTAGTATTTGGGGCGTCGAGATACAATACGACGCAAGCTGAAATAACGTTAGGAAGCGTAAATATAGGCAGCGACGTCACAACCGTAATGAGCGTTAAAATGGCCGGAGTAGACGGGAAAAAGCAGATAATCCACGCAGACGCGCAATTTAGCGGCACAGTGGAAGTCGAAAGCGGTGCGCTTATAATGAAAAGTGCAACTGCCTCGGCAAGCTTACTATGACGGGCGGAGCATTTGGCGGCATAGACGGCGGAGTGACAGTGTCCGGCGCCGACTGGTACGGCGGCGACATTATCCTTTACGGCGCCGATGCGCTCAATAGCGGAATCGCCGACAAAATAACCGTCGACGGCAAACTTTCAAAACTTGGAGACGGCCCAATAGGAGTAGATTTTAACGGCTATGAAGTGTCGTCCGACTACATAGACAACGAAGAAATGTTCTATGAGCTGCTAACAGCAACCGAACGCGAAGGCTTCTCCGACGACGCCAATGGAGATTTTTACGCGAAGAATCTCGAAAACTGCTTTGCAAAATTTGAATGGGTTGGGGATACGCTTACAGTGTCGTTCGCGAGCGTCCCAGAACCCGCCGAGATAGGCGCGCTGATAGGGCTTTTAACGCTTGCAATCGCGGCGCGTAGAAAAAGATAACCCATAAAGTTGGCATTGCGCGCCAATAAAGCGACAAAGAAGCTTCGGTTAAGCCGAAGCTTCTTTTGTATTCCGAATTAAAACGCATAAAGCTTTTTTATAAGTACATTTACACATAATAATACAGAAATTGGTAAACATCGAGCGCGGAGATTTGTTTTATATAAAAAACTCAATTTCAATACAAAGGATTGACAGATTCCATACATCTATTTTTATGTAAAAGTACGACGCACAACTATCGATATTTTAGACGCCGCTTCGCCAAAGAGGAGGAAATAATAAACATGAGGGAAATACTGCTCGACACCGATATCGCCGAACTTCACATGCCGCTTATATTTGAATCGCATGAGGAGGCTATTTCCGAATTCGGACGCGCATTACGCACAATGCAAAACCTCGGAGCTCAAATTGTCTGCGTAGAACTATTTGGGCCAAAGTGGGTGGCGGACGCAGCTGGAGATATTTTGATGGGAATCCCCGCAAACCATATATTGCCGCTCTGTGAAACAGAACTCCCAGTTCTCGCGGGAGCCCACATCACCGCAATAAGAGGAACACGCGCAGATTTTAATAAAGTAGGAGACTACTTTACCGCAACATACACAGCAGGCGGTATAAAATATTTCAGGAGCTTCGGAATAACACCGGGAAAATCCAGCGCAGACGGATACGGGGAAACCATAAAAAATCTCTCTACTATGAAGGTTTTGCTCGAAAGCTGCGGATACAAATTTACAGACATCGCAAGAACGTGGTTTTACAATTTTGAACTGCTCGACTGGTACTCCGAATTCAACCGCGCAAGAACTGCATTTTTTGAAAAAGAAGGCATATTTAAAGCATTGCTGCCAGCAAGCACTGGAATCGGCGCCCCCAATCCCGCTGGAGCAAAGATAGAGAGCGGAATACTCGCAATAAAAAGCGACGGCAGCAATAGATTTTGGGACGTGCGCGAACTTCAATCCCCTCTGCAGTGCGGAGCGCCCGAATACGGAAGTTCCTTTTCAAGAGCAGTGGAAATTGATACAGAGCATTCAAGACGCATAATAATATCAGGAACCGCAAGCATAGAACCTGGAGGAGCAACTGCACACCTTGGCGATATTGAAAAACAAGTCGATCTTACAATGTGTGTTATTGAAGGCATATTAAAATCACGCGGCATGGATTTCTCCGATACGATAAGGGCGATAGCATACTGCCAGCGGCCAGAATTCTACGCCGCCTTTAAAAATTGGTGCTGCAAACGCAATCTAGGGCTGCCCCACTGCCCCTCATACAGCACAGTTTGCCGTGACGACCTACTATTTGAAGTGGAGCTAGACGCCGCTAAAAATGGTGAAAAGCAATAGGGATTCAAAAATTCCAAAAACTTTTCCCCAATCAACTCTTCCCAAAGTAAATTTGCGGCGATTCCTGTTGTGTGGTATTTGTAGCCCATCATGGCTACACAAAGCAATTCAATCACAAACAGGATAATAATACGCGCCGACTCGCAAAATTCGGACTCCCCGAAAAACGCGCAGACTTCGCGCGAGATATCGTTAAAGTCGCACGACGACATCGAATTCGCAATAACGCTCGCAAAATCCGGAGAGAGCATATCCGCGGCGGCCGTAGCGAAAGTATGCGTCGAGATATTCGACATAGGCGCGAGAAACGCTCCGTCGCCGCGAAGCGTAAAACTTCTATTCTCTAAAAGTACTGAGAATATATCCGACATATCCGACACTTGCCCTTTCAATGCAATAATAGAAGTTGCAGCAGAGGAAAACGCATTTGATGCCGGCTCCAAATGGATCCGCGTATGCGCATTTTCTCCCGAAGGGAAACGGACAACATTTACGCAGGGCTGGATAAATATTGAGGAATCATTTGGCGATTCCCCGTCTGCGGAAACGGAAATTGTGCAGTCTTTTTTAAAAACAGAAGATGCGAAAAGTATTTTTTTACAAAAAAATAAAAATCTGTCAGACTTGCTCGATAAGGCTGCTGCCCTCGAAAATTTAGGCGCGCTTTCTGCGTCCGAAACTTTGCAATCCATAGAATCTGCATGCGCGCAAAAGGCAGATACAACCCACGAACATTCGGAATATTTGAAAAAATCCGACGCGCAAAATCTTTACGCAAGCGCCGAAAGCACAGAATTGTCTCTAAACGAAATTGAATCTGAAATAAGTACATTAGAGAACAATATAACATCTACTGAAAACAGTATAGTAGCAGTAGAAAATAAAGTTTTAGATTCGCGTCTTTCCAAGCTTTCGGCGGGCGCGCTATATTTTAACTCAGGCAAGCTTTCAGGCTCTAACTTTGCAGTTCCGACATTTCCGTTTTCGATTTGCGCAACAGTGCGAATTGATGCGTGGAAAAGCGCAAGTGAAAATCAGCAAACAATATTTCAATGCGGCGATTATGGAAGTACGACTGACCCGTGGGTTTCATTAGCGTTCTCGGACCCTACAACTAGCGCGAAATTAAGACTTATAATGCTTTTAGTTATTAATGGAGCGTCAAAAACAACAGAGGTAAATTGTGCATTGGATTTATCAACTTTTCTGGGGAAAATGCACACAATAATAGGCATTTGTCGAGCTGTCACAGCCGAAGCGTTGAATTGGGATATTTATATTGACGGCGTAAAGCAGAATATAACTTCAAGTTTAAAAAATGTAGTAGTTAGCTCACTAAGCGGCACAAGGAACTGGGCAGTTAATACAACAAATTATAATTTTTCGAGTCAGCCCGCTCCGGCGAATCCGATGATGTTGCGCAATTTGTACATTTTTAATTTTGATATAAGTGCGGAAGGCTCGCCGTACAGCATTGCAGACTATGAGGCGGGCAGGCTTATTCCGCCCGCATTAAAGCCTTCGCAAGTTTCGCTTGCGCTCGAAAACTACACAATCGCGCGCAATGCAACGACTACGCTTGTGAAGGACGCTTCGGGCAATTCTAACGACGCGACAGTGCAAGGAAGCGGCACAGTTGCGGGCGACAACGACCAGTCAATAAAAGTTTTTGTGGACGAAATCAAAACTCAAATAAATCAATCCAACGGTTAATATGGCTAAGAAAGTTTTAATCAAAAGTAAGGAAGGCGTGGAAATATACTTCGCGCTCAAAGAAATCACTCTCAAAGGAGAGGCGATAACAAAATTTCCGAGCGGGGAGGAATGGAGCGACGGGCTCTCGAAGCCGTACGTTTACGGCGAAAGCTACGTTGACCAGCTTCCGGACGCGATAGTCGCGCAAATTGCGGCGCTCTTGATTCCCGCAGACATTGAGGCGGAATCGGAAGAAACGCAGGCGCAAGCTTAATGCAGGAGGATAATGTATGATATACACAAAAGAGAAAATGGCGGCTATCCGCGCGGGAGTACAGAAAGCGGGGTTGTCCGCGCCGCAGGAATTTTTCGACGCGGGAATCGACGAACTTTGCGAAGTTTGCAACGGAGTGGGCGGTTCGGGGCTCTCGAATGACTCTCGCTTAAAACTCACAAGGGCGTTTTCGTTCATAGAGTATTCGGCGGCAGTGCACGACTGGCGCTATGCGAAGTCGGACGGCACGGAAGAAAAAAGGCTCGAAGCCGACAAGGAATTTAGGGCAAATATGCTCGATGAAATTTTGTACCGCGCGCCAAGCTGGAAGTGGTGGAAAGAATTAAAAGCGCTGGGTACGTATTCGCTTGTGCGCAAATTGGGCAGAGCCGCTTGGTGCATTGCCTTTGCGGAAAGCGCGACAAAACAGGCGGAATCCGCCGAAGAAACGGGGGCGTAAAATGGGTGAAGTAATACAATCTCTTTGGGATTCGGGCGCGCTTGGCGCGATATTTACAGGTCTTGTCACAATATTGGGGCAACTGTCGGCTCTCAATACGCAAAAATATACGGCGGTATTGGAAGCCCTACAAAAGCAGCAGACGGCAGACATAACAGCGCACGATGCGGCATTTGCTCGCACAAAGGACGACGGAGGGACGTGGACGCGCAGAGCGATGATGTTTGCGGCGTTTGCGATGCTTGGAATCGCGCCGTTTGTGTTTGCGTTTTTTAAGGATATACCCGTTGCGGTGGAGACTGTCGAGCAAACAGGCGGCTGGCTGTGGGGATTGATTCCCGAAAAGGAAAGTTTTGCAGTGGCGTATGTAAAAGGATTTTACCTTGCCGACGTCTGGAAAGAATTGATGGCAAACCTCGTTTCGGCATACGTCGGCGCAGGGCTTACAAGAAAAGCTTTTAAATTGGGGAAATAAAATTTATAAACAAATTGTAATATGCAACCGGGTTGAATGTAGAAAATTTAATCCGGTTTTTTTTTAGAAAAAGAGAATTTATAAAATGCCAAAGAGATTTATTAAAATTTTAAATCGGCACAAATGCCATAAACGACGCCCATTATATATTTCGAAAAATTTTATATTGTTTGTATAATATATTTTATACGGGAAGTTAACTATGCAAAGGCAAGAAATGTATGCCAAAATGTGAGTTGGAAATTTTGCTTGCAAAATTCTGCCGTTAGCTCAAACGTTTGAGGTGTATGTAAGTTAAACGCTTAGCAAACAAATCGCAAAGGTAAAATATGAGAAAATTTTTACAAATAGCAGCAATTACAGCAATAGCCGCATGTTTCTGCGCTTGTTCTTCGACAGCCGAAAATACCACCGTCGCCAAGCACAGAAAAATAGGTGTGCAAATGTATACTTTCCATAAAAAGACTTTGGAAGAATCACTGCCTCTGATGAAAAAAGCCGGAATAACAGGCGTAGGGTTGACGGCAGGGCAAGCGCTTAGCAAAAAATACCCGAATGTAAAACGTATAGGGCCCGACATGAACAAAGAAGAGAGGGATTACCTCAAAAAGCTGCTTGCCGATAATGGTTGCGTGCCTGTAAGTTTCGGGGTATATTACACACCAAATAAGTCAGACATAGAAAGAGCCTGCGCTTTTGCAAAAGAAATAGGCGTCCCGATAATCCTCACCGAATCTCCGGCAGACTGGCTTGACGACTGGGAAAAATACTGCGCCAAATACGGCGTAAAAATGGCTTTGCACAATCACGCGATAGACAATAAGGCCAATAAATATTACGACCCGAAAGTGGTCCGCGACCTCATAAAGAACTACAAGCATATATACGCCTGCCCCGACAACGGCCATTGGTCGCGCTCAAAAATTGACGGTGTAGAAGGATACAAGACACTTGAAGGAAAAATTGCGATAGTCCACTTTAAAGACCAGAAAGAGTTTGGGAATATTAAAAACCAGCCGGTAGTCTTTGGAACAGGCCAGCTCAACACGGAGGCGTTGCTCGCCGAGCTCGATAGACAGGGTTTTGACGGATACTTCCTCATTGAACACGAAACCAACTATGACAACAACCTTCCGGAAGTCATAAAGTGCGCCGAATATCTAAGAACTCATTAGTTTTGCTGAAACAAGAAGGTTCTATCTTAGAAATTTTGCTCTAAAAAATAAAAATCCGCCGAAGTGCGGATTTTTTTGTTTAGGGACAAAGTAATTTTAATAGCCGCGCCAAAAATTGGACTTAAATGGTTTTTTTATTTCTTTTAGTTTATATTTCTTGAAGTGTAGCGCAATTCAGCAATATATTTCGGTTATGAAAAAGCTTATAACTATATTGATTGCAGTAAGCGCATTTCTATGCGGATGCGCAACATCAACATGCCCGGCAAAAGCTCCGAGGAAAGTTGCTGTTCAGACTTGGACATTCCACAACAATACTCTGACCGACACTGTAAATATGCTTAAAGGCACGCCCGTGCGCGCACTGCAATGCTATCCCGGGCAAAAGCTCGGTGGCAAATTCGGCAAAAACGCCGCATTTGGCCACTGGATGACACCGGAGCAGAAGGCGTACGTAAAAGAGCTCGTTTTCGGCAACGGATTTAAAATCATAGGCTACGGCGTGACGGGAGCCGGCAATGAAAAGGAAATACGTGCTGTCTGCGAATTCGCCAAAGAATTTTCAATACCCGTAATAGCCACTGAATCGCCCAAGAAACTCCTTCCCTTATGGGATAAAATCTGCGGGGAATACGGGATAAAAATGGTGATACACTGCCACCAGAAAGGCAGCGGGAACGACTACTACAACCCCAAAGTTGTGATGGAGCTAATAAAGGACGCGAAAAACGTAGGCGTCTGCGCGGATAACGGCGCGTGGGGCTGCTCGGGAATAGACAATGTTCAGGGGTTTAAGGACGTAAAAGAAAAGCTTGTTGAAATACACTTTAAGGATTTGAAGGAATTTGGCAGGTTAAACAGCCCAACAGTTGCGTATGGAGAAGGCGTCTTGCCCTTGAAGGAAATGCTGGCCGAACTCGACAAACAGGGCTACGACGGCTATTTTATTATAGAGGACGGCTCCGCCAAAGATCCGCTTTTAAATGTCAAAAAGGATCTTGAATTCTTAAAAAACAACTAATCTATAAAAAAATCTTCTACCCACAAAAAAAATTAAAAAAAACACTTGACATAAAGATAATAATGTTCAAAGTGGTGGCATAATAAAGAATTTCTCCTACGGGAGATGGGGTAAATAAATAAAGTAGAAAATAAACTGGCCGGTAGTGTGGGGTACACTACCGGCCTTCTATTTGCGGAAATTCGTGAGATTTCCGCCCCGCATTTTCCAGCCAAATCCCAAAATTTGGGTCAACCCCAAAGGTTGTGGAATAGCGTTTTTTTGACAAATGGGATTTCATAGTTTCACCCCGCCCTTGCCTAGCCTCTAATCTAAAAAATCTCCGTATTCCTTTTTACTCTTGATCCAAAAAATTTCGGAGGATTGGCCTTAAAACCCATATGAAAAATTGAGCCACTATGCCGCTGCGGCTTTATTCCGCGCAAGGCTGCAAAAAAACATACTTTACCTTGCAACGCCGCCTAGCGCTATGTCTCTGCCCCGCTTCTTTATCACTATATTAAAGCGTTTTACTAAGAACTTTACCCTACTATTTGTAATAACAAATTCCAAAGGCACATTATACCCCAACCCCATGCTTCCTTGTAATTTTCAATCGCTTTGCGAAGACATCTGCTTCTACTCTTGCAATATCGCGCTTCCCCGGCATACTTAATACACAAACACCACCCAAGCCGGCTCTCTTTTTTTTGGTAATAGAAGCCGCTCCCAATATCGCAATTTTTAATAAAATTTTTCCGTTTTATCTTATATGAAATAATCATCAAATGTATTCAGATAAAAAAAATACACTTGCACGCACAAATATTAGAGAATCTGGAATTATTTTTAGCTTTGTTATATTACTTTTTTAATATTACAGTTTTTATCGCAATATCTTGAACTATCTAATTCCTTGATTTTTTTAATGCCTCTTTTGCAGCATCAAGGCCTTGATTGGCTGCCTTTTCCCAATATTCAATCGCTTTTCTTTGATCTGCTTTTTCTACTCCAAATCCTTCGATATAACAAACTCCAAGATTATATTGCGCATAGGCATACCCTTGATCCGCAGCCCTCTTAAAATATTCAAATGCCTTGCCAAAATCTGCCTCTACATCCCCTTTGAGAAAGCACTTACCAAGCGTATTTTGCGCCATTGTATGCCCTTGATCTGCCGCCTTCTTCAAATATTCAAATGCTTTCTCATAATCTTTTTCTACTCCTAATCCTTCTATATAACAAACTGCAAGATTATATTGCGCATCGGCATAATCATGATTTGCCGCCATCTTAAAAAAATTAAATGCATTGTTAAAATTTCTCTCACAACCAACACCTTCGGCAAAGCACTTCCCCAACGTATTTTGCGCCACTGCATGCCCTTCACTCACCGCCTCATTCCAATAGTCAATCGCTTTGTTTTGATCTGCTTTTTCTACTCCTAGTCCTCCGATATAACAGCAACCAATATTATATTGCGCATCGGCATTCCCGCTGTCTGCTGCCTTCTTCCAATATTCAAATGCCTTTTTAAAATCTTCTTCTATGCCTTTACCTTCGGCATAGCAAAAACCAAGATTATATTGCGCGTCTATATGCCCTTTATCCGCAGCCTTCTTCAAATATTCAAATGCTTTCTCATAATCTTTTTCTACTCCTTTCCCATCATAATAACACTTTCCAAGGTAGTATTGCGCATCGACATGCCCCTGCTCTGCCGCCTTCTTTAAATATTCAAACGCCTTTTTATAATCTTTTTCTATTCCTTTTCCTTTATAATACAACTTTCCGATGTAGTATTGCGCATTGACGTTACCCTTATCCGCAGCCTTTTCATAGTAATTTTTGAAGCGTTTTTCGATATCGCTACTTTTATTGCATTCTCCACCTTTCTCAGTTATAAATTCACTCATAAATTCGTCAGCAAATATATTTAGGTGAAAAAATATACTTAGGGACACAATCATAAAAAAAAGATGATACCATTTTTAATTTGCTCATACTACATCACTCCTTTTCTTTTTTTAATGTATCACTATTTTCTTTTCATATCAAGGCAAAAATATGTTTTATCAATAACATATTAATATAGCATCATATTTTATATACATTGTTTTTGCTCTTATAATTGTCCAAAATCGCTTCTGTTTTTTTTCATTCCTTTTACGCGCACATTTAAACAAGTTCATCGCCAAGGGCAGGTTTCTTTGCGGAAACCAAACATTTCTTCCATTAGGGCTGATATGCTTTCTGACTCTGCTTTCGCGTCTTTTTCAAACGATATTATTTTTACGCTATTGCTGTATAGCTCGTAGTTCCTATCATCGGCGACAATTCTGTACAAAATAAAGACATTGCCATTTGATGCCATCTTCATAAGCCTAATATCTGAAAACTCTGTAATTTTCCCAAGATTCTGAAGCGCCAAAACTTTTATCGTTCCCTCTCCGTCGAGAACCTCAATATCGCGCATTGCTACAAAATAAATATAGGACTGAGCCAGCGAACCTCCATCATTACTATAAATGCTCAGAACCTGCACACCGCCTTCCAATTCTCCCACCAACTCGTAAGAATATGATTCAAATGGGCCCGATTTCGTGGTGTCAATATTGGGATTTTTCCAAACCATTCGGCCGCTAATATAGACATTTCCCTCCTCGAAAAAGGCGTCAACCTGCGATGGATCGATTACATATGTGTTGTCGCCCGACTCCGACAACAGGCCCACGAGCCGGATTACAGCCTGCAAAGGCATAAGTTTCTTTTGCCCCTTAGGTATATCCCGCAGACTCAGATTCGGATCCTCCAAACGAAAGTATTCGCCTGCTATGTATTCATTCGGCGGACATTTTACCATTTTGCTCCATTCGTACGACTCATTAGGATTAAATGTGTACGGAGTATCTTTCATTTTATGCAGGTCTCCCGCTAAATGTGACAAATTTATTTTTTTCAAATTCAGATCTGAAAAATAAAGCTCGTAACAAAACCTCGCCTCTGCGCTATTTGGGCTGAATTTCAACAGTATGCCCCTAGCGAGCTCTATATTTTTGTCTGTGGCAATGCCGTTTATAAGCATTAGCGCGTACATAACTGCGCCCTTTGGATTTCCCATCAAAGCGGCATCTCTCAACAGCTTATGCGCACGCTCCTCACAGATCTCCCTTTTAACGCCAAGCTTTTTTGTGATTTTTAACACCTTGTCGCTGTCATAATCCTCCATAACCCATTTAGGCAACTGGATAGGAAATTTCGCATTCCCCAAATAGACGCGCGCCAAATAAATTTGAGCCTCGAAATTTCCCTCTTTTACGGCCTTGATTAGAGATTCGTAGTCTATATTTCCGCTGTTGTCGAAGAACGCCTCCCTCCCCTCTTTTGAGGGCGCAGGATTATTCTGCTTGGCACATAAAGAATCGTATTCAAACTTGGCGATATCATAACCCTCTTTGTCTATTAGCGGAAAGATGTATTTTTTTGCAGTATCCAAATTTTTATCAGGATTTTCATCGTTTGAATATACATAACTCAAATATAGGCGCGCACTCTCGTCTCCAAGCGACAACAACTTGCTGTACCATATCTCCGCCTCCTTGAAGTCTCTTTTGAAGTAGTGGTAATTGATAGAATTTCCGGAAAACATGTCGCCCAGCATCTTTGCGGCGATTTTTGAAGCGCGAGCTATTTCAAAATTGCCGTCGGAAGGCCTGCCGGCGATATATTTTAAAATTTCCACCGCCTTTTTATTGTCGGGAGAATCGCTATCTTTGTAGTATGATTTCTCCAAGTAAAAGTCTGCCAAAGAAATATATGCAGTAATATCCCCGCTTTCCGCGCGCTTGCGCATTTCAATTATCTTTTCTCTATCGCATATTATTTTATATCCGCTATTGCCGGAATCTTCCGCATTAATTTTTGACAGAGCCTCGTCAAACACCTTAATGTAAACATCGCCTTCTCTGGAGTCCTCAGGGATTGTCACGCAATGGGTCAGGCACAACAACAGCGGTGCCGCAAGGAACAAACATTTTATTTTATCTATAATTTTCATAGTATTTTTATTATAGTATTGCTGCTGTGCAATAGAAGCAAACGCAAAAATTGCGATGCTTGCCAAATTAAAAGGCGCGCTGTCAATCCGCAGCCATTAAACCTTGTTTTTTTTACATAGTTTAAATGCAAAAAAAATAACCATGCAAGCGTGTTTATTCTGTATAACATAATTAAGGTCCATTTGTAATTTCTGTCATGGAGTGCGGCGCATAAAATAAATTGCAGGCGGAACCGGCACGCTTTATGTTTTTTCGCGCCGCCTGCTTCAGCGAGAAACGAGGCAGCCGCAATTGCTGCGCGGCAAAGTTGATCTGCAAATTTACTACTCTTTAATTCTATTTATCCCGTTTTAATATTGTTCGCAAAAAATGATTTTTTCTTCCTTCAATATATAAGGATTTTCTATTCATACACGCCAAAATATTTTTATACAGCACCTATAAAGATATGCTTCCCGCCTGAAAAACGGGCGTACAAGCGTAGGACAAATTGTGCGCTTATTATAAAAAAATAATATTTATATTTACTTTTAGTTTCCGCAAAAAAATATCACGTCAAATTTCAATTAAAAAAAATTGAGCATTCTAAAAAAAATATACGTAAATATCAATCTGACATGCTTTTTTGTTGGAAACTCCCATATATTTTAGATAAATAAAAAAGCTTACAACAAATTTTGAGTTTTTTGAAAATATTAATAAATACAATGAGATTTATATATATAGCAAAAAAAATGCTCGCCTTGTCAATAGCGTCCCTATGCGGAATTTGCGCCTATGCAAAGTCCGACAAACCCAACATAGTTTTTATTCTTGCGGACGATATGGGGATAGGGGATCTCAGCTGCTATGGGCAAAAAAAATTTACGACTCCCAACATAGATTCGCTCGCCGAACAAGGGCTTAAATTCAACCGCCATTATGCCGGCACAACCGTATGCGCGCCTTCGAGAAGCTCGCTTATGACTGGGCTGCACACAGGACATGCCCCTATAAGAGGCAACATACAGTCGAAACTCGACACCGAAGGTCAGCAAGAAATGCCCGCTGACACTAAAACCATTGCGCATATGTTGAGTTCATGCGGATATAAAACAGGGGCTTTTGGCAAATGGGGGTTGGGCGCGCCAAATTCGTATTCCTCGCCAATGGCAATGGGGTTCGATTTATTCTTTGGATATAATTGCCAATTCCTTGCGCACAATTATTATCCAGACCACTTGTGGGAAAACGGGAAAAAAGTTGTCTTGGAGGGAAATCTAAACGGCAAGAGAACCCAATATTCCGGCGACCTTATCCATTCAAGGCTAATAGACTTTGTAAAGAAGTGTTCCGAAGAATCCAAGTCAGATAAAAAGCCTTTTTTTCATATATTATGCGATGACCCTGCCCCACGCTGAAATGGCGGCACCAGAGGAGGCAATTGCCGAATTCGGCGATAAATTCGCCCCTGAACCCGAATTTAAGGGTAAACCCAAAGAACTGTACGGAGCTCAAAAGAAGCCGCGTTCGGCATTCGCCGCCATGATGAAACGCATAGACGGATACGTTGACGACATCGTAAAAACACTGCGCGATTGCGGGGAACTCGACAACACAATAATATTTGTAACTTCCGACAACGGCGCGCACTGCGAAGGCGGGCATTACCCCGTTTATTGGAACTCAAACGGCGGTTTCCGCGGAATAAAGCGCGATTTATACGAAGGGGGCATAAGAGTCCCGATGATTGTATATTGGAAAGGGCGATTGCAAAAATCAGAGACCGGACATATCTCCGCATTTTGGGATATAATGCCGACTCTAAAAGACATTTCAGGTGCAAGCTTCAATACTTTTCCCGTCTGCCGATTCAAACGCCGCCGAGACGTCGATGCTGTCAAAAGCAGCTCCCTTGGGCACGGGAATCCCAAGCTTTTTTGCGAAAGTCGCCGGAAGGTCGTTAAGGCCTACCATTTCGGAACTTAATCCATTTTTAATCGCATCTGGATTTACTACAATAAACGGGACCCTCATGCCGCCCTCGTAAATCAGGTATTTTCCCCCGCGCAATATCCCCGATGGAGAGTGCCCGTTTGTCTCGTTTTCGGAGTTGTCGAAATAGCCGTCAAAAAGCACGGGGCCGTTGTCGCTCGAAAAAATTATGACGGTGTTTTCGTATATGCCTTCATCTTTCAATTTCTTAACTATCTCGCCGACCTGCCAGTCTGCCTGCACTATTGCGTCTCCGCGGATTCTGCATTGTGAGGCCCCTTCAAATCTTTTATCGACCGTTCTGGGAACATGCGGCTCGAAAAGCCCGACATACAGAAAGAATGGATTGTTTTTGTTGGAATCGATAAACTTAGCCGCTTGTGAAACAACAACATTAGGTATTTGCTCGTCTACAAACCTCGCAGCTTTCCCGCCGCGCATGTATCCGATTCTGCCGATTCCGTTTATTATGCTGCCGGAATGCTGTGCGTCCGCGCCCTGTTTGAGAAGGTCCGGTCGCTCCGCGCCAGTGGGGGTGTCGCTTATATTTTTTGAATAACTTACTGTTATTGGGTCTGTTGGATCCAGATTTTCAACCCTTCCGTTTTTAAGCCATACAGATGGTACCCGATCGACAGTGGCGGGGATTATATAAGAGTAGTCGAATCCGACTGAGTGTTTGGAGTGATTTCACCGTTAAAATCAAGCTCTTTGGAGCCGTCGCCGAGCCCGAGATGCCATTTGCCTATTGCGGCAGTGCGGTATCCCGCCGCCTTAAAAATTTTAGGAAGAGTGAAAGCGCCTTGCGGTATGCAGAGCGGGTCATTTCCATCGAGAATTACGGTTTTTTTGCCCTTTTGCCTCCATGCATATTCGCCCGTAAGCATGCTGTAGCGCGACGGCGTGCATGTAGATGCAGTGGCGTAGCCCTGCGAAAACACAATCCCATTTGAGGCAAGCGAATCTATGTTTGGCGTTTTAAAATTTTTAGCCCCCATACAGCCTATGTCGCCGTATCCTAAATCGTCGGCGAGTATCCTGCCTTCCTCGATTGTAAGGCTCATCGGTTTTTCGACGTACACTGCCTTGCCCGCCTGAATTGCCTTCAACGCAATCTGGACATGCCAATGGTCGGGTGTGCATACAGTCACTGCGTCGACGTCGTCTCTATCAAGTATTTCTTGGTAATCCTCGGTGGTAAATACCGGAACCTGCCCGACGTCAGAGCGCCTTTTATTGACCGAATCGACATGCTTTTTTGCCGAATCCAACCTGTCTTTGTCGACATCGCAGAGCGCAAGGACCTGCGTCTGCGGGCACCATGCGAAGTGGTTGCGATGTCCTCCGGAGATAAGACCGTTGCCGATTATAGCCATGTTTATTTTGCCGCTTGGAGCGACTCCTCCGTGCCCCAAAACCCTAGACGGAATCATTTGGATTCCAAGGAAGGCAACCGCCGCCTTTCCAAAAAAATCCCTTCTTCCAATTTTATCCTGACTCATATATGCTCCTATTTTCTTTTTCTAATTATAGCCGCAGCAATCGCGAAGGCACCCAGAGCGAAGCCTATGTGCGATGGCT
>OJLA01001232.1_pt1 | contig 18029 bp, 16 predicted proteins | sample 1596611 | NCBI WGS metagenome assembly OJLA01 (sample SAMEA4350168, study PRJEB24818) | metagenome | biome: human; feature: gut; material: faeces | place: Denmark | collected 2013-09
GATCCTGCTCCGTCACATCCTCGCGTGCGCCGTATTTTTCCATCATTGCCGTTACGATCTCATCCGCCGTGTGATCCGGGTAAAGCGCAATGATGTCATAGGCTACCTCATCCACTACATGAATGGCGCCGGAGCAGGTGTCCAGCACGATGTTGTAGCCGTTCAGTTGATACTGATGTACCATCTTCTGTTCTCCTTATACAGAAAAAGCGCCGCCTGAACAGGCGGCAGCTTTTTGAAAATTGCGATCGATTACTTGTTGTTCTCGCACTTCTGGTTTGCCACGCCGCAGCTGGTCTTGCAGGCGGACTGGCAGGAAGTCTGGCACTCACCGCAGCCGCCGTTCTTGGCGCTGTCGCACAGGCTGCGAGTCTCAAGAGTCTTGATTCTTTCCATAACATGTATCTCCGATCTGTCAGATTCTAATGGATTTCCCGGCGAACCACCCGCAGACAGTCACCTAAAAATCGGGAAAATATTAGCATATCATCCGCATAAAGTCAAGGTATTCCAGCGATTTCCCCCAATTAAAAATGTCAAAAAAAGCAAATCATCAAGAAGTTGCCGCTCACAGAAAAAAACACCGAAATCGTGCGATTCCGGCGATTTCTGCCGGAGACTGCCGGATCCGAACCAGTTGCCTCACACACGAGAACGCAAGCAAGAACTTGCCATACGACAAATGTTGTTATACAATGCCGGCGAAGTGGATCGCTTATGCGAATGACAAAGGAAAGTCAGGATCTGACCTATCTTTTCTGGTCGTTTAAGCGAGCATCATATCTGTCGAACTGCCGGAAGAAATTATGCTTCCGACTGCGCAAGCAGAGGGAAAGGAACGCGAAAAAGAAATGAAAACTGGTTTGATCCTGGAAGGCGGCGCCATGCGTGGAATGTTCAGCGCAGGCGTGATGGATGTCATGATGGAAAACGGAATTCGCTTTGACGGCATCATCGGCGTTTCCGCGGGGGCGGCATTCGGCGTCAATTACAAATCTGGGCAGATCGGGCGGGCGATCCGTTACAATGCGAAATACTGCCGCGACAAGCGCTATTGCGGAGTGGGTTCTCTCTTAAAAACGGGGAATCTTTTCAATACGGAATTTTGCTACGGTGAAGTGCCGCTGAAGCTCGATGTCTTCGACTTTGACACTTATGAGAAAAATCCGACGGCATTCTATGTTACCTGCACGGATATTGAAAGCGGAAAGCCAGTCTATCACGAATACACCGGGCGGAATGATCACGGCTTCGATTGGATCCGCGCCTCTGCTTCACTTCCACTGGTTTCACAGATCGTGGAGATCGATGGCGTAAAACTGCTGGACGGCGGCATCGCCGATTCCATTCCCGTCGCCTATTTCGAAAGCATCGGCTACACAAAAAATGTGGTCATTCTGACGCAGCCGCAAGGCTATCGGAAAGAGAAAAACCGGGTACTGCCCCTGATCCGCATGAAATATCGGAAATACCCGAATCTCGTAAAGGTGCTGGAAAATCGTCACCTGATGTACAACGCGGAACTGGAGCTGATCACAAAGCAGGAACAGCGCGGCAAGCTTTTCGTCATTCGCCCCGATTTTCCCCTTTCAGTCAAGCGAGCAGAAAAAGATCCCGCAAAGCTGACGGCCTGCTATGAGATCGGCAGACGAACCGCAGAAAAGGAACTGGTGCAGTTGATCGCGTTTATGAACCATACAGAGAATTAAAATAAGCAGGCCGAGAGATCCCTCTCGGCCTGCTCAGTTTGTCGAGAAACCCGGTTGTGCGATTCAGGGGGCAACCAGTTTTCTGGCGTATTCATAGTAAAAGAGATGGAAAATCAAAAGATGGAAACGGTGCCTACAATTCCACATTGCTAATTTTTTTAGATTCATGGCAGCAAATTTGAGCTTCACCCAGTTCGTGACCTGAGCCAAGCCCCTATATCGTGTATAACGCATAGCGTGTTTTTCTTTGGCATCCGCAAAGACACGTTCAATGGTCTCTTTACGTTTCTTGTAAAGCTCTCTGTACAACGACGGCTCCGTACTTACGATTGATTGTGAGAAAGTGGAGAACCACTACGATGTTACAAACGGACAGATGGCAGACCTCGATTGGCTGCTATACAACGCCGCGATGGAGTATGCTAGTCTGGTGTTGTCCGGGGAAATGGAGAACTACCTGAAAGGGCCTGCACTCCACGGAATAGAAGATTCATAAAGGATGCCGGTGTGTCGTGTTTGCGATACACCGGCAAATAAAACTTCTCTACGTACTTTTCTCTCTATGCGTCCTGTGCAAAAAAGGTTTGGAATTCGATACAATAAGTATGAAAATCCAAATAACGCACTTAGGAGGGAACCAAAATGGCAGAAAGAATATTATCTGAAGAAACCATCAATACCTTTCGTGAATATCTGGTCCTGGAGGAAAAAAGCACGGCCACCGTGGAGAAATATCTCCGGGATGTCCGTGCTTTTCATTTGTTTGCATGCCAACAGGCTGTGACAAAAGAGCGGATGATGGCTTATAAAAAGTATCTGATTGAAAAGGGATATGCAGCCAGTTCAATCAATTCCATGCTGGCGAGTCTTAACAGTCTGCTGGACTTCCAAGGCTGGTCAGACTGTAAAGTTAAAAACATCAAGACCCAACGTCAGACCTACTGCGCGGAGGAAAAAGAGCTGACAAAATCCGAATACCTCCGGTTGCTGGAGGCGGCAAAGGACCGGCCTCAGCTGCATCTGATTCTGGAAACCATTTGCGGCACTGGCATTCGTGTCTCTGAACTGCGGTTCTTTAACGCAGAAGCTGTAAAGCGCGGAGAGATCACTGTCAGCTGTAAAAGCAAAACCCGGACAATATTGCTTCCGAGTAAGCTAAAGAAGATGCTTCTGGATCACGCAAAGAAAAACGGCATCCGTTCTGGAGCGATCTTTATTACCAGGAACGGGAAGCCGTTGGACCGGAGCAATATTTGGGCGCAGATGAAATCCCTCTGCGAGGCAGCCGGAGTAAAAGCCAGCAAGGTGTTTCCCCACAATCTGCGCAAGCTGTTTGCCCGGACTTTTTACGGTATTGAGAAAGAGATCGCCAAATTGGCCGATATTCTGGGACACAGCAGCATCGACACAACAAGAATCTATATTATGACCGCCGGCACAGAACACCGGCGAAAAATCGAACGATTGGGCCTTGTAGTTTAGGCAATAAAAAACACCACATAATTTCCATTATGTTGTTTACTAGCCCAGACTGAATGCCAACTTAACAATAGCGCACTCTATTTTGGGTGCACCAAAGCCACCCTCATACTCTATGAAAAAAGAATTTGAGGGTGGCTTCGTGCTTCCCGCTTTTTGTACTGCCACTTTTATCTTAGATTTTACCATCTTTTTACATTCTTTTCCTGTGCCCCTTGATTTTCATGTATGCTTATGCTAAAATTATTTTGATTGGAAATTGGGCATATATCTTTTGATATAATCGTTTCACTACATAATAGAAATAATGTGTTGCGCTGAATGCCGCATTCATCTAGTTGAAACTCAGCACAGCGTGAGGAATATTACTTCCGTGCTGTGGAGTAAGGATTTGGGGCAGGTGAAGAATAACTGCTGCCTCTTTTTTGCTTTTGTGCTGTGCGGCACAGATTTGGAGGTGCTCTATGACGGATAAAGAATTGCGGCGTTTGAGCCGGAGTGAGCTGCTGGAAATGCTGATTGCCCAGACAGAAGAAAACAGCCAGCTGAAGATCAGGCTGGAGCAGGCGGAAGCACAGCTTCGGGACCGCAGGATCGAGATCGACAAAGCCGGTTCCCTGGCGGAGGCTGCCCTGTCCCTCAACGGTGTCTTTCAGGCGGCGGAGGCCGCGGCGCAGCAGTATCTGGAAAATATCCAGCGGATCAGCAGCCAGCAGGATGCCATCAGCCGCGTTATCAAGGAGCAGTCGGCAAAAGAGGCCGCCCAGATCCGGCAGGAGGCAGAGGCGTACAGCCAAAAAGTACACGCGGATGCGGATGCCTACTGGAAGCAGGTCGCTGCCAGAGCGTCCAAACTGCTGGCAGACCAGGAAGCACTGCGGCAATTGATTCAGTCCGCTGGAGAGGTTGAGATCAATGAAGAACACAGCAAATCCGTCCCGCGAGCTTCCAACCCTGGAACAGCTCGAAACGGAGCTTGACAGAGAGAAATACAAAAAGCGATATCGGCGGGTCCTGAGAAGCACTGTCTATACCCTTGTGGTCGTTGCGGCTGTAGCCGTATTGGTCGCCACCATCTGGATGCCGGTGCTGCAAATTTACGGAGCCTCCATGGCCCCGACGCTGGACGAGGGAGATATTGTGCTCTCTGTCAAAGGGTCGGATTGTGAACTGGGCGATCTGGTAGCCTTTTACATGGGCAACAAGATTTTAGTCAAGCGTTGTATCGCCGGCCCCGGTCAGTGGGTGGATATCGACGTTGAGGGCAATGTGTATGTGGACGGCAATCTGTTGGATGAGCCGTATCTGACAGAAAAATCCCTGGGGGATTGTGACATTGATTTGCCCTACCAGGTGCCGGATAACCGGTACTTTTGCATGGGCGACCACCGCTCTACTTCTGTGGATTCCCGCAGCACTACGGTGGGCTGCGTCTCCGGTGAACAGATCGTCGGAAAAATCGTATTCCGGGTCTGGCCGATAGCAGATTTCGGGATACTTAAATAGAGAGTGGGTGATTGGCATATGAAGCACGGTGCGTTACAGAGCGCAGAAAAATATACGAAGACACATCAAAGGAAGAAACGCTGGTACCGGGTTGTAACCGGTCTTGCCTGCGTTGTGGTGTTCTGCACGGTCTACGCATTGATTCTTCCCGCCATTACCATGGAAAAGGGAGCGTGTGAGATTCCTGAACACACCCATTCGGAGGCTTGCTACACGCAAGTAACCTCTGCCACCCGGACCGAGCCGGTGTGTACCATCGAAAGCCTGAATCTCCATCAGCATGACGATACCTGCTATGACAGCGAAGGAAACCTGACGTGCGGGTATGCAGACTTTGTCGTTCACCAGCATGATTCGGCATGCTATGACGAAAATGGGAACCTTTGGTGCCCGCTGCCGGAGATCGAGACCCATGAGCACACCAGAAGCTGCTATGATGATGACGGCAATCTGATCTGCGGCAAAATCCAGGTTTTGGAGCATCAGCACACGGATGCGTGCTTTGAGACGGTGGAGGAACCGGCGGATACCGAGACTCTGACCTGTACGCTTCCCGAGGATGAAAAACACACCCATACCGCCCTGTGCTACGGCACTTGGGAATTGACCTGCGATATGGAGGAACATACCCACACGGAGGAATGCAGCACTGCGGAAGAAACAGAAGCGACAGAAGAAACGGAAGAAACGACCGAACCGGAGGAAGAGATGTCCGGCATGGAGATCGATCCCAGCCTGCCGGTTATGGGCACTGCCTACGCTTCTGGCGCCAAAACACGCGCTTATTCGGTGATGACTCTGGATGCGGATACAACAGGGGCAGCCGATCCCGTTTCCGTAGGAAACTATATCACAGGCGCAACACTCTATTACCGCACGGATGAAAACAGAGAGTGAACCGATGTATCAGGCGCGACGGATATTCCCGGCGACGCGGATTTCAAGCTGGAGATCAGCTATGGCAATGTCCCCATCGACACCCTTCTGGCGGCAGACGGGAAGATGACCTATACCCTTCCGGCGCTGTTTCGCAACGCTACGGCCAACGGCAAAATCACCAGCGGCAGCGCCGAGGTGGGCACCATCACGGTGGCAAACAATACGGTCACCCTTGCCTTTGACACCACTTGGCTGACACAGCAGAAGACAGAGACGAATACCGTCATCAGCGGCGACTTTTTTGTGGAAGCAGAAGTTAACCTGTCGCAGGTCGGCGAAGATGGAAAGGGTCAAATTGTCATTGGCAATACAACGATCACCATTGATTTTGACGGTGACATTATTGCCCAATACGGCAATGTGGACCTGACCAAAACCGTCTCGGCCATCTTGGAGGAGACAGACGGCGATTATCTGACTTACACCCTGACCGTGAAGGCCGGCGCAGATGGCTGCCCGGAGGTCAAGGTGGTGGATACCTTTGCGGATACCCAGTACATCGAGGAATATGTGGGCGTGACGGGAGTGTCTACCGCAACCAGTGATACGGGTGGCCCCACGGAAACCGGAGGCACCGGAAGCGTATACATTGGCGCGGCACCCACGGGGGATAAACCCATCCCGGATCCCGCAGGTGAAAACCCGACGAAACCCGGCACGCTGGTCTGGGCTATCGGCAATATGGGACCCAACGAAACCCGGACTCTGACATACCGGGTCAAGCTGAAGGAGGCATACACCGGCGTCACGGCAAAGGGAAATCTTCAGAACACGGCGAATGTTTACTCCAAGACCTACCAGCGGGACAGCGACACCGTCACCTTTACGCCCAGTGCTGGTGCAACCATGTCCAAAGTGGCCTCGACGTTTACCCCCGGCGAAAACGGCGGAGGCACCATCACCTACACCATTTGGGTGCAGGCCAATGCGAACAACAGCTATGTCCTGGACAATGTGAAAATCATGGACGCGCTGGACGGTTCAATCGAAAATCGGTATTCGACCTCAGCAGCCATCCGCCAATATCTGTCTTACGATGCAAACTCGTTCCACCTCTATCAGGGCGGTTCCAACGGCCAGAACGGAAGCGGCGGCTTAACGGAGATTACGGCAGGAACTACACTGAACATCACGGATACGGACAATGACGGCAAGAAGAACGATAGCTTCACCTATTATGTGGGTTCCCTGGCTCCCGGTGAGAGCAAGACCCTGACCTACACGGTGAATGTGGAGCCCGGTGTGTTCGTGGCGGCGGGAAACAAAGACTTCAAGATCAACAATCGCGCCTGCATTTATACCGATGACAGGAGAACAGATGGCGGCGTACGGCTGAACGGCTATAACTCCAGTAAGACCATTAACCGCAAGGTCTGGAGCCGAAAGCTGGCGGGCGGGAAGCAGGAGACGGAAAGCACTGTGTCCATGAGCAGCAGCGTGTATGACGCCACCGGCAGTCCCGTTACCCAAATCACCTCCCATGACAGCAGTTTCACTGTGCCTGCCGGCAGCTACAAGTATCAGGTGGCAGCCAATGAGGCGGGAGACTGGGATCTGTCCTCTGCGTCCATGGCTGACAGCCTGGGCAGCCAGTACATGGAGTTTGTGGGCTATGTCCGGGTGGATGCCTATACCATCAGCGGCGACGCACCCGGTTCCGGCCTGGACGATGCAGCAGCCATTGCCGATTTGAGCAGCCGCACGCCCGCTCAAACTGTCTGGGTAAAAGTTGACGGGAAAACCTCCTTCAGCTTCACACCTGAGCAGATTGGATTGACTGGAAAGAAGGCCTACCTTCTGACCTACTACGCGCAGCCCAAGAATATCGACGGCATTACGCAGGTGGTGGTAAGCAACAGTTTTAACCTGTCCGGCACGGTGGGTATCGGCGATATTAAATACGAGCTTGCCGGAATTGGCGTGGAGGCCTCTGTCATCGTGGAAGGCGGCAACAGCTTTGCTGCGGAAAAGCAGAGCTGGTACTACGAAGGACCCCAGGTGACCGCCGGAGACTTTGCCAATGGCGCACTGTACTGGGTCATCAAGGTGGACGGAAGGGTTCTGCCCAGGGGCACTGCCATCAAGGACGTCACGAATGCGGTCGGCGGGTCGGCTCACTATATTCGGGGCACCTCCCTTGTGGGCGTATATACGGGCAATTTGAAAACGAACTCTCTCGCGGATTATGCGAATTTGGATTCGCTAATCGCCAGCAACCTGCTGAAGGACTTAGAAGGCAGTAGCTATACCGTTGCGAAAGACAACTATTATCTGACGCTGACCCTGAATACAGAGATTTCCTTGGTACCGGGTGATTCCCTTTATCTGATTGTCAAGACCGAGCCGAGTCAACTGCCCGCCAAGAAACGAGACGCCTTTACCTATAACAATAAGCTGCAAAGCCGCTCCGACGGCACCAACTGGCTGGACCACAACACGGCCAGCAAGACCCTGTACGGCAGCGAAAATATCTTTAAGGAACTGGGCCGTGTCTTTACCTATCCCGGTTCCGGCAACTCCACCACGGACATCCAGCCCGGCACAAATCAGGCCATCAGCACAGACGCACTGAACGGAGCGGGTACCTATGTGGCCTGGCAGATTCATGTGAACTATGAGGGCAGCCTGTCCGGGCGGTACCGTGTGGTCGAGCAGATCCCGGAGGGGATGGAGGTAACCTATGTCCGTATATGGTGGCTGGGATCTAAAGCAGTTCGGCAGGATCCCAAACCCACCCTTGTGCGGCTCACAGCTGCGGAAACCGCCGCCCTAGGCGACAGCTGGACGGAACACGAGAAGCCCCTGCTCAGCAACAACGCGGGAAGCCAGACGAACTACTATTACACCAACGGTCAGCAGGTGATCTGGGATATTGACAATCTGGTAGCCGGAGGCGGATACCGGGACGATTATGCCGTGGAGATACAGATCGTCTGTAAGGTAACGGATCCTGACGTTCTTCTGGGCGGCGTGAGCAAGGAGTTCAACAATGTGGTCAGCCTGCAAAATTCCGAGGGAACGACCATCGGCAACGACAGCAATGGTGTGACAATCGGAAAACAGACGCTGTCCAAGCAAGGCACTTATAACCCCGAAACCAATGGCGGCCGGTATCCCTTTAAGATCACGCTGAATGAGTTGGGCGAGGATCTGGTCAGCGGGTCGGATACCATCACCCTGGTGGACGAGCTGAGCGGTACCCTGATTCTGGACACCGCTTCCATTCAGGTGGTGAACACCAAGACAGGCGGGGTGGTAACTGACTGGACCTCTTCGGTGGAGGGACAGACCCTGAAAATTGTCCTGCCAGACAAACTGCCCCTGACGGTTACCTATGAGGCAACGGTCAACGCCGAACCGTGTCAGACCATCCCCATCTCCTACAACGCCCATTGGGAGGGCTATACCACCCCCAGCGGCGGCAGCGTTGAGGTCAAAGAATTCCATTATTCTACTGGCGGCACCGTTGGTGCAGACACTTCTCCCAGTGTAACAGTCAAAAAACTGGATCAATACAATACCAGCCAGACTCTTTCCGGCGCGACGTTCACATTGGTGGAGGAAACCTATGCTGACGGTACGTTTACCCCAACAACGGACGGCCTTTCCCTGATCGGCACCACCGGCGAGGACGGCACCCTGACCTTCGGGAAAGAAAGTGGTCAGACCATGAAATATAACACGGTCTACTGCCTTACTGAAACAGCCGCCCCGGTGGGCTATGTGCTGGATGCCGTGCCCCACTACTTCGCTGTGGCAAAGCAGCAGAAGGACGGAAGCTATCCCACCTTCCCCAATGGGGTGACCGTCTGGTACCAGAGCGCGGACTATACGTATCAGACCTATAACCACAAGGGCGAAGCCACGGTGGCCAAGGCATTTTTGGATGCGGGCGGCAAGCATCTGGAAAAAATCGACGGAGCCTACCGTTTCGGAATCTATGCCGAAGCAAATCCCACCGGCAAGCCGCTGCAAACGGTGACCATCACATACGCGAACAGCACGGTCACGCCGGAGAGCGGGACAGCGAAGTTTACAAACCTGACCCTTGGGAAAGCGTATTACATCTACGAGTTGGATGATAACGGCGTGCCGATCCGTGGGAACAATACGCTGGCCACGGTGAACAGCGCAAACTTCCTTGTCACCTATTCCAATGGCCCCGCGGTAACCATTCCCGAGAGCGAAACCGCCGCAGTCGCCGTTACCGTGACCAATCAGGTCTGTTATCCTGAACTGCCCCACACCGGCGGGGCCGGAACCACCCTGTATACCAAGGGAGGCGTCTTGTTAACGGCAAGCGCGATGTTCCTTCTGTTGTATTACCATACAAAACGCAGAAAGGAGGAATCCGCATCCTCCTGATGCGCGGCACGATCCCTTTACTACGCAGAAACTTAAAAAGAAGAAAGGAAGTCAAACAATGAGACACGCAAGAAAACTCGCCAGTCTCCTGCTGGCTCTAATTATGGTTTTCGCTCTGGCTACTACCGCGTTTGCGGCAGAAAACGCTGCAATTTCTGCTCCTGAGGGAAGCACCCGAACCTATGATGTATACCAGATCTTCACTGGTGACCTCCATGAGGGTGTTCTGTCCAACATCAAGTGGGGCAAGAACGGCACCGGCACCGAAGGAACTGCTGTCGATCAGACCGCTCTGGCCGCTCTGGCCGCTGTGAATGGTAAGAGCGACACCGAAAAGTTAACGGAGATTCAGAAATATGTGAAACTGGATTCTGAAAAATTCGGTACGGTTTCCAATGGTAAGCCGCTGACCGTACCCACCGGCTACTATCTGATCAAGGACAACGGCCCTGTCAATGACGGTGAAGCCTACTCCCTGTATGTAGTCCAGGTTGTCGGCCCCACGACTATCTCTCCCAAGGTTGGAACCACCACTTCCGATAAGAAGGTTAAGGACACCAATGACAGCGCGGCGAACTCCACCACTGATTGGCAGGATTCCGCAGACTACGATATCGGCGATGCCGTGCCCTTCAAGCTGAGCGCCACCATTGCGCAGGATTACGCCAACTACACTCACGGCTACAAGCTGACCTTCCACGATAAGGAAGACGCTGGCCTGAGCTTCAATGCCAGTTCCGTCAAGGTCTATGTAGATGGTAAGGAAATTACTTCCGGCTTTACCGTTGTGACCGAAAACTTGGGTGATGGCTGCACCTTTGAGGTCCGCTTTGCCAACCTGAAGGAGATTACCTCTGTCCACGCCGGAAGTGTCATTTCTGTTGAGTATACCTCCACGCTGAACAATCAGGCCGTTATTGGCTCCGCCGGCAACAAGAACACCTCCCATGTGACCTATACCAACAACCCCAATGACGAACAGGCCGGCGAAAACGGCGAGACCCCCGATGATGTTGTCATCGTATTCACCTACCAGACCATCGTCAACAAGGTTACCAAGAACCCCGTCTATGATGCGTCCAAGGATACTGAAAAAACTGGCACCGACAGCGACGGCAACAAGGAATTCATCCCTCTGAAGGGCGCAGGCTTCACCCTGTATAAGAAGAACGCTTCTGGTACATATGAAGCTGTAGGGCTCGAGCTTAAGGGTAAGGACATGACCACTTTTACCTGGAGTGGCCTGGATGATGGCGACTACAAGCTGGTCGAGACCACCACGCCCTCTGGCTACAATACAATTCCCGATATCGAGTTCACCATTACGGCTACTCACGATGTGTCTTCCGATAACCCCACGCTGATATCCCTCAGTGGCGGTGATAAGTTCACCGGAGTGATTTCCACCGGTGTTGTTTCTGCCAACATTGAGAACCAATCTGGTGCACAGCTTCCCTCCACCGGCGGCATCGGCACCACCATCTTCTATGTCCTCGGCTCTGTTCTGGTCATCGGCGCGGCTGTGCTGCTGGTCACCAAGAAGCGCATGAGCACCAAGGGCTAATTCCCAGATACATATCTGAAACGCACTGACATCCCGCTGTGAACGCCGGGGAGGGACTCCCTCCCCGGCCCACAGCGGCAAGGAGAACCCCGCATGAAGAAGAAAAAAGGAAATTTCACAACGCTGCTGCTGATCCTGGTGCTTCTCGCGGGACTGTCCTTGCTGCTGTATCCTTCCGTCAGCGATTACTGGAACTCCTTCCACCAAACCCGCGCCATTGCCACGTATGCCGAAGAAGTCGCAAATTTGAACCAGGATCAATATGACGAAATCTGGGCCGCCACAAAGGCCTACAATGCGTCTTTGGCAGAACGGGACAACGCCTACCTTCTGAGCGACGCACAGAAGGAGGAATACGCGCGGTTACTGGACATTTCCGGCCTTGGCATCATGGGCTATATCGAGATCCCGGAAATTGATGTGAGCCTGCCCGTATACCATGGCACGGAGGAATCCGTCCTCCAGATCGCCGTGGGGCATCTGGACTGGTCCAGCCTGCCCGTTGGCGGGGAGAGCACCCACTGCGTCCTTTCCGGTCACCGGGGCCTGCCCAGCGCCAAGCTGTTCACCAACTTGGACAAACTCCGAGAGGGGGATATCTTCCTGCTGCGCATTCTGGACGAGGTGCTGACCTATGAAGTGGATCAGATCCTCATCGTGGAGCCTCAGGAAGTCGAAGCGCTGCAAATCGTGGAGGGTCAGGATTACTGCACATTGGTGACCTGCACCCCCTACGCTATCAATACCCATCGGCTTTTGGTCCGGGGACACCGCATCGACAATGTGGAGGAGGCCAAAACCGTCCGCGTCACAGCCGACGCCGTCCAGATCGAACCGCTGTTAGTGGCGCCCATTGTGGCGATCCCGATTCTATTGTTACTGCTGATACTGCTTCTGCTGCCAAAGCGGCCCAAGACGAAACACGGAGGTGACGCCGATGAAGAGGATTAGACGCATGATTGCTGCGCTGCTCAGTGTGCTGGCAGTATTCCTTCTCCTGCCCTTGCAGGCTCTGGCGGCGGGAAGTATTGACTTGAACCAGGATGTAAGTTTGACCATTTCCTATCAAGATGGAAACACGCCCCTGGTTGGTGCAGAGTTTGACATTTTCCTGGTTGCCACAGTAGACGAATACGGCGAGCTGACCACCACAAAAGATTTCGCCCAGTTCCATGTCAATATCCGGGGCAAGGATGACGAGGCCTGGCGGACACTGGCATCCACCCTGGAGGGCTATGTATTGCGGGATGATATTTCCCCCACAGACAGTGGAAAGACCAATGATAAGGGATTGGTTTCCTTTCCCACCGCCGGAAAGAGCCTGAAAGCGGGTTTGTACTTTGTACTGGGGTATCGACACACGCAAAATGGCTTCCGCTATGATCCCACGCCATTCATGGTAATGCTGCCTGGATTGGACAAAGAGAATAACATTTGGGTTTATGATGTAGCCGTCAATGCAAAGTTCGATTCATCCCAAATCCCTGATAACCCAGATGACCATACCATCGACCGAAAGGTTCTGAAGGTCTGGGCCGATGATGGACATGAAAAAAATCGTCCCAAAGAGGTAATTGTTCAGCTTCTTCGTGACGGCAAGGTATATGATACCGTAACCCTGAACGCGGCAAACAACTGGCGGTACACCTGGACGGGATTGAATGATCGCTATACGTGGACCATTGTGGAGAAAGAGTTGGAGGGCTATACCGTGGAGGTCACACGGGAGGGTATCACTTTTGTGGTGACAAATAGCTACAATGAGGAAATTCCTGACGAACCTACTCCCACAACACCTACCACGCCGGACAAACCTACTACACCTACAAAGCCGACGCTGCCTCAGACTGGCCAGCTCTGGTGGCCGGTTCCAGTGTTGATTGCCGCCGGACTGCTCTTTGTCGTGATCGGCCTGGTGCGCCGCAGAGGTGCTGTTGATGAGGAATGAAGAAAAAAATAGCAGAAAGCAAGAGGGGTTGCTGTTGATTACGATTGGGCTGCTGCTGATTGCAGCAGCCCTTTTCCTTGTATCTTACAACTTGTACGACGAGCTGCGGGCAGAGCAATCGGCCAGGCAAGCGGTAACCCAGCTGGATGCGTATTTGCCCGCAGAGGCCGCTCCAGAGGCTCCCTCGGACTCCGCCGGGGATCGGACTGTTATTCCGGACTATGTTCTATCCCCTAATATGGAAATGCCAGTGGAAACCATCAACGGAATAGACTTTATCGGTGTTTTAAGAATCCCAGCCTTGGAGCTGGAGCTGCCGATTATCAGTGAGTGGAATTATCCCAATCTGAAAACTGCTCCCTGCCGGTACAGTGGGTCTGCCTATTTGAATAACCTGATTATTTGCGGCCACAACTACACTTCCCATTTCGGAACCTTAAAGAATCTCTGGGAGGGCGATATTGCCACCTTCACGGATATAGACGGAAATGTATTCATCTACAAAATGGTGGAGCGGGAGACACTGAACCCCACAGATATAGAGGGAATGGAAAGTGGAAATTGGGATTTGACTCTGTTCACCTGTACCGTGGGAGGTCAAAGCCGTGTGACAATTCGTTTTGAGCTGGAGGAAGACTGATTCCTCCAAAAATAGAAACAGGCTTTCGCATCGGGAAATTGACGGTAGCTATGCCGACTGGGCACGAAAAAACGGCTATACCATCCGGAACTGTGTCTGTGACTGCGATGGTTCCATTGAACTGGATACCCGCACCCTCCAGCGGGCCATATCGAGATAAGCTTCAAACTGCGTGTCGGCTTCCTTGGTTTCCACCCACGCCCCGCTTTGGTAGGCGTAGTGTTTACACCTTAACCCAGTCCATCGTCACCACAGACTCGCAGACTATCGCTGCAAAGCTCAACGGCGAATACATCCGTGCTAAAAATAACAACCAGCGGCTCTCTATCCTAGGGAGCCGCTCAGCTTACCATGGTACAAAACTCCATTATCATATTTGAAACCAGAAAAATACCGGGACAGCGCATTTTTTGCTGCCCCGGTATTCGTTTACGCATTGTCATCATCGCATAGCTCTTCACCAAACAGGCTGGGCAGGTAATCTCTCCTGCCATTGGCATCTTTACTTTAGTCATGGATTCCCAGTTCCTTTTCCACATCCTCCGCAGAGAAGTACCCCTGCTCCCCCCGGAGCGGCGACCCTTTTCCAGCTCTGTCATCAGCTTCTGCATCGCCATCAGCTTTTCATACTGGCGGTATTCCTCCATATCCAGAACCGCATAGCGGTCGTGACCATTCTTGGTCAGAAACAAGCTGTCCCACGGCAACATCCCGCAGAACCTCACCATTTTTCGATAAATGAAACAGGATGTAGTGAAACACGCCGCCCTTATCCCGGATGGAATTTTGAATTGTCATGGGATTGGAGTGGTTTTCCCGTTTCCTGACATAACAATAGTAGAGGAAAAAGGCAGCGCAGATTACTTCTGCTTCTTTCGATTCCCTTTCCCGTGCACCTGATACGGCACAGCTTTCCCGCGCTGATTATTGGGGCTTTTCAGGTGTTCGGACTTTTTGAGAATATTGATCTGCGTGACAAATTCCTCCGGGGTCAGTTTGTCATAGTCAATGCCAAGAGTCGCCAAAAACAAACGGGCTTTCTTTTCTTCCTCGGTGCCCTCGTAGTGCAGGGCGGTCTCCATCTGCTTTTGAATTTCGGCAACAGGAGAAGCGGTGTCTGCAGTAGTGGTGTCCTTCCTGTGTGCTTCCCGGATATCATGTAGGATGCCGTCAATGTCCTTATGAACCACATGGGAAAAGAAGTTTTCCTCGCTGACCTGCGCCAGCTCCAGGGTGCGTACATACAGATCATTTTCGCCGGGATTATGCTTTTCCATGATTTGCTTTCGGTTGGCTTCCAGAATGGCATTCATGTCATTGATCCGCATATCGGCAACGCGATCCACAAATATCTCAATGTCCACCAGAAAGCGCTGGAAGTCCTTGTGCAGAGCCAGTTCAGACAGCAGCCTGTTGTTGAGCTTTCCGCTTTTTAGCAATTCAATCATATCATCACCCAGATGCAGATCGTGCAGGTCTGTGTTTGGGTGATTTTTTGTTTCCGTCAGCCCCAGCAGATAGTCCGTGGATACACCGTAGAATTTCGCCAGGGTGACAATGCTGAATTCTATTCACACTGTTCTTCTTCGCCGCTTCGCTTGCCACCCTGCGGCGTTCCTTGCTGTACGGCGCAGTCAGACGGAAAGCGAATCGTCCCTTGCAGAGTTCAAACTCCATACAGCCCGTGTCCGGGTCTGCATCGGTCTGGCGGAACTCATCGAGGTAAACTACGGCGTAGGCAGTTTCTGGTATTGTTCGGTAAAAATCAAAGCCCCGATTCGCCCATACAATGGACAGAACCAGGGCATCATATTTGTCAGCGACCCGCAGCTACGCGGCAGCACAAAAAATGTAGCAGAGAATGTCGATGTGCGCTATCCGGTCCATCTGAACCATGCATAGTTCGAGCACCTGAAAAAACAAAATGATTTTCAGTAGACGCTTCCCTATCATTTCAAGAAGTTCTCCGCAAAACGGGATGCCCTATTCTAACAAATAAAAATGAGGCATCTTCGATACAATATCCCCTTTCGGCAGTCCCTGAATAAATCGAATTGCCGTCTTTGCAAAGACGTTGGACTTTACCGTGTCCCAATCAGCCAATCGGACGATCTCCGCTGTGCCGTTTTCAAAATCAAACCGCAGTTCACCCCACTCGCCGTCGTTGTCGACCAGATATTCGTAGACAGCGGCGGTGATCGTTTCGCCCTTTTTCTGGAACTCCGTCTGCCGCAGAGAAATCGTGTGTGCGGGATTGCCCCTCAATGTTTTTGCCACTTTCGTCGGAAGAACTGGTTTTTCAGGAATATCCATCTCAAACGGCACGACCACGGATTTCAGCAGTCTCGCCTCCGGTAAGCCCTGAACAAACTGGATCGCCGTTTTTGCAAAAACATTGGATTTCACAGTGTCCCAATCCGCCAGTTTGACAATCTCCGCTGCGCCGTTTTCAAAATCAAACCGCAGCTCGCCCCATTCGCCGTCGTTGTCCGCCTGATACAGGTAGACAGCGGCGGCTATTTTTTTGTTCTTTTTGCGGCACTCGGTCTGTTTCAGCGTCACGGTATGGACAAGGCCGCTTTCCAGCAGCTTCAGGCGCAGCTTGTCAATCGTCCGCCGGTAGAACCGTTCTGCGCCGCTGGCTGTCGTACCCTCGAAATCTACCGCCAAGTCCTCAAAGGTGGACTGCGTGGACAAAGGGCTGACACGCCCGCAGGTCATACAGATGGCGTTCCGCTTTTCCAGATACCATTGCTCTTTATAGGATAGCTGCTCAAATGCCGCCGCGACTGCTTTTGCCTGAATCCCGTTCCAGAGGATGTCGGCATAGTTCCAGCTATCGTCGTGCGTCACATCCTCGCCGGTTTCTTCGCCGTCCTCGTCCTGTTCCGTGCGGTAGAGGGAAACAATGCTGCGGTTGCGCTGGGCAATGGTCAGCAGCTCGTCCGCAGATCCGTTTTCGTCCTTGTATCCGCTTTGAGCGGCAAACTCGGAAACGACCTCCGCACGGCTTTTGCCCGAATTGTTATAAATCGCGCCGATTTGCCGCACACGCCGGTACTCCGCAAGGCTGGCAAAGGAACCGGCCTCGCCCATCATGCGGCAGAACAGCAGCCCGTCCCGGATATAGTGCTTGGCGTATTTCAGGAACTCCGTTTCCTGTTCCGGGTCAAACCTCGGCAGACAGTACAGCAGCATTTGCAGGACTTCCAGCTTGTAGTCCAGAAACCGCGCCGGGTCATAGCGGTCATATCCGCTGCGGGTGAGAAAGCGGTAGATCACGCCGTTCAGCCGCTTTTCAAAGTGGTGCAGGAAGAAGGAAAAGTATGCAAGGTCTTTGCGATGAACGGTTTCGCGTATGTAGTCATTCAGCTCCATTTTGGGCGGTTCCGGTTCAAGCTGAAAGACGCTCCGGACTTCGCGCATGGTCAGATCGTCGGCGTTATAGAACGGCAGCTTTGCCGCGTAGCCGCTCAAATCCCATGTCCAGCTCGTGAGCTGCGCCATCTGCTTGTCACGATTATCCTTCATGTCTGCACCTCCTTCTGCTGTGGATTTTGATTACTTCTTCCTATTCGCTTTCGCTTCTGCCAACAAAGCCGCCTGCTCCATTTCAGCAGCATAGCTGCCCTGTGCATAGTTATTGTCTTGCAGTGCCTTTTCCAGCTTGCTTTTTGCAAGTGCTTTCATCACGGCGGCAGTCTGCTCATCCAGCGTGCCGCGCCCCAGGTACTGCGTGATCGTGTTGAACCGCTTTGTATAGATTTTTCGGATGGGATGATCGGCGGCAAGCTCCCGCTGCTCCCGTCCGCGAAGATTTCCGACCTGACGGCAGGTGCGCCCGCGCTTATCTTTCGGCGCGTAGCCGCTGCAATATTT
>OJLA01001236.1_pt1 | contig 17965 bp, 15 predicted proteins | sample 1596611 | NCBI WGS metagenome assembly OJLA01 (sample SAMEA4350168, study PRJEB24818) | metagenome | biome: human; feature: gut; material: faeces | place: Denmark | collected 2013-09
TGCGGAAACAAGTGTGGAGATTGCATCCTTGCGCACCTTGTCTCTTGCCTTCATTGCTGCGATCATATCATCCTGTAACTGTTTGAACTGCATTTTCTATTCCTCCATCTCTTATTTCATTTCTATCCAGATTATAGCATTTTACTTTTGAAAATACAAACCTACAACACACGCCGAACCGAAGTGATCGTACGGTAAGTTGCATTTCCGTAGCAGATACCGGTTCTCGGGTTGGACGCATGGATAATCCGTCCTCCTCCAATATAGATTGCCACATGTCCCGGATAGCAGATAATATCGCCGGGCTGTGCATTTTCATAGCTGACTGCCTGTCCACAGCCGCTCTGCGAATAGGAAGATCGCGGCAGGGAAATGCCAAAATGCTGGTAGACCGCCATGACAAAATAGGAGCAATCCGTTCCGGATGTCAGGCTGGTACCTCCAAGGACATAGGGATTCCCCAGAAACTGGCTCGCATAGGACACGACGTCACTGCCGCTGACTCCGGTCGTGTAGGACGGATTTAGTCCGCCGTCCGTCAGACCTGTGGAAGAGCTGCCGGAGGTACTGCTGCCCGAAGTCGAGGTATCCGTCCCGGTCGAAGCGGTATTTCCGGTCGTATTCGAGGTCGTTCCGGTGCCGGCTGTCGAGGCATCCGTTCCGGTGGTGCTGCCGGTCGTTCCTGCCGCAGCAGCCGCCTGCGCCGCCTTTTTCTTCGCCGCCTCCGCAGCCGCCTGTTTTGCCTTCTCCGTCGCGATGATCTGGTTCTGCTGCTTGATCGTCTGCGCATACTGGCTTGCAAGACTCTGTGCATTGGCAAGCTGGCTGTCAAAATCCGCCATCTCCGAACGCTTTGTCGCAATCACCTGCTCCAGAGAGCTCTGCTGCTCCTGATAGCTGATCTGAAGCTCCTCCATCTCCGCCATCTCACTCTCAAGCTGTGCCGTCAGATCTTCCACCTGCTGCACCACTTCCTGATAGTTCGTCAGCATATCGCGATCATACTGGTAGACGTCCGAGACATATTCCACCCGGTTCAAAAGATCCGTAATGCTGTCCGCGCCGACTAACGCCGTCAAAAAGGACTGGTCTCCATTCTCATACATATACTGAATCCGCTGCTTCATGGCGTCATACTGCTGCTGTTCCTCCGCTTTCGCATTTTCCAGATCCGCGTTTGCCTGTTCGATCTCCTGCTCCTGCGTATCCATATCGCTCTGCAGGATGTCCATATCGGTAAGCAGGCTCATGAGTTGATTGTCATAATTATTCATCTCTGCCTGAAGGCTGTTCTGCGCCGACTGGATATTCTGAATCTGCTGGTTCACCTGATTCAGTTCCTGCTGTGCCTCATCCTTTTTATCCTGTGCATCCTTGATTGCCGAAGCAGACACAGACGCATAGTTTCCGATTCCGACTGCTCCCGCCAGAAGCAGTGCCAGAACACGTTTCTTAAAATGTCTCATGCGGTATCTCCATCCCAAATATCTGAATTATCTTTCATTGCGTACAAAAAACGGGTATGACTCTGTTATCATACCCGTTGATTATATCATACTTCCTTATAAAATTGTCACAGTTTCCATAATTTTTCGATTTTTCGGAAATCAGATCAATCCCATCCGATATACATCAGTTCCAGATCGCTCAGCTCGCCATCATAGAATGTTACGGAAATGGAGTTTTCATCCATATCCTCGTAGGTGTCGCTGTGGCTGTACCACTGATAAGACTGGTAGTCGCCGGTATCCGACTCATACTCATAATCCGGCTCGCCGTAAGCAGTCATAAAGTCGTCGTTGACCGCATCCTTTGTCAGACCGTTCGGCAGAAGGATCTCCAGATCGTCATTGTAGTCCATGCTGGTGAATGAGAAGCCGAACACCGTTCCGTCTGCAAGTGTCTGCGGATCGTCGGTTACATTTCCAATGTACACCTCTCCCAGCTCATTTCCCTGTGCATCGTAGAATGTCGGATAGTAATATTCATTCTTGTTGGATACATACTCCTCATCCTCGGAGTCGATGGAAAAACCGAGTGCCTTGAAATCGCTGTAGCTCATCGGAAGCTGCACCAGGATACCGTTGACGGTAATGTCTCCGCTGTCGAACGCATCCCCTGCTGTCACGTCAAGCGGAGCTACCGTTTTGGCATCCTCTGTATCCTCGCTGTCATCGGCAAGAAAATCGTCGGTGTCGTACTCTTCATCACCGGAATCACCCATGAAATCATCCGTGTCGTAATCATCGCTTACACCTGCGGCCTCGTTATATCCTTCCATAAACGCATCCTCGATGTCGTTGCTGTAAAGTACGCTGAAAATAATGCTGAAGACCAGCCATACCAGTGCGATCGCAAAACCGATCCACAGGCAGATTGTCGCCGACTTGCTGTTGCGCTTATATTCCTGCACATCTCCGGACTTGTAGGCACTGTTCGCCTTGCTCGTGAATACGCATCCGATAATACCCATAATCATGGTAATCAGGTTGCATCCGCAGCAGCACAGAATCTCAAGGATGGAGAATGTAATCTTCATTCCGAACGAGTTCTTCACTGGCTGACCGTTCTCGTCGTTGAGCACCGTCGCCTCGCCATAGTTTACGCCGGCATATGCATTTCCCGCATACTGGCCGTTCGCCTGACCATACGCCTGCTGACCGTTCGTCTGCTGTCCATAGGCATTATTCTGTCCGTAAGCGTTATTCTGTCCATAGGCGTTATTCTGTCCATAGGCGTTATTCTGTCCGTAAGAATACTCTCCCTGGCCGTTCGTGCTCTGCTCTCCGTAATTCTGCTGACCGTAAGGCTGGCTCACATTCCCCTGGCCGTTCGCATTTTCTGCCTGACCGTAGTTCTGACCGTAAGGCTGGCCTGCATTCTCCTGTCCATAAGGCTGACCTGCGCTTTCCTGTCCATAACCGTTTCCCGGCTGGCCGTAAGCATTCGCTCCCGGCTGGCCGTCCGGCTGCGTCATTCCGCTATTCGCTGCCACGTCCGGCTGACCGTATGCACCCTGTGCTCCCTGCTGACCGTACACATCCTGCGTTCCCTGCTGATTCTCTGCCCCCGCAGATCCCGGCTGTGTCTGTCCCGGGTCGTTCTCAAAATTGTAATTTTTGTTCTCATTCTGATCCATCTTTTGTCTCCCTGTTTTCAAAATTCCTTTCAAAAAATAACACTCATTACCACTTTAGTATAACAGAGCGTCTTCTATTACTCAAGCAAATCTGTGCAAATAGTACCTTTATCCTATCTGTTTGACGATCAGCACCGCATCTCCCGGCTGCAGATTTTTTTCCGTCCAGCCGTTGGTTTCCAGAATATCCTGTATGGTCGTATGATTCTCCTTGGCAATCGTCCACAGATCATCGCCCGCCTTTGCAATATAGCCCACCAGACCGGGGCGGTTCTGTAATTCTTCCATATCTAAAGGCTCTTCTGTAATCTCTTCGATGTTCTGTATTTTCTGCGGCAAAAACGCCATCAGGTTTAACTGGATCACCGCTTTGATCTCAATATGTTCCTGATCCATCATCACCGCGGACAGCTGCTCTAATCCGCAGTCCATCTCCGCCTCCACGTCCGGCTGCATATCGGGAATCTCAAGGATCTGGGAAAACGGATAGATTTCCCTTGCCGACTGGATCGGCATATTGTCATCCGTTGTGATATAGAGAAGTTCCGCCGTGATCGTTCCCTCCGCCCGGATTCCGTTCTCCACAGGCTCGTATTTTTCCAGGCGCACCGTTCCCTCGCAGGCACAGATCTGCAGGATTTTCTCCTGGCTTTCCGGAATTTCCAGCTGTTCCGTTACCCGGCATTTTGCCGCATTTTTTACAAGGAGTCTCTCACCGATCCGCTCCCTGACTACCGGAACGGCTTTTTCCCGGAGCGAGTAGAGATCGGTCAGAAGTTCCATCTCTTCTTCCCGCCACACGCGGACATCGACCGAGACGGAGAGTTCGAGCACAAGAATGCGCTCCTCCCCGTCGTAATCCGGCTTGATCTCCAGTTCCGCCGACAGCGGGACAGCCGATATTTTAAAAATGCAATTCTCCCCGGCAGCGTCACAGTCTGCCGCACATTCCAGAGGAACCGTCGTCTCATACCACTGCAGGCGCTCGCTCTCCTCTTCCTCGCTGTAGAGCACCGCCGCCAGAATCTCACCTGTGACGACCGCCTTCCCATCCTCCACATGGCTTTCGACGTTGCGGAGTTCTACACTGCGCCACAGAATTTCCCGCACATTGGGTTTGTTCGACGGCAGAACAATCTCACTCTTCTGCCGGCAGACATCCCGGCAGGATGCGAGCAGATTGAGCGCTCCCCAGGTTCCCGTCTTCTGCTGGTAATCCCCCGGCAGTTCCAGTCTGGACGTAAACTCCTCCAACACCTGTTCCTCCGCCGAGGCACGCAGCACAACCACCGCACGGATGCTCAATTTTCTCGAATTGATTACGCCGACTGTCAGATCCTCGATCTCTCCGGCGGCATGTACCTCCCCGTTCTCCTGCAGCCCGTCTATATTGAGTTTCTCCTGAAACGGAATCTCTCCTTTGAGGCAGCTGATTTTTCCATCGCTCTGCTCACACTGGTAAAGGATGTGAAACACCAGGCTTCCTTTTACCCACACCGCCTTGTTTGCCGCCTTCACCTCGTCAAACCGCAGTTCGCCATTTTCTTTCAAAACCTTCATGATGTCCGGCCGGTAGTCCGGGACATTATAGTCATCATCCAGCGTGATCTGGCTGACCGCCGTGCCATTCTGCTGTATTCTATGTATCTTTACTTTTTCGAGTTCCAAAAAAATATCCCCCATATCCGAATCTTTGAAACATCTTATTCGAATACGGGGAATATTATACCTGATACCTTATGTTAACATAATTTCATCCGAATATCTCTTGTAATGATATCCGAATAACTGAATGAAAGTAACTGAGGCGGATTTTCTTCCTGCTCGTCATTCACCAGTATTGTAAAAACACTCGGATATGCGTTCTGAATGACTCCTTCCTGGATGTCGACCTTGTTGCGTCCTCTGTCAAGCTGAATCAGTACCTTCCGTCCGCACTGCTGATACACGGAAGCGCGTACCTTATGGATGTCTGCCTGTTGCATTGTCTACCTCCCTGTTCCGGCTTCTTATCGTCCTAACACCGAATACCATTCCGCTTTAGTTTATCACTGTACTAAATTTTTGTCAAACAAACCGGAGAATTTTTTAAAAATATCAAGAAAATTCACTCAAATATGGTACTTTCGTCACGTTTTTCGGTCTTTATTACAATATAAGGATAACTCGGTCCGCTGCTTACCTGTTCTCCCTTTCTCGGTCCCACAAGTTCCGTATCGAACAAAATCGCATTCGACGTCAGATACAGATCCCGGATGCAGATGCTGTAACCTCCCGTCTCCTGTTCTCCATACCCGCGCACTATGTACAGATCCCCGTCGAGTTCATAGGTCGTTTTAAAATCAGCCGCCTTTTTTTCCTCTATCACAGCCTTCACTTCCTCCGGTATCTGCGCCTCCTCCACAATCTCATAGTCAAGATCGGCAACCTTCGCTCCGTTTGTCGTCTCAATGCTGCACCCGGCAGCAAGCAGGGCCGCCGCTGCCAAAAAGACCAGACACCCCTTCTTCCATCTCTTCCCATACCAAAACATCTGACAGTCCCCCAAATTTTCGGTTCTATCCAAAGTATATGCCGCGTCTTTTTTTAATATGCCTGCGAATTCTCTTTTCCGCGTCTTGTGTTTCCTCTTTTCAGGATTTATAATAAAAACTATGTAAAAATCTACGGGGCGCTTGCCCGGAAAGGACCTTCTTATGTTACGAGCCATCCTTGCTCTGCTGTTTGCCATTCTCTATCTGATCATCGGGATTCCCGTCCTCGGAATCGAATGGATCATCAGCAAGTTCAACCGTAAGGCTGCCGACATCAGCCAGCTGCGCATGGTGCAGTGGGCGTTTCGCGTCATTCTGTTCATCTGTGGAACCAAAGTCACCGTTATCGGCGAAGAAAATGTTCCAAAGGACGAGGCTGTTCTGTACATCGGCAATCACAAAAGCTACTTCGACATTATCATCACCTATGCCAGATGCCCGGGTCTGACCGGCTACGTCGCCAAGAATGACATGGCAAAAGTTCCGCTTCTTTCCCTGTGGATGAAGCGTCTCTACTGCCTGTTCATCAACCGTGATGACGTCAAGGAAGCCTTAAAGACCATTCTTGCCGGCATCGATCACATCAAGAACGGCATCTCGATGTGCATTTTTCCGGAGGGAACGCGCAACAAGACCGACGACCTGATGCTTCCTTTTAAGGAGGGAAGTTTCAAGATGGCAGAGAAAACTGGGTGTGCGATCGTCCCTATGGCAATCACCGGTTCCGCCGATATTTTAGAGAATCATTTTCCGAAGGTAAAAGCAACGCACGTCATCTTAGAGTACGGCAAGCCGATCTATCCGAACGAGCTGGATAAAGAGACAAAGAAGAAAATCGGTGCCCACTGCCAGGGCATCATCGAAGAGATGCTCGTAAAGAACGAAAAGCTACGGTAATGCCAGACATGCAGCAGGAGACAGCAGATCGTCGGATCGCTGTTGCTCGTTAAAGGGCATAACGCGAACGTTCCAGCGAAAAACAGGCGGGAGGATTCTTTGGAACAAAATGCGAGAATTTCTTCTCTGCCGTTTTTGCCAGTTCCTTCCGTGTCTTGGCCACGTTTTGACACTCCGCGAGGATGTGTCCGACAAGCCGCAGACAATGAGCGGACTTTCTGGTGCCCCTAGCGGCACCGCTTCACAGACAATATAAAACCGCGCGAACCGAAACTCGTTGGCATCTGCTATTGAAAACAGGGCAGATGCCAATTCAAACATCGGCTTCGCGCGGTTATGTTTTGTTTAGCGGTGCCAACAAGGGGCACACACAAAAGTCCTTAAATTGTCTGCGGCTTGCGGACACGCCTCCGGAGTGTTCAAAACTTGGAAAGACACAGATCATCACAGCTGGCAAAAGCGGCGGAGTTAGAAATTCCGTATTTTGTGATCAGAATCCTCCCGCCTGTTTTCGCTGGAACGTTCGCGTTACGCTCTTTAACGAGGATCACCGGTACAGCCAATCTTCGCTGTCTCCTGCCGCAATATCTGTCATTGCCGCAGCTTTTCTTCTATTCCGTCGCACTCTCCGTGACGGTCTCGGTCTCCGTATCCTGCACTGTTGTGGTGAACAGGTTGTCAAATGTTACCTTCGCCCACACGGAATCCTTCACGGTCCAGTCGTGCTCATCTTCCCAGCCTTTGAGCGTCTCGTCGTACAGATCGCTCTGGCGCTGGCTGATAATGTTCTGTCTGGTCGTCTCGGTTGCATCCGCATCCGTCTTCTCATCCAGACGAACTACATAGTAATCGGTATCTGTGTCGATGACATCCGACACCTCCCCTTCGTCCAGTCCCTGCAGTGCCGTAAGAACCGCCTCATCGAGTGTGCTGTCATCCGCGGTAAACGTTCCGCTGCTCACCGTATAGTCATACTGCTCTGCCGCATCCTCCAGCGTGCCCGCCTTGGCGTCCATGTCAAACATACCGACCGTCTTGCCGAGCAGTGTGAGCTCGGTGTCGGTGTACTCCACGGTATTGCCATCCTCATCCGTATGGGACTGCTTGGACACCTTGACATAGCTGTAGGAGCTTGTGTTGGCTTCCTCATCCGTCACATTGGTATCGGCATCCGCAATGATCGCCGTGTGCATCCGGTTCTGGATCGTCGCCAGTGTCAGATAACGCTCCACAGTCTCTTCATCTGCACCAAGTGCATCCAATGCATCCTTGCTGTTGTCTGCAATAAACGCAGCCGCTGTGTCTGCGATCTCCGCCTTGTCATCCTCCGTCAGCTCCACATCGTACTCTGCCATGTGCGCTTCCAGTGTATACATATCGAACAGTGACTGCATCACGCTGTCCTTGATATTGTCCTGCATCGTGGTGCCGTTGTTGTACAGATCGGATGACCATACGTCCTCGCCAAAATATGCCACATAAAAATCATCATATGTTGCCTGCAGAAATCTCGCTGCAAAATTTGCTACTCCAAGCGGCACTTCCGTCTCATCAAAAGTTGCCACTGTCTCATTTTTATTCATTCCACATCCTGTTAACATGGATGCTGCCATAACACCGCTAAGAAGCAGTGCGCTCCATCTCTTTGCTCTCATAGGTTCCTCCTGATATATGCCATGACAGCTTGCCATGGCAGTCTTGCTCTATTATAGTGCAATTTTCTCCGGGTCGCAATATTTTTCATACTTTTTTCAAGCTTTTCCGACGCCGGAGAGCCGGTCCACCGGTGCCCGAAAATTGGCTTTCTACACCTTTTTACCCTTCCTTTGGTGCTTCCCGCTCCGTCATAAGTCCTCCGGCATCGCTAAGGAACTGCTCCACCACCGATTTGATGTCCACATTCTTGTCCCTCGAATTCTTTTTCAGGTGATATGTGAAATACGGGTTTTTCGGATCAGCGGTAAACGTCACCTTCTGACCGTATGCAGCCACCAGTTCCGGAATCTTCGCCACATCAATCCGTGCTTTCTCATAGAGAGTAAAACGGACACTCTCACCCTTCTGCGCCACTTCCGTAAAATAAAGCCGGTGCGCCATTGATTTGATTTTTGCAATGTAAAGCAGATTTTCCACAGACTTCGGCGGATCTCCGAAACGGTCGATCAGTTCCTCCGTCATCTCCTCCGTCTCCTCCTGCGTCTCAATATCTGCGATGCGTTTGTAGATGTCCAGTTTCTGCAGTTCGTTCGGAATATAACCCATCGGGATATAAGCGTCGATCACAATATCAATCGACGTGTCAAAGCTTTCCTCCACCGCGATGCCCTTCGCTTCCTTGACCGCCTCGTTTAGCATCTTGCAGTACAGATCATAGCCAACCGCTTCCATGTGACCGTGCTGCCGCTCACCGAGCAGGCTGCCCGCTCCGCGGATTTCGAGATCACGCATGGCAATCTTAAAGCCACTTCCAAGCTCCGTGTACTCTTTGATTGCGGCAAGCCGCTTCTCCGCGACCTCCTTTAACATCTTATCCCGCTTATACATCAAAAACGCATACGCCGTGCGGTTCGATCTGCCCACACGCCCGCGGAGCTGATACAGCTGGGAAAGACCCATATTGTCCGCATCGTGGATAATCATCGTATTCACGTTTGAAATATCCAGTCCCGTCTCAATGATCGTCGTGGATACAAGCACATCGATCTCGCCGTTGATAAACCGGTACATGATATTTTCCAGTTCGGTTTCCTTCATCTGTCCGTGCGCATATGCCACGTTCGCCTCCGGCACAAGCTCCGCAATCTTCGTCGCAACATCGGCGATCTCGCGCACTCTGTTGTATACAAAATACGCCTGCCCGCCGCGCGCCAGTTCCCTGGAGATTGCCTCCCTCACCAGTTCCTCATTGTACTCCATCACGTATGTCTGGATGGGCACACGGTCCATCGGCGGCTCTTCCAGCACACTCATATCCCGGATGCCGATGAGGCTCATGTGCAGCGTCCGCGGAATCGGCGTCGCGGTCAGTGTGAGAACATCGATGTTGGTCTTCAGCTGCTTGATTTTCTCCTTGTGCGCCACGCCAAAACGCTGCTCCTCGTCGATGATTAAAAGTCCCAGATCCTTGTAGACCACATCTTTGGACAGCAGCCGGTGCGTGCCGATGATGATGTCCACCTGCCCCTTTTTCAGCTTTTCGATCGTCTTTTTCTGCTCCGCGCTGCTTCTGAACCGGCAGAGCAGATCAATGTTGACTGGAAAATCTTTCATGCGCTGCACAAAGTTGTTGTAATGCTGCTGGGCGAGGATCGTCGTCGGCACCAGAAATGCCACCTGTTTGCCGTCCTGCACCGCCTTAAACGCCGCACGGATCGCAATTTCCGTCTTTCCGTATCCGACGTCGCCGCAGATCAGACGATCCATAATCTTCGTGCTCTCCATGTCCGCCTTGGTCGCCGCAATGGCAAGATCCTGGTCTTCCGTCTCCTCAAACGGGAACATCTCCTCGAACTCTTTCTGCCACACAGTGTCCGGTCCGAACGCAAATCCCTGTTCATTCTGGCGCACTGCGTAAAGCTTCACGAGGTCTTCGGCGATCTCCCTGACCGCTCCCCTGACTCTCGACTTGGTCTTGTTCCACTCCTGTCCGCCAAGCTTGTTTAACTTCGGCTTTTTCGCCCCCGCGCCCGCATATTTCTGGATCTGCTCCAGCTGCGTCGCCAGAATGTAGAGATTGCCCCCGCCTGCATACTCGATCTTGATGTAATCCTTCTCGGTCTTATCCACCTCGATCTTCTCAATGCCGCGGTAGATGCCCAGTCCATGGCTCTCATGCACCACGTAGTCACCGATGTTCAGATCCGTAAAGCTTGCAATCTTCTCTCCCTCATAGATGCGCTTGCGCTTCTTTTTCTTCTTCTCGCCGCCGAAAATATCGCTCTCGGAGATCACAACAAACTTCAGCATCGGATACTCATATCCTTTTTTTATCTTGCCGTAACCCGTCATGATCTCGCCGGACTTTACCTCGTGATCGTAGTCTTCCGAATAAAAAGCGTTCAGCCCCTCCGCCATCAGATCATCCGCCAGACGCTTCGCACGCGTTCTCGATCCCGACAGCAGGATCACCTGATATCCGTTCTTTTTGTAGCGCTCCAGATCCTTTACCAGAAGTTCAAAGCTGTTGTTGTACGGATTGACCGTCTTAGACTGGATATTCAGATGTGTCCCGATCTCCAGATGCGGATTCTTAAGGTCGAGTGCCACCAGCGAGATGCATCTGCGCCCCGCAAGTTTTCCAAGAATCTCCTTGCAGGTAAAAAGTTCCCGCATCTGTCCCGGCAGTAGATACCCTTTTTCCAGGCGCTGCTTCATGCTCTCCGAAAATTCGGTCTCCGTCGCCATTCCTCTCTCAATGCTCCGCGGTGTCTCATCCAGAAACACCAGCGTATCCTGTTTTCCAAAATAATCGAGCAAAGAGACTCGTTCCTCGCAAAAATAGGACAGGTAGGCGTCCAGCCCGGCAGAGAGCCCCAGCTCCCCGGCTTCCTCCGCCACCTGGTCCGCCGCAGACTTGACGCGGTACGCCTCCTCGGTCTTCATCTCCCCGCGGAGCTTTTCCGAAACCTGCTTTGCTTCTGCCAGAATGCGCGCAATACCGGCGTCGCGCTCCTCTTTGGTCAGCACCAGTTCGCACGCCGGATAGATGTGGACCTCATCCAGATTCTCGATCGACCGCTGGCTTTCCGCATCGAATGAGCGGATTGAATCGACCTCATCATCCCACAGTTCAATCCGGAACGGATTCTCCTCCGTCAGCGGGAAAATGTCAATGATTCCGCCGCGCACGGAGAATTCACCGCTTGTCTGCACCTGATAATTCTTCTCGTAGCCCAGTTCCGCCAGGTGCCTTGTAAACTGCTCCAGATCGATCACGTCCCCGACCGCCACTTTCCGCACCGCACTGATAAACTGATCTGGCGACGGCATCGGATTCATCAGCCCGTCAAACGTCGTTACAATTGTGCACGAGCGCTTTTCCGCCATCATCTTGAGGGCATTGATACGCTCCGCTGTCAGCACATTTCCCCGGATATCCGACTGGTAAAACAGAATATCCTTTGCCGGATAATAGGCAACGTTCGGATCAAAAAAGCGGTATTCCTCCGCCAGTTCCTTCGCTTTTTGTTCCTGAAACGTAACAATGATTCTGTTTCCAGAACCATTGCCAATGCTGTACATCATATGTGGTTTGGCTGCATCGATACAGCCGGAAATCTGAATGACGCCGGATAGCTTCGGCAGTGCCGCCTCCAGGTCTTCAAATTCTTTCAGCCCCTGCATGGGCTGTGTGAATGTCTTCATGACTGACTCTCCCGCTTTTTCCTGTTAAAATCATTCATTGCCTGATCAATCTCATCCTCCAGGATCATCTCCACAGCCTTTACGGATTCCTTCACCGCTTCCTCAAATGCCGCGCGGTCTTCCTCACTCATGCGTCCGAGCACATGGTCCGCCAGATCCCATCCCGCCGGCTTTTCGCCGACGCCCATCTTAATCCGCTTAAAGTTCTCCGTCCCGGTCATTGCAATAATGTTCTTGATTCCATTATGCCCGCCGGCGCTCCCTTTTTTGCGGATACGGATGTTCCCCGGCGCCAGGCTGATGTCGTCAAAAATGACAAGAAGCTCCTCCTCGGGATCGATCTTATAATAATGTAAAAGTTCCGCCACGCTCTCGCCGCTTAAGTTCATAAATGTCTGCGGTTTTGCCAGAATCACCTTCTGTCCGCCGATCATCCCTTTGCCGAAAAGCGCCTTGTGTCCGCTTTCGCTGATACTGATATTATATTTTTCCGCAAGGGCATCCATGACATCAAATCCCGCATTATGGCGTGTATGCTCATACTGCCTGCCCGGATTCCCCAGACCTACGATCAAAAACATCGCTATCTCCTGTTCTTTGCTTTGTTGCCTGCGATTCTCCGCCGGATCACGACTGCTGCAGCCGCAAGCTGCTCCTGATCGTTGACCCCTGTGATATCCTCCGGGTCATCCAGCGCATACGCATCCACCTTCAGTCCCTTTTCCTTAATAATTGTGAGCGTATCCGGCAGATAGTATTCACCCTGCGCATTATTCGGCTGAATCAGATCCAACGCCTCACGCAGCTCCTTCGTATCAAAAATATACATACCTGAGTTGATCTCGCGGGATGCCAGTTCCGCCTCCGTCGCATCCTTGTGCTCCACGCTCTTCACAAAATTGCCGTCTGCGTCGCGGATAATTCTGCCGTATCCGGTCGGATCCTCGACCATCGCTGAGAGCACTGTCACTGTATTTCCACTCGCAATGTGATGCTCCCTTAATTTCTTTAAGGTCTCTGCCGTGATAAGAGGGGTATCTCCAAACAGAATCAGTGTCTGTCCTTCCTCCCCGAGAAAGTCCTTTGCACACCGCACCGCATGACCGGTCCCCAGCTGCTGCTCCTGTAATACAAACTTTACGTCCTTGTGCGAAATGCTCTCCCGCACGATCTCGTATTTGTAGCCGACCACAAGGCAGATCTCACCGGCGCCGGCTCCCTCTGCCGCCTCAATCGCATAATCTACCAGACATTTTCCCTCTATGGTATGAACCACCTTCGGCAGATCCGACTTCATTCGTGTCCCTTTTCCCGCTGCAAGTATCACTGCTTTTAACTGACTCATCATACTCCTCCTGCCATCTATTGTAATTGACGATTTCTGCTGTCTTTTGTTTGATCTTGTCACAGTTCACGTTTCATTTTACCTTAGTTTGCGGATTTTACAAGAGTTTTCTGCACCACTGCCTGATCCCTGCGCGTATAAACGAATGCGCACAGGCTTTACCTTCCCGTAAAACCTGTGCGCATTTATTTTCCTGGGTAAGCTGCCATCCGGCTTCTTCCCGGTATTATTCCTCAGCAGCCATTGTCTCCTGGTATTTCTGAAGGATCAGAGTCTGTATCCGCTCTCTTGTGTCCGAATTGATCGGATGAGCGATGTCGCGGTATTCCCCGTCCGCGGCCTTTCTGCTCGGCATTGCGATGAACAATCCCTTGTCTCCCTCGATCACCTTGATGTCGTGTACCACGAACTCTTCATCGATGGTGATGGACACCACCGCTTTCATCTTGCCTTCCTTCTCGACTTTTCTGATTCTCACGTCCGTAATCTGCATAGATTCTGTCCCCCTTTAGTCCCTTCTCTACAGTACATACCTTTCGTTGTTCTCGGATACAATCTTGATACCGTTGTCGCCGCAGTAATAGGTGTTCGCCTTGAGTGTATCACGGCTCTCGACAATGCAGTTCTCAATGTGTGTATTGTCGCCGATATAAACATCATTCAGAATGATGGAATTCTTAATCACACAATTCTTCCCGACAAATACCTTCTTGAACAGGATCGAATTCTCCACCTTGCTGTTGACGATGCATCCGCTGGCGATTAAGCTGTTGCGCACATCGGAACCGATATTGTATTTTGCAGGCGGGAGATCATCCACTTTGGAGTAAATCTTCGGCTCATCATGGAAAAAGTATTTCCGCACCTCCGGTTTTAAGAAATCCATGTTCGTCTGATAGTAGGATTCTACGGTCGCAATATTGCTCCAGTATTCCTTCATCTTATAACCATAGATCTGTTTCATATTCTTATAGCGGATCAGAATATCCGTCACAAAATCCCAGCGTTCTTCCGCTGCGCTGCGCTCTAGCATCTCAATGAGCTGTCTTCTGCGCACGATATAGATTCCGGTCGATACCGTGTTCGACTTGGATACCATCGGTTTTTCCTCGAACTCTACAATCTTGGAATCTTCATTCATCCGGACCACGCCGTATCTGCTGACATCCTCTCCCGGCGCCATATCCTTGCATACCACCGTAATGTCTGCCTTCTTCTCAATGTGGTAATCAAGTACCTTATTATAATCCAGCTTGTAAATGCAGTCACCGCTCGTGATAATGACATATGGCTCGTGGCGCTTCTTCAAGAAATTGATGTTCTGATACATGGCATCCGCTGTTCCGCGGTACCACCAGCTGTTATCCACGGTTACTGTAGGATTGAATACAAACAATCCGCCCTGTTTGCGCCCGAAATCCCACCACTTGGAGGAGCTCAGATGCTCGTTTAACGATCTCGCACTGTACTGTGTCAGAACCGCAACAGTCTGCACATGGGAGTTGCTCATGTTGCTGAGTGCGAAATCAATGCTTCGATAGCTTCCGCCGATCGGCATTGCCGCAATCGCCCTCTTGTTGGATAATTCCTGCATACGGCTGTTATTACCACCAGCTAAAATAATTCCTATTGCCTTCATACCGAGTCACCTGCCTTAATGATTACTTCACCGCTCTCAAGAATTCCGTTCGGGTAATCTTCCTTGTCCGTCGTACCGGAAATTGCCGTGTTCTTTCCTATCTTAACACCGTCCGGTATCACACTGTCTTCTCCGACCGTCACCAGACCAAAGGAATAGATGCTCGCATTGAGCTTATTCGGTGCCTCTTCTCCAATGCCAAGCTCGGTGTTCGCTCCCACCTGGCAGTTCTCTGCTATAATTGATTTATCGATGATAGCATTCTCGCCAATCGTTGTTCCTTTCATCACAATGGAATCCCGGATCACTGCCCCCCTGCCGATCGTGACGCCCGGTCCGATCACGGAACTATGTACCTCGCCGTATACCTCGGTTCCTTCACCGATGATGCTCTTCTCCACAACGGAATCCGCGGAGAGATACTGTGGCTCGATAATATCACTCTTCGTGTAGATCTTCCAGTATTCCTCGTACAGATTGAACTCCGGAATCAGGTCGATGAGCTCCATATTTGCTTCCCAGTAGGAGCCGAGTGTACCGACATCCTTCCAGTAGCCGTTGTATTCATATGCAAAGAGACGTTTTCCATTCTCGTGGCAATACGGGATGATATGCTTACCAAAATCACATCCGCTCTGATCCTTCATGGCATAGAGCGCTTCTTTTAAGGTATCCCAGCTGAAAATATAGATACCCATGGACGCCAGATTGCTGCGCGGCTTTTCCGGCTTCTCTTCAAAATCCATGATCTTCTTGCTCTCATCTGCGATCACGATACCAAAACGGCTTGCCTCCTCAATCGGCACCGGCATCGTGGCAATCGTCACATCCGCATGATTCTCCTTATGGAAATCAAGCATAACCTCATAATCCATCTTATAAATATGATCCCCGGATAAGATCAGCACATACTCCGGATGATACTGCTCCATATAATTCATGTTCTGGAATATTGCGTTTGCCGTTCCGGAATACCACTCGCTGTTATCGCTCTTCTCATAAGGCGGTAACACCGTCACTCCCCCGCTGTTACGGTCCAGATCCCACGGAATACCGATTCCGATATGGGTATTCAGACGCAATGGCTGATACTGGGTCAGAACTCCGACCGTATCAATTCCGGAATTGATGCAGTTACTTAGAGGGAAATCGATAATGCGGTACTTTCCTCCGAACGCAACTGCAGGTTTGGCAACCTTCGCTGTAAGCACTCCCAGGCGGCTGCCCTGGCCTCCAGCTAATAGCATGGCTATCATTTCTTTTCGAATCACGTCAATCACCTCTCGTCTTTCTAGTCAGTCTATTTCTCTTTGCACTTATAATTATAACATAATCGTCCACCCATGTACATCATTTTTCACAAATTTACCAGCGCATTTTTCTATTTTTTGACATTTTCGCCAAATCTTTTTTCTTTCTACACTCTTCTTTCACTTTCTGTCGAAAATATTTTATCCCAAAAGAATTTGCAAATCAGTAAGATAAGGTTATAATGAACTTTATCATAGAAAGAAAAACAGGCAGGTAGAATTATAATGTATAAAATCAATTTTAAAGAACCCATACATATCCATTTTATCGGGATCGGCGGCATCAGCATGAGCGGACTTGCCGAGATTCTCTCCGAAGAGCATTTTACGGTATCCGGATCCGACGCAAAGGAATCCGATCTGACCAGACACTTAGAGCATCTCGGCATCAAGGTTTACTACGGTCAGACAGCTGCAAACATCACGGATGATATTGATCTTGTCGTCTACACCGCCGCCATCCACGAGGACAATCCGGAATTCGCCTGTGCGCGCGAAAAGGGAATTCCGATGATGCCGCGCGCAGAGCTGCTCGGACAGATCATGGACAATTACCGCAACTCCATCGCGGTGGCAGGCACCCACGGCAAGACGACCACGACATCCATGATCAGCCAGATCCTTCTTGCAGCCAAGTGCGACCCGACCATCACGGTCGGCGGCATTTTAAAAGCGCTCGACGGCAACCTGCGGGTAGGCAAGTCCGATTTCTTCCTGTCGGAAGCGTGCGAATACACGAACAGCTTCCTGCATTTTTATCCGAAATACAGCATCATTCTGAATATCGAAGCAGAACATCTCGACTTCTTTAAAGATATTCAGGACATCCGCCATTCATTCCACCAATTTGCATCCAACACCCGGGAGGACGGCGCGATCATTATAAACGGCGATATTCCGGATTATACCGAGATTACCGCCGGATTAAAGCCGCAGGTAATCACCTTCGGTCTTGGCGACAGCTGCATGTTCCATCCGGCAGACATCACATTCGATGAGAAAGCCTGTGCAAGCTTCACCGCCATGAAAGGCCAGGAGCCTCTGATGAAAGTCACGCTTCACGTTCCGGGCATGCACAACGTATCCAACGCACTGGCTGCCATTGCGCTGGCAGATGATCTTGGTCTTTCCACCGATGCGGTCGCAAAGGGATTATCCGACTTCGGCGGTGCCGACCGGCGTTTCCAGTACAAGGGCTGTGTGGACGGCGTCACCATCATCGACGACTATGCGCATCACCCGACGGAGATCCGCGCGACGTTGACCGCTGCCAAGAACTATCCGCACAAACGGCTGGTTCTCTGCTTCCAGCCGCACACCTACTCGCGCACCAAGGCATTTTTAGAGGATTTTGCCGATGTGCTCTCCCTCGCTGATGTGGTTGTCCTTGCCGACATCTACGCCGCCAGAGAGAAAAATACCTACGGCGTCTCCTCCCGCGATATCCTCTCCAAGCTCAGGGAACGCGGCACGGAATGCTATTATTTTCCGTCATTTGAGGAGATCGAAAAATTTTTATTAAAAAATTGTGTAAACGGAGACTTGTTGATAACTATGGGCGCCGGAGACATTGTAAATGTTGGTGAACATCTTCTCGGCAAATAAGTTATCCACTTTATCCACATTCAATTGGGGAAAACTTCAACTTTTGAATGTGGATTTTTTTGTTTACATAATCCTTATACACTTTTCCTGCACTTATGCCGCCTTTGCCGTCTTTTTCTCCAAACCTTTAGT
>OJLA01001238.1_pt1 | contig 17962 bp, 15 predicted proteins | sample 1596611 | NCBI WGS metagenome assembly OJLA01 (sample SAMEA4350168, study PRJEB24818) | metagenome | biome: human; feature: gut; material: faeces | place: Denmark | collected 2013-09
GATGGATATTGAAGATGCCCACAAACTGAAGATTCTCACTACGCAGGAAACGCAGGACCTGCTGCTGGCCTACTTTCCCGACGAACGTAAGGCGCACATCCTCGATACGCTCAAGATTGTGAGCGACACCAATGAACAGATAGCCTATCTGCGTTCTTCCGTCATCGGGCTGCTTATCGGCGAATGCACCCGGGCATTCCTCGATAACGAAGTACAGATACTGGAAGGGGAATTTGAGGGAAGTCTCATCAAGCATATCACCGAACGGCCTGCCGCGGCCTACCAACATTGCGCAGAGGTATCTTTCAAGAAGATATACCGTTCGCGCGATGTATTGGACATAGAACTTGCCGGCTTCCGTATCATCAGCACCTTGCTCGAACTGATGATCGATGCGGTACGCTCACCGGAAAAAGCATATTCGCAGTTGCTCATTAACCGGGTATCCGGACAATATAATATGAAAGCAACTGCACTGTATGAAAGGATACAGGCCGTATTGGACTACATATCCGGCATGACGGATGTATTCGCCCTCGACCTCTACCGGAAAATCAACGGAAACAGCCTGCCGGCTGTATAATTTATCTGCTCGGATAGAATATCTTATTCGCCCCAGAAGTCAGTTTGCATGCTTCCGGCTCGCTTTCGATGAATGACTGGATATGGCGGATGCGCTTTTCCGCCAGGATTTCATCGACGGCAATCAGGATACCTGTTTCTTCCACATCACCGAAAACGTAATTAATGGCCGTACCGAACATACGCATTGTCGGACTGAGACTCATGTAGGCATTTACCAACGGCGGAATATTGTATCCCAGCTTACGGATTTCGCCATTCAATATTTTATAGTCTTCCTTAAATGTATCCTTACAGAACAATGCAGCCAGTTCTTCCTCGTCCGACTCCAATTGCAGCGGTTTCATCGGAGTAATCAGACTGTCTTTATCGGCAAAATGCTTTCTCAGGAAATAAAGAATCATGTCGCGTCCTTTACGGATATAGCTGGGATACATGGTAACCTTTCCGAAGAAATACTTCACGTTGGGCATAACCACCGTCAGCGCACCCAAGCCGTCCCACAAATTATCCAATGCGAACAAACCTTTGCTGTCGCGACGGGTAGACTGGTACTCAAGCGTCACGAATGAACGTCCAAGCTCAATGGTAGTAGGAAGATATTCATTCAAGAATTTCTCGGAAAAATTAAACATGTGCGCAGTAGCCAAAATCGGCGCGCCGTGTTCGTCGAAGCGTACATCCGTACCGAGAATATAGCGGTAACCGCCCAATATCTCTTCCTCTTCCGGATTCCAGACTATCAACTGCTTATAAGGATTATCCATAATATCGTACTCATCAATATCCATGGACATTCCTGTTCCGCCACCGGCAGCACGAAATGCAATCTCACGCAGACGTCCGATTTCCTTCATCGTATTGGGTGAATCCTGGGCAGTAATAATATATATCTGATTATTACTCTTATTCGTCATGCGCAAGCGTTTGTCTTCGGTCAACTCCGCTTTCAGCAGTTCTTTGCTTATCGGTGCAATAATATCTTCCATCTTCCGAGCTTCTATTTTTTTATATTCAATGTTCAACTTACAATTTATACACGATATCTTTCACATACTGCGCCCATTGGGCAGGTGTTTTCGTCTTATCGAATGTTTGCCAGGGAATAGGCTTACCTATAGTAATGGTAAATGTTTTATGACGGTTTTTCAACATTTCATCTGCCAGATACAACATGGCTATATTAAACTTGATACCCAACGTTTTGCAAAGATTCGCCAGGTTATAGAAAAAATCGGAGTTACGGCCGTCAAAATGAATGGGCACTACATCGCGGTGTGCTTCAACACTCTTTACTATAAACGTCTTTTTCCAGTCCAAATCGCGGATAACCCCATTCCGGCGACGCGAGCAAAGCCCGGCAGGAAACATAATGAGCTGATCGTCCGATGCAAACCCGGCCTCTACCATTTTCGGAAAGTCCTTGGCCTGCTTGCCGGTCTTATTGATAGGAATACAAAGAGGAGCCAGTCCGTGCAGGTTCATAAGCAGGTCATTTACCATATATTTCACCTTTCCATCGTAAAAACTCCCAAGTACATAGCCCAACGCCACTCCATCCTGTCCACCTAAGGGATGATTGGAAACGAATGTATAAAGACCGTCCTTTCGCAGATTCTCCTTGCCCTTCACTATCAATTTGGCATCCAGAAAGTCCAGACAAGCCTGCAGGAATTCCACCCCCACTTTATCTTTCGACTCTCTCAGAAAAACATTCAATTCATCCTGATGAACAATGCGCTTCAAATAAGATACGACAAACTTAGGGATATACTTCACATGCTTCGGAGCTTTCTCCCGAAGAATCTTATCAATGTCAATCAAAAATAAAGAGTCGTCAGCCATTCTTTTTGTGATGAAATGATTGCGCAAAATTAACGCATCTTTTTAATTAAATGCAAATATTCGATAGAAAACTGCACCCAAAATCTATCAAATAGCACCCAAAATCTATCAATTGATAGTTTTCACCCCAAAGATTGCTTAAAAACAGCCTGTCGAAAAGCCGGAACTTTCGTAAACTTGCAATGCTAAAAGGCAAAACGAACAAGTAACCATTTAACAAAGCACATTTATGAACAGTATGACATTTAAAAAAGATCTGATCGGAGTTCAAAACGATTTATTACGCTTTGCGTACAAGCTCACCTCCGACCGAGAAGAAGCAAACGACCTTCTTCAAGAAACATCGCTCAAAGCTTTGGATAATGAAGATAAATACATGCCCGATACTAATTTCAAAGGTTGGATATATACGATCATGCGCAACATCTTTATTAACAATTATCGTAAAGTAGTACGCGACCAGACATTTGTGGACCAGACGGACAATCTTTACCACCTGAACCTGCCGCGCGACACAGCATTCGAGAACACAGAAAGCGCATATGACCTGAAAGAGATGCACCGTATCGTCAATTCACTGCCACGCGAATACAAAGTACCGTTCTCCATGCATGTTTCCGGTTTTAAATACCGCGAAATAGCCGAGAAGCTAGGACTCCCACTGGGAACTGTAAAGAGCCGTATCTTCTTTACCCGCCAAAAACTACAACAAGAACTGAAAGATTTTGTTTAGTCAACATTCTATATAAAATCATCCCATGGGGTAAATATATCTGCCTCATGGGATGATTCTTTTTGTCCCGTAAGATGTTTCATGTGCCTTACGGGACAAAATCATTTGTATAGGGAGACAAATCATAAGCCAACCGCAAATTACAGGGTTCACCCGCCAAGCGCCGTCAACAGGGCATAATGAAAGGTGAAGGGGATACGGACAAACATCGTTTTATTCAAAAACGCACTATCTGTTCGAGGCAAACACACCATATATTCCCATTAAACAGATGATGCATTTCCTGCCTACAGACCATGTGTTTACTCAGGAAGCACACAATACCCCCACCAAACAAACAACATAACACATTGTTCATTTTCAATAGAATAAGTAATCAACAAGCTGTTGAAAACTTCTAAATAAGATTTTAGTTAAAACATTGTGGGGAATTGTGGGGAAATGTGTACTTTTACCGTCGCTTATTATAATAAGGTGAAAAATGATACGCTTTTTAGGCAATATTGAAGCAAAGACGGATACAAAGGGACGTGTATTTATCCCTGCCGGCTTTCGGAAACAGTTGCAGGCTGCTTCCGAAGAGAGACTCGTATTGCGTAAAGATGTATTTCAGGACTGCCTGATACTTTACCCCGAAAGCGTCTGGTTCAAAACGCAAAACCAACTCCGGCAGCGGCTGAACAAATGGAATGCGAAACACCAACAAATTTTCCGACAGTTTGTAAGCGATGCGGAAATCATGATTCCCGACGGGAACGGACGCATCCTGCTGCCTAAACGCTACTTGCAAATGGCAGGCATACAAAGTGAGGTACGCTTTATCGGCGTGGACAGCACCATCGAAATATGGGCGAAAGAAAAGGCTGAACAGCCTTTCATGGACCCGGAAGAATTCAGCGAAGCGCTGCAAGATATTTTAGGAGAGGAAAACCTGGGAGAGGAAGAAGCAGAGACAAGCGATAAGAGCGTAGAGTAATAGAACGATTGTAATGAAAGAAAAATGAAAGAAGAAACGACATATCATATTCCGGTACTGTTGATGCCAAGCGTTGACGGAATGAATATCCGTCCGGACGGAACGTATGTAGACGTGACATTCGGCGGCGGCGGCCATTCCCGCGAGATACTCTCCCGCCTGGGCGACGGTGGAAGACTGCTTGGTTTCGACCAGGATGAAGATGCCGAACGGAACATCGTAAACGATCCGCACTTCACTTTTGTACGCAGCAACTTCCGGTATCTGCATAACTTCCTGCGTTATCATGGCATCGAGCAGGTAGATGCCGTACTCGCCGACCTCGGTGTATCGTCACATCATTTCGACGATAGCGAACGGGGGTTCTCGTTCCGTTTTGACGGTGCCCTCGATATGCGGATGAACAAGCGTGCCGGACTCACAGCCGCCGACATCGTAAATACATACGATGAAGAACGCCTTTCCGACATTTTCTATTTGTATGGAGAATTGAAGAACAGTCGCAAGCTGGCATCCGTTATCGTCAAGGCACGTGCCGCTCAAAAGATTGGTACCATCGGGGAATTTCTGGAAATTATCAAGCCCCTCTTCGGACGTGAAAGAGAAAAGAAAGAGCTTGCCAAAGTGTTTCAGGCGTTACGTATCGAAGTCAACCGGGAAATGGAAGCGTTGAAAGAGATGTTATATGCAGCCACGGAAGCATTAAAGCCGGGTGGACGGCTGGTGGTAATCACCTATCATTCGCTGGAAGACCGCATGGTGAAAAACATCATGAAGACCGGCAACATAGAGGGCAAGGCGGAAAAAGACTTCTTCGGAAACGTACAGACGCCTTTCCGTCTGGTAAACAATAAAGTGATTGTTCCGGATAACGATGAAATAGAACGCAACCCGCGCTCGCGAAGCGCCAAGCTGAGGATTGCGGAAAAACTGTAAGAATGAGGGAAGCGATAAGGCTGTAAAGAGATAGAACGATGAATGAAACAAATAATAAACAAGAGGAGCAAAAAGGCGAAAAGATGAAAAGACGAACTTCGCTAAAGAACATTATAGGCGGTGATATTCTGGCTACGGACTTTTTCCGCCGTCAGACGAAGCTGCTTGTCCTCATCATGGTTCTTATTCTGTTCTATATCCATAACCGTTACGCCTGCCAGCAGCAGATGATAGAGATAGACAAGCTCAAGAAAGAACTGATAGATATAAAATACGATGCCCTGACACGCAGTTCCGAACTGATGGAACGGAGCCGTCAATCGCGTATCGAGGAATACATCGCAACGAAGGAAAGCGATTTGCAGACTTCGACCAATCCGCCGTACTTAATCAAATAAGTACGGATAATGGTAAGCAAACCGATAAACAAGTAAACTGTAATATAGTATAATAGTAAATCGAAACAACCTTGGCAGTAAACAAGAAAAATATAATGACCCGCTACTTCTTCGTAGTCCTCGTCATGGGACTGATAGGAGTAGCTATTATCGTAAAAGGTACTGTCATCATGTTTGCCGAACGTCAGTACTGGCAAGATGTTGCCGACCGCTTTGTAAAGGAGAATGTTACGGTGAAGCCCAACCGCGGCAATATCCTTTCATCGGACGGTAAATTAATGGCGAGCTCCCTACCAGAGTACCGTATTTACATGGACTTCAAAGCGGGTGGAGAGAAGAAAGACACCATGCTTATGAATCATTTGGGAGAAATCTGCGAAGGATTGCACCGGATATTCCCCGATAAAAGTGCCGCCGAATTTAAAAGACATCTGTTAAGAGGACGTAAAAAGGGTAGCCGCAATTACCTGATTTACCCGAAACGTATCTCCTATATCCAGTACAAAGAAGTTAAAAGACTGCCGGTATTCAAACTAAACAAATACAAAGGAGGCTTCCATGAACAGCCTTTCAACCAACGTAAGAAACCTTTCGGTTCTCTGGCCGCCCGTACACTCGGCGACCTCTATGCCGATACAGCGCAAGGAGCCAAAAACGGTATCGAACTTGCCTTTGATACGCTGCTGAAAGGACGCGACGGTATCACCCATCGCCAGAAGGTGATGAACAAATACCTGAACATAGTGGACATTGCTCCCGTAGACGGTTGCGACATCATTTCCACCATCGACGTGGGTATGCAGGATATTTGCGAGAAAGCACTGATAGACAAGCTGAAAGAGATAAACGCCAGTGTGGGTGTTGCCGTATTGATGGAAGTACAGACCGGAGAAGTAAAAGCCATTGTCAACATGATGAAAGCGGGCGACGGCAACTATTACGAAATGCGTAATAACGCCATCAGCGATATGCTGGAGCCGGGTTCCACATTCAAGACAGCCTCTATCATGGTAGCCCTTGAAGACGGAAAGATTACTCCTCATACGGAAGTCGACACAGGCAACGGCATCATGATGATGCACGGCCGCCCGATGAAAGACCATAACTGGCATCGGGGCGGATATGGCAAAATTGATGTGACACGTATTCTGGAAGTATCATCCAATATCGGCGTTTCATATCTTATCGACAAGCACTACAGCGACAACCCGCAGAAGTTCGTAGACGGATTGAAGCGTATCGGTATAGACCGCCCGCTCCACCTGCAAATAGCCGGAGAGGGCAAACCTAACATCCGCGGTCCGAAAGAACGGTATTTTGCCAAGACCACGTTACCCTGGATGAGTATAGGATATGAAACGCAGGTACCGCCACTGAACATACTGACTTTCTATAATGCCATTGCCAACAACGGTACAATGGTGCGCCCTAAATTCGTAAAAGCGGCAGTGAAAGACGGTGAGGTTGTCCGTGACTTTCCTACGGAAGTTATCAATCCGAAGATTTGCTCGGACAATACGCTGACACAGATACGGGAGATTCTGCGCAAAGTAGTTGCCGAAGGTTTGGCCAAACCCGCCGGAAGCAAACAGTTTGCCGTAGCCGGCAAGACGGGTACGGCGCAGATTTCGCAAGGTGCCGCCGGCTATAAGGCGGGACGGGTGAATTATCTCGTCAGTTTCTGCGGATACTTCCCGGCAGAGGCTCCCAAATACAGTTGCATCGTTTCCATACAGAAGCCTGGACTTCCGGCATCGGGCGGCTTGATGGCGGGTAGCGTATTCAGCAAGATTGCAGAAAGGGTATATGCCAAGAATCTGCGGTTCGATATACGCAGTGCGATAGACAGCACCACCAATGTAATTCCTGCGGTAAAAGCCGGGGAGATGAACGAGGCATTATGCGTGCTCAACACATTGGATGTTCCGGTGCAGAAACAGTTTGAGGTAGAAAACGAGAGAGAGTTGTGGGGACACAGCCAGGCTGCCCCGTCCGCCGTTATCCTGCAAAATCAGAAAGTTTCTGACGGCATAGTTCCCAGCGTAGTGGGCATGGGGGCCAAGGATGCTGTTTATCTGCTGGAAAGCAAAGGACTTAGAGTACGCCTCAACGGCATCGGCAAGGTAAGAAACCAGTCCATCGCAGGCGGAAGCCGATTGATAAAAGGACAGACAATAGCCTTGACATTACGTTAATATAAGAATATACATTATTATATAATAAGGAATGAAATTAAGCGAACTATTAAAAGCGATACAACCGGTACAAATTATCGGCAGTACGGAGAAAGATATAACAGGAGTGAATATCGACTCCCGTTTAGTTGCGGCCGGACATTTGTTTATGGCAATGCGCGGTACGCAGACCGACGGTCACGCATATATCCCTACCGCCATTGAAAAAGGCGCTATAGCCGTACTGTGCGAAGACATGCCGGAAGAAACAAATCCTGATGTTACATATATCCAAGTAAAAGACAGCGAAAATGCGGTGGGTAAGGTTGCCACCACTTTCTACGGTGATCCCACTTCCAAAATGGAGCTGGTGGGCGTAACCGGTACTAATGGCAAAACAACCATTGCCACCTTATTATATAATACATTCCGTTATTTCGGATATAAAGTCGGACTGATTTCCACGGTATGCAACTACATTGACGACCGGCCCGTGCCGACCGAGCATACCACCCCCGACCCGATTACCCTTAACCGCCTGCTGGGTGAGATGGCAGACTCCGGATGCAAATACGCATTCATGGAAGTCAGCTCCCACTCTATCGCACAGCAGCGTATCAGCGGTTTGAAGTTTGCCGGCGGCATCTTCACCAATCTTACGCGCGACCATCTGGATTATCACAAGACTGTCGAAAACTACCTCAAAGCAAAAAAGAAGTTCTTCGACGACATGCCTAAGAACGCGTTCAGCCTGACCAATCTGGACGACAAGAACGGACTGGTCATGACCCAGAACACACGTTCGCGCGTATATACGTATTCATTGAGAAGCCTCAGCGATTTCAAGGGAAAAGTATTGGAGTCTCATTTTGAAGGCATGCTGCTCGACTTTAACAACCATGAGCTGGCCGTACGCTTTATCGGCAAGTTCAATGCTTCCAACCTTCTTGCCGTATTCGGCGCAGCCGTACTGTTGGGAAAGAAAGAAGAAGATGTGCTCGTTGCCCTCAGCACTTTGCACCCTGTAGCAGGCAGATTCGACTCTATCCGCTCTCCGAAGGGCATTACCGCCATTGTGGATTATGCCCATACTCCGGATGCGTTGGTGAATGTGCTGAATGCCATCCACGGCGTACTGGAAGGCAAAGGCAAAGTGATTACCGTAGTCGGCGCAGGCGGCAACCGTGATAAAGGGAAACGTCCTATCATGGCTAAAGAGTCCGCCCGTTTGAGCGACCGTGTCATCATCACTTCCGACAATCCCCGCTTTGAAGAGCCGCAAGACATCATCAACGATATGCTGGCAGGATTGGATAAGGACGATTTGCAGAAGACAATCAGTATCGCCGATAGAAAAGAAGCCATAAAGACCGCCTGCATGCTGGCGCAACCGGGAGATGTCATTCTCGTAGCCGGCAAAGGACATGAAAATTATCAGGAGATAAAAGGAGTGAAGCATCATTTCGATGACAAAGAGGAACTAAAGGCGATAATGTTTTAAAGTGATAAAGTAAGAAATTATGTTATACTACTTATTCCAATGGTTAGATAAATACGACTTCCCCGGTGCGGGTATGTTCGGCTATACATCTTTCAGGGCATTGATGGCTATCATCCTGGCATTGCTCATTTCGAGCATCTGGGGTGACAAGTTCATCGACCTGCTGAAACGCAAACAGATTACCGAGACGCAACGGGATGCCAACATCGACCCGTTCGGCGTAAACAAGGTGGGCGTACCGAGCATGGGCGGAGTTATCATTATCTTTGCCATTCTGATTCCCTGCCTGTTGCTGGGCAAGCTGAATAATATCTATATGATTCTGATGCTTATCACCACTGTGTGGTTAGGTTCATTAGGGTTTGCCGACGATTACATCAAGATATTCAAGAAAGACAAGGAAGGCCTGCACGGTAAGTTCAAGATTATCGGCCAGGTAGGCTTGGGACTCATTGTAGGGCTTACCCTGTATCTCAGTCCGCAGGTCGTTATCCGTGAAAACATCGAGGTAGAGAAACCGGGACAAGGCATCGAGGTAGTGCATGCCGCCAAAGAAATTAAGGCTACACAGACTACCATCCCTTTCTTCAAGAGCAACAACCTTGACTATGCCGACCTCGTGTCCTTCATGGGAGAACACGCACAAACGGCGGGCTGGATACTGTTCGTGCTCGTCACCATATTCGTAGTAACCGCCGTTTCCAACGGCGCCAACCTGAATGACGGCATGGACGGCATGGCAGCGGGCAACTCCGCCATTATCGGTCTGACACTGGGCATACTGGCATACGTATCCAGCCATATCGAATATGCCGGTTATCTGAATATCATGTACATACCGGGTTCGGAAGAGCTGGTAATCTTTATCTGCGCTTTCATCGGTGCACTTATCGGCTTCCTCTGGTACAACGCCTACCCGGCACAGGTATTCATGGGCGATACAGGTAGTCTGACCATCGGCGGCATCATTGCCGTATACGCCATTATCATCCATAAAGAGCTGCTGATACCTATCCTATGCGGTATATTCCTTGTAGAGAACCTGTCGGTAATTCTGCAACGGGTATACTACAAAGCCGGCAAACGGAAAGGGGTAAAACAGCGTCTCTTCAAACGGACGCCGATACACGACCACTTCCGCACCGGCATGAACCTGATAGAGCCCGGTTGCAAAGTAGTATTTACCCAACCGGCACAATTGTTCCATGAATCGAAGATTACCGTCCGCTTCTGGATCGTAACCATTGTACTGGCAGCAATAACAATTATAACGTTAAAGATAAGATAACAACCCAATGAAGAATTATGAATGAAAAATGAAGAGTTACCGATCTTAATTATAATAGTATATGAGTAGAATTGTAGTTTTAGGAGCAGGCGAAAGCGGCGCGGGAGCTGCCGTACTTGCCAAGGTGAAAGGTTTCGACACGTTCGTATCCGACATGTCTGCCATTAAAGACAAATACAAGGAACTGCTGAACAAACATGGCATTGCCTGGGAGGAAGGACAGCACACGGAAGAGCTGATACTGAATGCCGATGAAGTGGTAAAAAGTCCCGGCATCCCCAACGACGCTCCGCTGATTCTGAAATTGAAAGAAAAAGGCATCTCCATCATCTCCGAGATAGAGTTCGCCGGACGTTATACAAACGCCAAAATGATTTGCATCACCGGTTCTAACGGCAAGACTACCACCACCTCGCTCATTTACCACATCTTCAAGAGTGCGGGACTGAATGTAGGGCTGGCAGGCAACATCGGCAACAGCCTTGCCTTGCAGGTGGCCATGGAGAAGCACGACTATTATGTTATCGAACTCAGCTCCTTCCAACTGGACAATATGTATAAGTTCCGCGCCAATATCGCCGTCCTGATGAACATCACCCCTGACCATCTGGACAGATACGATCACTGCATGCAGAAGTATGTGGATGCCAAATTCCGCATCACGCAAAACCAGACTCCGGAAGATGCTTTCATCTACTGGAACGACGACCCCATCATCCGCAGAGAGCTGGAAAAGCACGGCTTAAAAGCCCATCCCTATCCTTTCGCCGCCGTAAAGGAAGACGGCGCCATCGCTTATGTGGAAGACGGTGAAGTGGAAATCAACGAACCGATTGCTTTCAATATGGAGCAGGAAGAACTTGCCCTGCGAGGAACTCATAACCTGTATAACTCATTGGCTGCCGGCATTTCCGCCAACCTTGCAGGTATCCGCAAAGAAGATATCCGCAAAGCCTTGTCCGACTTCAAAGGTGTAGAACACCGTCTGGAAAAGGTAGCGACCGTACGTGGCGTCCAATTCATAAACGATTCCAAAGCAACCAATGTCAATTCCTGCTGGTACGCCCTGCAAAGCATGACAACCAAAACCGTGCTTATCCTCGGCGGCAAAGACAAGGGGAATGACTATACCGAAATAGAGGATTTGGTACGTAGCAAATGCTCCGCGCTGGTCTACCTGGGACTGCACAATGAAAAGCTGCACGGCTTTTTCGACCGCCTCGGTCTGCCGGTGGCCGATGTACAGACCGGCATGAAAGACGCGGTAGACGCCGCTTTCAAATTAGCCCGGAAAGGCGAAACAGTATTATTGAGTCCCTGTTGCGCTTCCTTCGACCTCTTCAAGAGCTATGAAGACCGGGGCGACCAATTCAAGAAATACGTAAGAGAGTTATAAATGGATTTATTAAAAAGCATATTCAAAGGAGACAAAGTAATCTGGATTATTTTCCTCTTCCTCTGCCTCATCTCCATTACAGAGGTGTTCAGTGCTGCCAGTACGCTTACCTATAAGAGCGGCGACCATTGGGGGCCCATCACCCAGCACAGCATTATCCTGATGGTAGGCGCTGTGATTGTGGTCCTCATGCACAACATCCCCTACAAATGGTTTCAGGTATTCCCTGTCTTCCTGTTGCCGGCTTCCGCAATACTGCTGATACTGGTCATGATGATGGAACGTATCAACGGGGCGGCGCGCTGGATGACGTTCATGGGCATACAGTTCCAGCCCTCGGAGATAGCCAAAATGGCGGTTATCATAGTCACGGCTTTCATCCTGTCCAAAGGGCAGGATGAGGACGGCGCCAATCCGAAGGCTTTCAAGCGGATTATGATAATAACCGGAGTTATCTGCCTGCTCATTGCTCCGGAGAACTTGTCCACGGCGGCATTGCTGTTCGGGGTAGTCTTTCTGATGATGTTCATAGGGCGTGTCTCTGCAAAACGCCTGTTGATGCTGACCGGCAGCCTGGCATCGGTAGGCATTGTTGCCGTAACTTTCCTGCTGATGACAAAGAACAGCGACATACCTTTCCTACACCGGTTCGACACGTGGCGTGCCCGTATCGAGAAGTTTACGAGTGACGAGGTAGTGCCTGCCGCAAAATTCGATATAGACAAAGACGCCCAGATAGCCCACGCACGTATCGCCGTCGCCACCAGCAATGTCATCGGCAAGGGACCGGGCAACTCCGTACAGCGTGACTTCCTGAGCCAGGCATTTTCCGACTTCATCTTTGCCATTATCATCGAGGAACTCGGACTGGTAGGAGGAGTCATAGTCGTATTCCTCTACATCTGTCTGTTGATACGCGTAGGACGTATCGCAAAGAAATGCGACCGCACCTTCCCCGCCTTCCTCATCATCGGCATAGCCCTGCTGCTGGTGTCGCAGGCCATTTTCAACATGATGGTGGCCGTGGGACTGGCTCCCGTAACCGGGCAACCGCTGCCGCTTATCAGCAAAGGAGGTACTTCGACGTTGATAAACTGCGCCTATATCGGCATGATACTGAGTGTGAGCCGGTACACCGCCAAGCTGGAAGAACAGAGAGCGCACGATGCCCAAATCACCATGCAGGTGGAAACCGGCAACGGAAACGAAAGCACTTACAGCGAAGCGCAAAGCGCTGCCGAGCCGACAGCCAAGATGCTGAACAGCGATGCCGAATTTGAATAAGATTAATTATCAGTAGTAGCAAGTAGATAAACTCATATATGGAAACAAAGAACAACAAGCCGCGCATTATCATCAGCGGTGGCGGCACGGGCGGACACATTTTCCCGGCCGTATCCATTGCCAACGCGATTAAGGAATTGCGTCCTGATGCGGAAATCCTGTTCGTAGGTGCAGAAGGCCGCATGGAAATGCAGCGTGTACCCGATGCCGGCTACAAGATTATCGGCCTGCCCGTGGCGGGCTTCGACCGCAGGCACTTGTGGAAGAACTTTGCCGTATTGGTGAAACTGGCACGCAGCCAATGGAAAGCGCGCAGCATCATCAAGCAATTCCGTCCGCAGGTGGCAGTAGGCGTGGGCGGCTATGCCAGCGGCCCTACCCTGAAAACGGCGGGAATGATGGGAGTGCCTACCCTGATACAAGAGCAGAACTCCTATGCAGGTGTCACCAACAAGCTGCTTGCCAAGAAAGCCTGCAAGATATGCGTTGCCTACGAAGGCATGGAAAAGTGCTTCCCTGCAGAGAAGATTATCATGACCGGCAACCCCGTCCGCCAGAACTTGCTCGGACATGCCGTTGCGCACGAAGAAGCCATAAGCTACTTCAGCCTGAACCCGTCCAAAAAGACTATCCTGATACTGGGCGGCAGCCTCGGGGCACGCACCATTAACCGCACCCTGACCGCCGGCCTTGACGTCATCCGGCAGAACCCCGACATACAGTTCATCTGGCAGACCGGCAAAATATACATCGACCAGGTAAGGGACGCCATCACCGCGGCAACCGGTGAAGCCGTACACCACCCGCACATCAATGCCATACCCAACCTGTATGTGACGGATTTCATCAAAGACATGGCGAAGGCCTATGCGGCTGCCGATTTGGTAATCTCCCGTGCCGGCGCCGGCTCCATTTCGGAATTCTGTCTGCTTCACAAGCCTGTAATCCTTGTCCCCTCGCCCAATGTGGCAGAAGACCACCATACCAAGAACGCACTGGCGCTCGTAGATAAAGACGCCGCTATCTACGTAAAGGACGCGGAAGCCGAAGAGAAACTCCTGCCCGCAGCACTGGATACGGTAAAAGACAGTGATAAACTGAAAGAATTGAGCAACAACATCGCCCGATTGGCATTGCCCGACTCGGCAACCGTCATCGCCAAAGAGGTGCTGAAACTTATTAAATAACAAGTACATGAATATAGAAACCATAAAATCCGTTTATTTCGTCGGTGCCGGCGGCATCGGCATGAGCGCACTGATACGCTATTTTCTATCCAAAGGCAAGTTCGTGGCGGGATATGACCGTACGCCGAGCGAACTGACCGGGCATCTCATTGCAGAAGGTGCACAAATACATTATGAGGAAAACACCGGTCTCATCCCTGAAAATTGCAAGGATGAGGAGAGCACACTGGTGGTGTACACCCCTGCCATTCCTCAGGAGCATGCCGAACTGGCCTATTTCCGGGAGAATGGTTTCGAGATACATAAACGTTCCCAAGTATTGGGCACGATTACCCGCAGCAGCAAAGGACTCTGCGTTGCCGGCACGCATGGCAAGACCACCACAAGTACAATGGCGGCGCATCTCTTCCACCAGTCGCATGTGGGCTGCACGGCTTTTCTCGGAGGCATCTCCAAGAACTACGGAACAAACCTGCTCTTATCTCCGGCCAGTCCGTACACCGTAATCGAAGCCGACGAGTTCGACCGTTCGTTCCACTGGCTTTCTCCCTATATGAGCGTTATCACCTCTACCGACCCCGACCATTTGGACATATACGGCACGCGCGAGGCTTATCTTGAAAGCTTCCGCCACTACACCACCCTTATCCAACCGGGAGGGGCACTGATTATCCGGAAGGGGCTTGCCTTGCAGCCGGATGTACAGCCGGGCGTAAGAACTTATACCTACTCCCGCGACGAAGGAGACTTCCATGCCGAGAACATCCGCATCGGAAACGGTGAAATCGTCATCGACTTCATTGCTCCGGACACCCGCATCAACGATATCCGGCTCGGTGTACCTATCGGCATCAACATAGAGAACGGCGTGGCAGCCATGGCGCTTGCACACCTGAACGGGGTCACCGATGAGGAAATCAGACAGGGAATGGCCAGTTTCCGCGGCGTAGACCGCCGTTTCGACTTCAAGATAAAGACGGACAGACTCGTATTCCTCAGCGACTACGCCCATCATCCCGCCGAAATCGCGCAAAGCGTGAAGTCTATCCGCGAACTTTACCGGGACAAGAAGATAACGGCTATCTTCCAACCCCATCTCTATACCCGTACCAGAGACTTCTACAAAGACTTTGCAGACAGCCTCTCGCTACTGGACGAAGTAATTCTGACAGAGATATACCCTGCCCGCGAACAACCCATTCCCGGTGTCAGCAGCCAACTCATATACGACAACCTGCGCCCGGGCATCGAAAAGTGTATATGCAGGAAGGAAGACATTCCCGACCTGCTCTCGAAGAAACCGGTTGAAGTGCTGATAGTGCTGGGAGCCGGAGACCTGGACAACTATGTACCTTCCATAGCCCGGCTGCTCGAACAGCGCAGCAAAGCGTAAACCGTAAAACAGTAAACAGCAAATAAGCCTATGATTAAAAGGATTCTACTTTCTATCGTCCTGTTGCTCGTCCTTGCCTACCTGATAGTGGCCGTTACCGCTTTCAACCGGAAGCCGGCGGGTCAAGTGTGCCGTGATGTGGAGCTGGTTATCAAAGACACGGTATATGCCGGCTTCATCACGAAAAAGGAAGTAGCCGCCATGCTGGAAAAGAAAGGCGTCAGTCCCATAGGCAAGCACTTGGACCGTATCCGCACCAAAACGTTGGAGCAGGCGCTCTCCAAGCATCCGCTCATCGACGAAGTGGAATGTTACAAGACGCCGAGCGGCAAACTCTGTATCGAAGTAACCCAGCGCATCCCTATCCTGAGGATAATGAGCGCCAACGGCGAGAACTACTATCTGGACAATAAGGGCACGGTAATGCCGCCCGATGCAAAGTGCGTTGCGCACCGTGCCATTGTGACCGGAAACGTAGAAAAGTCGTTTGCCATGAGGGATTTATATAAGTTTGGTGTATTTTTGCAAAAGAATTCGTTCTGGAACGCGCAAATCGAGCAAATTCATGTATTGCCCGAAAAAAACATAGAGCTGGTACCGCGCGTAGGCGACCATGTCATCTACCTCGGTAAGCTGGACGACTTCGAACGGAAGCTGAAACGGGTAAAGGTATTCTACGAAAAAGGATTGAACAAAGTAGGCTGGAACAAATATTCCCGTATCAGTGTTGAGTTTGGTAACCAGATTATCTGCACGAAAAGAGAATAGTTACCGCGCAGCAAATAGTAGACAGTAAATAGTAAAATAGTAAATAAAACAGTTATGGCAACAACAGATTTCATCGCCGCTATTGAGTTGAGTTCTTCCAAGATTTCCGGTATCGCAGGAAAGAAGAACAGTGACGGAAGCATTCAGGTGTTGGCCTATGCACGCGAAGATGCGTCCTCGTTTATCCACAAGGGGGTCATCTACAACATCGACAAGACAGCACAGGCATTGGCTTCCATCACCAACAAGCTGGAAAACCAGCTCAACAACTCCATTGCCAAAGTATATGTAGGCATCGGCGGACAGTCATTGCGCACAGTAAAAAACGCGGTGAGTCGTACACTGGACGAAGAAGGCATCATCTCGCAAGAGCTGGTAGACTCTATCTGTGACGAGAACCTTGAAGTGCCGTTGGCAGACATGAGTGTACTGGATGTGGCCCCCCAAGAATACAAGATAGACAATACCCTGCAAGCCGACCCGGTGGGCGTGGCAGGCCAGCACATCACAGGACAGTTCCTCAACATCGTGGCACGCGCCTCACTCAAGAAGAACCTGGAACACAGCTTCGAGCAGGCAAAGGTGGAGATAGCCGACCTGCTTATCGCTCCGATAGCGTTGGCAAACGCCGTTTTAACGGAAAACGAGATGCGTTCGGGCTGTGCACTGGTGGACTTCGGCGCCGATACCACCACCATTTCGGTCTACAAGAACAATATTCTCCGCTACCTGAGCGTATTGCCGCTGGGTGGCAACACCATTACCCGTGACATCACGTCCCTGCAAATGGAAGAGCAAGATGCCGAAAAGCTGAAACTGCAATACGGCAACGCCCTCTACGAAGAAGAGGAAGAGAGCGAGACACCCGCCGTATGTGCACTGGAAGACGGACGCGCCATTGAGCTGGCCACGCTGAACAACATCATCGGAGCACGCTCCGAAGAAATCCTTGCCAACGTATGGAACCAGTTGCAGCTCTCCGGTTATGAGGATAAGCTGTTCTCCGGAGTCGTATTCACCGGAGGCGGAGCAAACCTGAAGAATATCGAGGAAGCTTTCCGCAAGCAAAGCAAAATAGAGAAAGTAAAGACGATGCGCTTCGTGCATGACACCGTTCACGGATTCAGTGACGTACTGGCCAAGGACGGTATGCAGAACACCTTGCTCGGCCTTCTTGCCGCAGGCAACGAAAACTGCTGCCTGCAGGAGGTGAAACCGATCCTTGAAAAGCCCAACGACCCGAATGACACACAAACTGTCATCGGATTTGATACAGGCAAAGATACGGTCAAAGAAGCCCCCAAGAAGCCCGAACCTTCCAAACCCACGTCGGGCACCAAAACCGGTACAGGTACGAAGAAACCCGGCAATACAAGACCAAAACCAAACAGGTTTTGGGGGCTCTTCGATAAAATTCAGGAAGAAATTCTAGGAGATGGAGAGAAAATGTAACATAAGTTTTAACAACAGAATAAACTATTACTCATGGACGATATAGCAC
>OJLA01001241.1_pt1 | contig 17919 bp, 19 predicted proteins | sample 1596611 | NCBI WGS metagenome assembly OJLA01 (sample SAMEA4350168, study PRJEB24818) | metagenome | biome: human; feature: gut; material: faeces | place: Denmark | collected 2013-09
ATAATCCGCATACCCGTTTTTGTAAAAGGCCGAATTGGTAGGCCATTCGCTGATGGCAATATTTCTCCCCTTTACAGGACGCGTTCCTTTGCTGTAGCGCAGGTTCTGCGTATCAGCTTCCCAACCAGAAAGACGAAGCTGCTCGTCAATCAAGCATCTGGTCTGCGCCTCATTCCAATTCATCATAGCGGAGACAGATTCCGACCGCTTTGCGCGCTCCTTCTGCGTTTTGCCCGAAGCGGCGGTCTTGACCACGGCCAGTTGCTTCGTCAATTCCTCGATTTTCCTTTCCTGCTCGGCAATAACGGATTCCAAATCTTCGTGCGTGGTCTCGCTCGGCATAACGAACTCAGGCGCAATATATCCCCAGTCTCCATAGGTTTCCATAAACCAAACAGCAAGATTGTATGTCAAGGATAGCAATGTCTTTGCTTCGTCCACGGAGTCCGTTCCTGTATGTACTGCCGTGTTTCTTGTCTTGCGAAGAACATATAGCGTGTTGTCAATTTCGTGCGGCAATAAACCGGCCCGCTTCAAAATACGAATTCGGTTTGCGTGGGTGTTGTCAACAGCCGGCTCCGCAATGTGCTCAAAGACGAGAATCTCCTGCACTAAGCGCTCGGCAAACATTCCGAGTTTATAGATACAGGCATTGGAATCAGAATAGACATAGGTTTCTGCGGTTGCGCCGATCTGTGCCAATGCAGGCCAGTATCGATTCAGAAAATCAAAATTTGATTTCATAAGCAGTCTCCCTCGATTTTTATTAATTCATTTAACATTTGATATAAGCACATCTCCAAAGTGCCAATTTGGCACTTTGGAACCACTGTGCTGGCACTTTGGGATTTCGCCAAAGTATCAATTTGATACTTTGGAATTCTCACTCCTCACCCAACTGCCACTTCAACCTTTTTACCGCTGAAGGCCACGCCGTATTTATAAATCGTCCTGACCCCGGCGGTCGTCAGCTCGGTTTCGTATTTCTTTTCGTTGATCTGCCGCAAGGCCGTCTCGGACAGCTTTTTCAGCTTCTCGCCGCTGCAATTTTTCTCCGCTTTCAGCTCAATCAGGATGCCCGGAAGACCCTTTTGCGTGGGCTTCAGCTGAATGTCATAGCGCCCGTCGCCGGATTCCCGGTTGGAGGTCACGAAAGCGCCGCCCAGCAGGGCGCACAGTCCCAGCATAAAGCCGTGGTAGAAATTCTCCCCGGCAGTATCGAAGGAGCTGACCGACTGGGTCAGCAGCGTCTGTATCTGCGCTTTCAGCCGTGCGTTATCGCCGGAGAAGATGGCCTCCTGAACGGAAATCGCCGTGGACGGCGGGATCAGATTCTCCAGCCGCTGCAAAATCTCCTTGTTATACACCAGAGAAATCTCCCGGTTGGGCAGGGAGACCTCGCACATAAAATCGCCGCTGAAGGAGGGCGTGGTTTTCAGTGCCTTCAGATAGCCGGTCACCAGCAGGAAACTGTAAATGGTGGAGGGATTGCTCTTGATCTGCGGATAAATCACGCCGGTGTCGATGAAGGTTGTGAAGGTCTCGCCGTTGACCAGGGAGGTCAGACGGTTATAAATCTCCTCGTCCGCCTGGGCAAGCACTTCCCCGATAATATCGTTGCTGCCGGTGGAGACCCAGAAGGGCCTCGGCTCACACTCGTTGCTGAAGTAGTTGACCACCGACCACGGGTTGAAAATTTCCGTCTTGCCGAAGCGGTAGCCGTCGTACCATTGGCAAATTTCGTCGTACTTATCGGCAGCGCCGTAATATTCTGCCATATCCATCACCTCGTCGGCGGTGAAGCCGAAGTAGGCACTGTACTTATTATCCAGCACGGAGTTGATAGACAGGTTGTTCATCCCGCTGAAGATGCTCTCCTTGGCCACCCGCAGAATGCCGGTGAGGAAGCCGAAGGACAGATGCTGATTATCCTTGAAACCGCCGGAAAACAGATTCCGCATAAACCGGATGACCTTGTCGTAATAGTCCTTCTGATAGCCCTGCTGGATGGGGGTGTCGTACTCGTCGATGATGATAATAGGCGCAACGGCATAGTGCTTGTGCAGCATAGCGGACAGGTCCAGCAGTGCAGAAGCCAGCTCAACCTCGCTGACTTTGCCGTCTGCCAGCTTTTCATAGGTCTTTTTGCTGTACTCGTCGCACTTTTCACTGGTCAGCAGCTCTTTGTGCCGCCGGGTCTCCTTTGCGAAAATATCCCGGATGGCCGCAAAGGTCTCCTCCCAAGTGTCGAACTTCACATCCTTGAAGGTCAGGAAGATCACAGGGTACTTGCCCTGATAATCCCGGTACTTCTGGCCGCAGGCCCAGATCTTCTTATCCCGGAAGTAGACGGAGGTATCCTTGTCGCTCTTTTCAAAGTAAGTGCGCAGCATATCCATATTCAGCGTCTTGCCGAAGCGGCGGGGGCGGGTGAACAGCGTCACCATCGGACGCTCGTCGATGAAGTCCTTGATCATCATCGTTTTGTCGATGTAGTAGTATTCCGACGAGGCAAGGCAGTAGTTGGACACGCCGATGGGCAGGGGCAGCTTCGGCGCGCGCTCCGTCTTGCGGAAAGCGCCCGTCTTGAGCCGCTGATCCGCCGGCTTCTGCGTATCAGCGGGGATCAGCCAACGATTGCCCTGCTTTTCCGCACCGGCGATTCTCCCATTCTTGCAGAGCGTCGCAACTCTCCGCTCCGTTATATTCCAGCGCACTGCCGCCTCTCTTACCGAGATCATTTCAGCCATAGGGGATACCTCCACGCATAAAATCACAAGTACATTATACCCGAACAAAAGAACAATGTCAACAAAGTTCGGAACAATGCCGTTTTAAAACAGCATTGTTCTTTTCTGCACACAAAACAAGCGGAGGTCATCGACCCCCGCTTGCTCGTTACCCATATACAATTTCCTGCATCACGATCTCGCTCGCTCGGTTTCGGATGCCGTTCATCTTCCGCACCCACGCCTGCGGGTCATTGGCCTTTACCTCCTCCGTCACGCCCTCGGTGTCTGCGTATTGTTCTACCAGCCGAAGAAAGAGTTCCTGCGCTTGCACCTCGATGTCTGCAAGGTGCCCGTCCAGCACCCCTGCGGTCAGCAGGTTATAATACAGCACCCGGTGATACCCCTTCAGATAAGCTCGCCGCCGCTGCCCGTAAACGCCGATGGGGCGTTCTTCTTCGGGCGGTAAGCAAACATCGGGTAGGCAGTAGTCGCCCTGCCTTGTGTAAGTGCCGCCCAGCTGCTCAAATAGCGATTCCATATGTGATCCTCCCACTCAAAATTTCCCCGGCAGGTCTGCAACGCAAAACGCACCCGCCTTTCGGTTACAGTCTACCAAAACCGAAAGGCAGGTGCGAGTGTGCGAATTTCTGAATCGCACATTATTTCTTCATCTTCCTGCTGAATTCATTCAGCGTTTGGATATGCCACAGGCTTTTGCGGGTAATGGAGCGGAAGGCCAGAGAACAGAAAAAGTCCACGAGAAAGATTTTCGGGATACAGAACTTCAGTCCCTTTTGAAAGGCTTTCAGCGACCCGCGGCTGCACCAGTTGTGGACGGTGGTCAGGGTGTAGCCGGTCAGGGTCACCACATCCTTTACCGTGACCACATCCGGGTATTTGCGCAGCAGCTTTTCATAGTAGCCGTGCATCTGCCGCAGCGTGTCCTCCGGCAGTTCCTTAGAGAACCTCGCCACATAGTGGGTGCCGTACCATCCCTTCGGCGCAGAATAGAGTTCTGGAAAAATCGCCCGCTCCTCCAAGTATGCTTTCACATCCTCTTTTCGGATTTTATAGCACCGGGTTTTCTTACCCGACCACTCGCAGGGCACCTTGCCGCTTTTGAGCAGATGCAGCGCCGTGGACTTGCTGATATGGCAGATGCGGAAGAATTGCTCCTTGTTCATCACCTCGGGAACGCTGTCCCAGTTAACGGGAAATACATCCATTTGTAACACCTCAAAAATAGATTTTCGTCGGTTGGAAGCTCTATCCTGCGGTGTATGGCCGTCTCCCGCTTTTTCTCTCCTATCTTCCCGCATTTCTCTCCAAAATCGGAAAAAATGCCGATTTGAACCCACTTTCAAAAAAGCCTGTCCCGCAAGGCTTTCCGAGCGAAAAAGCCTGATTTCAAGCGGCTTTCGGCGGGTACGGGGCTTACAGAAACGACCCCAAACCGGACACCCCCGTCACAGTTGCATAAAAGACTCGAAATTTTTGGAAGCTTCGGCCGTTTCGTCCGCTGAAAATTTCCGCCGCACAGGGCTTTGCGCGGGTTCGGATTTCACAATTTCATAGCGTTCTTGCGTGTTTTTCTTGCATTCCTCCGGAGCAAGGATCACACTTGAGTAATACGGAGAGTTGTCCGAGTGGTCGAAGGTGCAGCACTCGAAATGCTGTAGACCGAAAGGTCTCTAGGGTTCGAATCCCTAACTCTCCGCCAAAAACCCAGTCATATCAAGGCTTTCGCCCATATGACTGGGCTTTTCTTTTCTCTCAAGGTCACATCGGCGTACATGATTTTCGGCAAGAACTCAGGTATGCCAGCCGGTCTGCCTTGTGTCCGGCAGATTCAGGATATTGTCCATTACATTTGCCGAGGTGATCTTGGACTTGTAATCCAAGTGGGCGTAGATGTTCGCCGTGGTGGTAAAGTCGCTGTGTCCGAGCCACTCCTGAATATGCTTAAGAGGCACGCCGTTGGCCAGCAGCAAGCTGGCGCAGCTGTGCCATTACGGTATAATAACGACAAACGGAAAAAGCCTTGATTTTCAAGGGGTTTCAGCGTTTGTCGCCGTCTATTCAATTCCTTTTCCCAAGTTGAAATATGGCGAGAAAATTGACGAAAAAAGGAGGCTGTTACATTAACGACAAAACCGAATAGTGCCAGCGGTCCGGCATTTTGCCTGGCCGCTGATTGCCGTGGGCGTTTCATCTTTTTAGGTGGACGCCCTTTTTTCATGCAGATTTTTAGAAGAAAGGAGCCACACATGGAACTGAACGAAATGGAAAAAAAGATGCTCTTTCAGGCCGAAGGAGACTGTCAGGCAAAGGTTCTGAATGAGCTTTACATGACCGTGCGATATTCAAACAATTCCGAGCTGCGGGAGGCGGCGGAAAGCCTTATGGCAAAGGTGCGTGTTCTGTCGGACCGTGAGTGCATGGATTTGGTGCGGGACATTCAGAAGAATTACCGGCTGCCCCACCCGCCCCGGACTATCGGGGAAAGGATCGCCGAGGCCAGGCAGCAGTCCGGCGCGGAGAAATTAAAGGGGCATGACATCATGGGGCTGGAACGCTTTGACCCGGAGGTTAAGCACATGATCGTCTTTGATGTGCTGTCCTATGATTCCCCTGTTGGGGATAAGGGCGATAAAATGCGCCTGTTTCTTACGGAGGCCGGCTATCAGAAATTCTTAGAGAGCCAGGAACGGGGCGAAGTCAAACTGAAAAATCATGCGAAGGTCTCAGGCGGCCATCTCCATTATGACCGCAGGGACCGCGCTTTGTAACGGAATAACCGAAGAAAGGAGGCTGTGAAATGGCTGTATTCCGTGTAGAGAAAACGAAGGACTTTACGGTTATGAGCAATCACCACCTGCGCAATACGGAACTGTCCTTAAAGGCGAAGGGGCTTCTTTCCCTTATGCTGTCGCTGCCGGAAGATTGGGATTATACCACAAAGGGGCTGGCCCACATTTGCAGGGATGGCGTGGATTCCATTACCACCGCCCTGAAGGAGCTGGAACGGCACGGGTATCTCACCAGGCAGCGCCTCCGCAATGAGAACGGACAGCTCGGCGATATTGAGTACACGATCCACGAAAAGCCTGTAACCGGCGTAAAACAAGGTGTTTCACCTAAACGGGAAAATCCAAGACAGGTAAATCCAAGACAGGCAAAACCTGAACAGGCGGAACCTGAACAGGAAAATCCCGCACAATTAAATACTAATCCACAAAAAACTAAAAAATCAAAAACGGATATATCAAGGACACATCAATCAATCTATCCGGAAGAGCCGGAAACGGCAGGCTGTCAGGATGGGATTGATAGGATGGATATGGCAGAGGCATACCGTGGAATTATCAAAGAGAATATTGAGTATGACTTTCTGGTTCCCCGCTATGGGCAGGAACGCATGGACGAGACTGTGGAGCTTATGCTGGAAACGGTGCTGTCAAGACGGCCCTATATCCGCATTGCCGGAGACGACTTCCCACGGGAGGTTGTCAGGAGCCGGTTCTTAAAGATCAATTCCGACCACCTGGAGTATGTTTTTGACTGTATCGACAAGAACGTTACGAAGGTCAACAACATCAAGGCTTATCTGCTGGCAGCGCTGTATAACGCGCCGGCAACAATGGATAGCTATTACCGTGCGGAGGTCAACCATGACCTGTACGGCTGTTAGGCGCTTTCAGGCGTCTTTTTTCATATCATCACAGGAAGGAGGCGAAGCACGATGAAACGAAAATCTGTGCCGACACCATGCCCGGTGTAACCAAAGAGCAGATTCAGGCGGCACGGGAGGCGGACCTGTTCGCCTGGCTGCAATCCCATGAGCCCGGCGTGCTCAAACGGGACGGCCCCAATTACCGGCACAAGGAGCATGACAGCCTGGTCTATGTGACCGGGAAACGGTACTGGTACTGGAACAGCCGGGGCCGCAGTATTAACGCCCTGGATTACCTGATCCAGATTCGGGGCTATGGTCTGGTGGATGCGGTTCAAGCACTGGCAGGCGGAGAAATACGGCAGACGCCGGCTTACCAAAGCGCGGCGGCAAAGCAGGCACAGAGAGAGCCGGAAAAGAAACCGTTTACGCTGCCCTGGGCCAGACGGTGTGCTACCGCCGCTGTTTCGTATTTGCAGCGGCGCGGGATCAGTTCGGATGTGATCAGCCGGTGCTTTCGGAACGGGCTTTTCTATGAGGCCCGGTATCATGGCGAACCGGTCTGCGTGTTTGTCGGAAAAGACAACGCGGGGAAAGCGAAGTTTGCCTGTATGCGCGGTATCACCGGCAATCTCAAAAAGGATGTTTATGGCAGTGACAAGGAATTTAGCTTCTGCTACCCACCGCAGAATCCGGGCAGCCGCCATGTGGCCGTTTTTGAGGCTCCCATTGACGCACTTTCCCATGCCACGCTGCAAGAGCTCGAAGGCTGGAAATGGAATGGCTACCGCTTATCCCTGGGAGGCACCTCCCATGTGGCGCTGACCGCGTTTCTGGAACGCCACCCGGAAATAAAGCGGGTCACGCTTTACATGGACAATGATCTTGGCGGCCTTACCAATGCCCGGAAAATCAAAGCCATGCTCCATGAGGATCAGCGGTTTAAGCATATCCGGGTGAGCGTCAACCCGCCCCGCGTCGGAAAGGACTATAACGAAAAGCTGCAACATATCAGGGAACAAATTAAAGGCCGTCAACTACAATGCCGCCAGAAACAGGCGGCTATTTCAATTTAACAGGAGGATTTTAACATGACGAAGACAGAAAATACCGCTTTGCAAATGATCGCCGAAGCCGCCCGGTGCCCGGAATATGGCCCCGATATGGTTAAGGCTTTGATGGAAAAATTGGATATGAACGAAAAGGGCTTTGCGCTTCTGATGAACGTTACGCCCTCCACTGTCCGGCTCTGGACCAGCGGCGCCGTTCAGCCCAGCGGCACGGCCAAGCGCCTGATGCAAATTTATGAAACCGGGCCGGAAATCGTGAGCAAGATTGCCGGCGGACAGCACCCGGAGGATGGAAATGCTTATAAATGATTGCGTTAAGTTTTCGCACAGACTGGAGGTGATAATGTTTGGCAGAAAATTTACAGCATGAGGATTTTGGGGAAAAGATCGGAGGTGCGAAAAAAGACCTCTGGAAAGACCGCGGCCTGTATGTAGACGACCTGGGCGCCATGAATGAGCGGGAGGCGGAGAAATTCGTCAAGAAGGATAATGTCTGGAAGAAACCGGACTATCAGGCCATGCTTGACGATGGCGTTCCCCTCGGCGTTGTCTATTTCATCAAAAAGGCACGGGACAGCCTGGGGGCTTCTCCCCAATACCGGTACAGTGACAAAACCCCGGAGCTCAGGCGTGCCAGGCAGGAGGAATATATTGAGACCGTCCGGCAGCTACAGGCCGTGATCGAGGATGTGCGCACACTGGATGACGCTATGCAAGCCTATGACCGCTTTCTGATACAAAATGGATATGTGGAGCAGGTGCAGGGCTGGGCCAGCGGAACCCATTACCGCGCTACGAAGAAATCCCTGGATAACCCGGTCATTACCAATAAGCTGGTGCAGGCCTTACATATCCGCTCCGCTTCTCACTTTGACCGGGATTTCACGCAAAAGGCGCAGCAGGAACAGTTTGGCGTTTCCAAAGACCAGAAGATGCCAAAGGGCTATGCGATCCACTTCAATGACGGGAAAAACACCTATTCCAGAAATAACGACTGGAAACCCGGCACCTATTATGTGACGAAAGGCTATTCCATTTTGCAGACAAATTTGGAATCCCGTGAGGCAGCCCTGAAATGGGTACAGGATTTTGCCCGGCAGCGGAGCAAAGGCGGAAAGGTCCGGTTTACCCCTCCGCAGCTTGCGCATGTGAGACGGACCGGGCCGGACTACCGGAGCGGTCAGGAGATCACCGGACAGCATTATCTTGACACTTTCGGCTTCCGGGGCGGCGAATTTGGAAACTGGATGAACCAGAATGACCGGCAGGCGTCCCTGAACATGGGATTTGAAGCACTGAAAGACCTGGCGGCTGCCTTACAGATCAGCGATCAGGATATTGCCTTTGGCGGCACGCTTGCTATCGCTTTCGGTGCCAGGGGCAGCGGCAACGCCGCGGCCCATTATGAACCGCTCCGCAAGGTCATCAACCTTACGAAGATGCACGGGGCCGGTTCCCTGGCGCATGAATGGTGGCACGGCTTTGACGACTATTTGGGGGCAAAGATGGGCGCGAAAGGGATGCTCTCAGAACAGCCCCGCCTTTACCCATTGTTCCAAAAGCTCATTGATACCATGAAGTACAAACCGGAGACGCCGGAGCAGGCGGCCAAACGCACCGAGGCACAGAACAGCCGGACAAAGAAAAACGCGGCAAGCTGGCTGGATTCGGCGGTGCTTGGCTCCTTGAAGCGGTACGGCAATGAAAGTACGCTGGAACAGTATGTGGCATTAAAAGACGCTTTCCTTTCCGGGGAGGTCGGTTCTGTGGATCAGATCAGCGCCTTAAAGAAATCCGTCAGCGGCCATGTGATTCCCAAAAGTGATCGTGAACGTTTGGAAATGTTCGAGCGGATGCTTCACAGGATGCAGGAACAGGAAACCCCGCAGATCGGGCGGACAGAGACCGACTACTACCGCAATTCCGTAAAAATGGGAAAAGAATGCGAGAAAGACGGCGGCTATTGGGACAGCAACACGGAAATGACGGCCAGGGCTTTTGCCTGTTATATCAAGGATAAGCTGCCCTATGCTTCTGATTATCTGGCCGGCCATGCGGATTGCGCGGTAGCCCTTGTCATGGATAAATCCGGGGAAACAGAGGTTTTGAAAGCCTATCCCCAGGGTGAGGAACGCAGGGCGATCAACGCGGTGTTTGACGAGATCGTGGCAGATTTGAAATTGCAGCACACCCTTACCCATGCGGAAACAACGCTGCCCCTTGCGGTGCAGGCTGTACCGTTGGCTGAAAATGAGCAGATTACCATATTTACGATGGAACGCCCTTCGGTGATCGGGCAACTTGCGGCGGCAAGATCGGCAGAAAAAAGTACCCCGGCGCAGGCGGCTCCTAAAAAGTCCCACGCGCCGGAGATTTAAGGAGGTGAAACATTGGAAGAAAACAAGGATTATCAGGTTTACCGGTTTGACTATCTAACGGAAGGCAGCCAGCTCAAATTGGAGCACAACGTATATTGTGAGGATGTGGATATATCTTCCCTGATTACGCAGGGTGCGGATGCACTGGAGGCATTGCGTCAGGACAGCATAGACGGCGAGCAGAAAGCCCTTGCAATCGTGCAGGCGGCGGCAAAACAATGGGAACAGCAGGCGGCAGTCACACAGAAATTGAACCGCTCGCTGGAATACCTGCGGACCCCGGAGGTTGCACATACGGGAAATGAATGGCGCAAAACCGGCAACTGGCGGGACGCCGAGGAAATCAGCAACCGTGTCTATAAGATGACATGCAGCGTTTGGGAAGATACCAAATATGACCGGGAAACGAAGCAAAGCGTCCCGGTTGCCTGGTATGTGACATGGGATGTGTATGTGAATTCCCCGAAGGAGGGATATGGGGAAAAGATCGCCGGGCAGAACCAGAAACGCTATACCGACAAAGCCGCCGCTATGAAATACCTGGATGGGCGCAAGAAAGCCTACTCCCACCTGTTTACAGAAATCTCTCCGCAGATTCCAAAAGAATATGAGCACCACTTTACCGTTCACGGTACCCTCCTTCCCGGTTATACCGTGGAGGGCCAGGAACCGGTCAAGGCAGAGCACACCGCCGCCGAGGTTTCGGAGGGCGATATTTCTTTGCCCGAAAAGGCGGAAAAGCCTTCCGTGCTGGGGAAACTGGCGGCGGCGAAGCTGGACGCAAAAGAATCCGGGCAGCCGGTCCGACAGGGAGAAAAATATCAGTCAGAAGAAAGGAGCAGCTTATGAATGAGTGGGAAAAGAACCGCCGCATGGCAGAATCTTACCGGCAGTCATACCCTCCCGGTACAAGGCTGGAACTGATTGGGATGGATGATCCGTTTGCACCGATTCCGGCAGGAATGAGGGGAACGGTTAACTATGTGGATGACCAGTCTCAGATTCATGTGAAATGGGACAATGGCAGCGGGCTTGCCCTTATCCCGGACACAGACAGTTTTCGCAGGCTGTCCGCAAAAGAGATTGAGGCGGAGAATGCGGCGAAGGGTTCTGTCGTAAGCAGGCTTACCGCTTCCAAAACGCAGCCAGGGAAAGAACGGGAAGAAGGCAGGCGGCAGGCAAAGCCGAATAAAAAGAAGGAGGATATGCAGTTATGAAAGTTTTAATGGTGGAGCCTGGGAAAGTCCCCTATGCGGCAGAAATTGGCGAAGGTCTGGAGCCATTGCAGGCCGCTGTCGGCGGGGACATTCAGGCTGTTTACCCTTACGATGACCCGGTTGCCTTGATCTGTAACGAGGAAGGCAAATACATGGGGCTTCCCCTGAACCGTGCTCTCCATGATGACGAGGGCAATATCTATGACATTGTTGCAGGGAATTTCTTTCTCTGCGGGCTTGGCGAGGAAGATTTTACAGACCTTCCAGCAGACCTTATGGAGAAATACCGGCAGCAGTTTGAGCACCCGGAGCAGTTTGTCCGCATTGCCGGGAAAATCCTGGCAGTCAAGCAGCCGGTCCCTTCCCCTGAAGAACAGGAGGCACAGCGGGCGCAGATGGCCGCACAGGAGGCACAGCGGGAAGAAATGCGGCTGGACGAGTCCACGGACCTGGCCTTTGACCTGGATGTGTTCCTGCGGCAGTACAGTGACGCTTATGCGGATATGCACCCCGTTTTCCATGAGGAAAAAGAACGCATGGCGGACGAACTCCTTTCCGGGCAGACCGGAAAGATACGCATGAGGATGGCAACTGTCATTCAGGAGGAACACCTGAACGGCGAGGCCGGGCCGCTGCTGGATCGCATTGCCGCCTATGAAAAAGAATACGGGATCAGCGCCTACTCCATTTACCAGCTTGACTTATCGGACAGCACCGATGACCTGCGCTTTATGTCCCTTGATTGGCTGGAAAAGAAAGGGCTCCCGGTAGACAGGGACAATTACCAGATGGTCTATGCGGCGGAGCTTTCGCCCGGCGAAACACTGGAAGATATTTATACCCGCTTTAACATCGACCACCCGGAGGATTTTAAGGGGCATTCCCTTTCTGTCTCTGATGTAGTAGTGCTCCACGAAAAAGGCAGCGACACCGCCTACTATGTGGACAGCATTGGGTTTAAGGAAGTGCCGGATTTTTTGGGCGGCGCCCGGCAGCCGGAGGCAAAGCGGGATGTGTCGCTGCGGGAGCTGCTTGACGACGCTAAGAAACAGGCGGCAAAGGCAGAACCTAAGACGCCGGAGAAAAAGAAAGAACCGGAAAGGAGCTGATGGCTTATGCTGATGGCAGAACAGGAACCCTATGCCTTAATGGTGCAGCCGGACGATATGCTGATCAGCCCTCGTGAAGTTAATGACAACTTCGGGACAATGGTATGCTTCCACCCCCGCTATGCCCTGGGCGACCACCACAACTATATTGACAAGGACGATTTTCTGCGGGAAATGTACTTAAACACCGTTGGCAACAATGAGCGCGGCACGGAACGCTATGAGCGCATGGTAAATATGGTCTGGAGCCGGAAAATGACTGGCGACCACCCCGACCCCCGTGCCGTGGATGATGCCATGCTCCGGGTGATCTCTGAAAAATACGTTGTGATGCCCCTGTACCTTCTGGACCACAGCGGCCTTGCCATGCAGACAGAGAGTTTCCACGATCCCTGGGACAGCGGGCAGGTAGGTTGGGTGTATGTTTCCAAAGAGGATGTGCTGAAAGAGTTCGGCGGGGAGAAAATGACCGGCGCCCTCCGAAAAAAAGCCGAGGATTTGCTTAGGGGCGAGGTTGCTGAGTATGACGCCTATCTCCGGGGTGAGTGTTATGGCTTTGAGCTGTATAAAAACGGCGAGCTGTCGGATAGCTGCTGGGGATTCATCGGAAGTCTGGAAGATGCCTGTAAAGCAATGGCGGATTATCTGCCAGACGAGTGCAAAGGCATGACGGAGCACCTTTCGGAAGTGAAAGAACCGGCTTCCATGATTAAGACGCTCCTTCGGCACGCCCGGATTCAGATCGAACAGGCGGAAAAAGCCCACGAACACGCCCCGCGCCAGCAGGTACTAAGTGAGGCACGGTAATGAACAGACTATATTTTTTCAGGAAGGAGGATGTAGGTGCAGGAAGATATTGAACAAAGAACCATGTCGGTCACGGTCCAGGCGGCAAAGCTGTCCGGGCGGGTGCTGAAAGCGGCCATTGCCGCCGCGCTTCAAAAGATGGAGCATAGCCGCAATACCCCGAAAGTTGGCCGCAACAGCATGAAGCGGCTGACCGCCAGGGACCCCGGCGCCAGTACCATTGAAGTGACCGGACGGATTCGCTCTTTTGAACGGATCGCCAAAAAGCATGAGGTCCGCTATCACATTGAAAAAGACCCCGGCACGGATCCGCCCAAATGGACGGTGTATTTCAAGGCAAACCAGGCGGACGCCCTGACCGCGGCATTTAAGGAATATACAAGAAAAGACCTTGCCCGTAGCACCAGGCCGTCGCTGCTTTCCCAGCTTGCCAAATTCAAAGAGCTGGCACAGGCGCTTGGCCGTGACAAGGTAAAGAATAAGGAGCATGGAGGGCCGGAGCGTTGAAGATAGATACGGTCACCCTGAAAAAGCAGGTGATCCTCCACCTGCCTTACCTTCTGTTCCTTTTGGTATTCGCAAAGCTGGGCCAGACGGTACGGCTGGCTCCCGGAGCGGATGCTTCGCAAAAACTGCTGGGGCTAAGTGAAGGCTTCACTTTGGCCTTTCAGAGCATGTGGCCCGGTGCGGCGCTGGATTGGCTGGTGGGGCTCTGCGGTGCGGTCATTATGAGGCTGGCGGTGTATCTCAAAGGAAAGGACGCAAAAAAGTACCGTAAAAATGTGGAATACGGTTCTGCCCGCTGGGGCAGCAAAACGGATATTGCACCGTTTATGGACCAAAAACCGGAAAACAACATCATTCTGACGCAGAGCGAGGGGCTTATGATGTCCGGCAGGCCGAAGAACCCGGCCAACGCCCGGAATAAAAATGTGCTGGTGGTCGGCGGTTCCGGCTCCGGCAAAACGAGGTTTTTTATCAAGCCCAATCTCATGCAGATGCACAGCTCCTATGTCGTTACCGATCCGAACGGTTATACTATAAGCAGATAGACAAAGGGTGTGTTTCACAAGCACGACCGATGTTTATCTGCTTAATTACATAAAGAAGGGAGGTAAAACTGTGGCAAAGAAAGAAGAAATCAAAATTACAGCTCTATATGAGCGTTTATCCAGAGATGATGAACAGGCTGGAGAATCGAACTCCATCCAGAACCAGAAGAAATATCTTGAAGAATATGCCCGTCAGCATGGGCTGAGAAATATCCGGCACTTTTATGATGACGGCTATTCCGGCACGAACTTTAATCGTCCCGGTTTTGCCGCCCTGCTGGAAGAAGTCGAAGCCGGACGAGTGGAGACCCTTGTGGTAAAGGATCTCAGTCGTTTTGGTAGAAACTACCTGCAAGTTGGCTACTACACAGAAATCCTTTTCCCGAAGAAGGGTGTTCGGTTCATAGCCATCAACAACAATGTGGACAGTGCTACCCCACAGGACAATGACTTCACGCCGTTCTTGAACATCATGAACGAGTGGTACGCCAAGGACACCAGCAACAAAATCAAGGCAATCTTCAAGTCCAGAATGAAAGACGGAATGCGATGCAGCGGCTCTATCCCTTATGGCTACAAGCGAAAGCCGGACGATAAGCAGACCCTCATCGTGGACGAGCCAGCCGCAGAGGTTGTCAGAAAAATCTTCCGTCTGGTTTGTCAGGGCAACAGCACCACCGCCATTGCGGAAATGCTGACAGCGGAGAAGGTGCTGATTCCCTCCGCTTATGCAGCCTTAAATCAACCGAAGAATTGTCGGCACAAGAATGTGGCAGACCCCTACCGATGGAGTGCAACCACCGTTGGCTACATCCTTGATCGGCAGGAATATCTTGGTCATACTGTGTTGGGCAAATCCATCTGCGAGAACTTCAAGACCAAGCAGCGCAGAGCCGCAACACCGGACGAGCTGATGATTTTCCCCGACACGCATGAAGCCATCATCGACCAAGACACATGGGATATTGCCAGAAAGATACGCTCGAAGAAAAAGCCCAGAGTGGCAAACGGCACCTACTCCCACCGTCTGTCTGGTTTGGTGTACTGTGCGGATTGTGGTTCTCGAATGGGATATATCAGTCCCGAAGCAAATCATAGCAAAACGCACTATGATTCAGATTCCGCTTTCCAATGCGGCAATTATCGGAGCAAAAGCGGCGAATGTGTTTCCCACTATGTAAAAACATCGGTTCTGGAAGCGGCAATTTTGCAGGCAATTCAGACTGTAAGCAAGTATGTCCTTGAAAACGAGGACGAGTTTATTCAGCAGCTCAAAGCCGTTTGGAATGAGCAGCAGACCAGAACAGCAAACAACGGCTATCAGGAGCTTGCCGAAGCAAAGAAGCGAATGGCTGAACTGGACGAGAAAATCAACAAGCTCTATGAGAGTACCTTGAGCGGCTTGCTGCCGGAGCGACAGGCACAGCGCATGATTCAGCAGTACGATGAAGAACAGATTTTGCTGGAAAGGCGTGTTGCAGAGCTGGATAATCTGGTTCAGCAGGACGAAATCAAGCAGGTGGACGCATCCCGTTTTGTCGCTCTGGTCAAGAAATACCGAGACTGCGAGGAACTGACTGACACCATGCTCTATGCGTTCATTGACAGGATTGAGGTTCACGAAGCCACAGGTGGTCGAACCATCTACCGCCAGCAGAACATTGATATTCATTTCAACTTCATCGGCAACTACTATCCGCCAGTCGAGACCGTATCCGAGGAAGAACGCATTGACGCCATCGAAGCCGAGCAGCTGCGAAAGAAGCAGGAAAAGGGCAAACGCTCGGAAGAACGCAGGAAGCAAAAGCTGTATGCTCTGCGAGAAGCTGCACAAGCCGGAGATCCGGTCGCTATCGCACAGTATGAAGAACATCTGGCATATCAGCGTGAACGGAATCAGAAGCACCGCCAAAAACTAAAGGAAGCCAGAGAAGCCAGCCCGGAATATATCAGTCAGTTAGAGGAAAAAGAGCGCATCAAGCGTGAAAAGATGCTTGAAACTGAGCGTAAGCGGGTGGAGCGAGCCAAAAAGAAAAACAAACTGACACGGGCTGAATTGAAAGAAAAGGCAAAGACAGACCCCGAAGCAGCCAAGCAGCTGGAAGCAATGAGAGCCAAGGAAGCCGAAGCCAGACAGCGCAAAAAGGAGCGTGAAGAAGCAAGAATGGCAGCTGATCCAGAGTATGCCGCCATGATGGAAGCTCGAAAAAAGGAGTATATCCGCACAAGGACTGCCAAGCGCAAAGCGGAACACGAAGCCCTTGTAGAGCTTGCCAAGACCGATGAAGAAGCCGCAAGGAAGCTGGCTGAGAAGCGGAAATACCAGAGTGAAGCCACCGTTAAGTGCTATCAGAAATTGAAAGCCGATGCGGAAGCCGGAGACCCCGAAGCCATCAAACGATACGAAGCCCACCTTGCCAAGCGCAGAGAGGACTACCACAAAAAGAAAGCAGAAAAGGAGGATATTCCAGCATGAATGAGTTATGGATAGTCAGATTTGTCCGCAAGGACGGCAAGCCGGACGAGGAATATTACTATCGTTCCCTTGCCGAAGCAGAGCATCACAAGAACCTGTTTCTGGACGATGATTCCGGGCTGTATGAGCGCATTGAAATCATCAACGACAAACATTAAGGAGGACACTATGGAACTGAACTTCATCAAGAGCGGAGATTACTACATCCCCGACATTCAACTGCAAAACCCGAATATCCATCTTGGAAAGTGGGGACTGATGCGAAAGTCGTATCTGCGGATAGCACAGCCGTTTCTCTTTTCGGAGATGGTACTGAGCGAAACGCTATATCCCCATTGTGCGGAGATTGAAGCCGCCGCCAAGAGCCGTATGAACATCATCCTTCCCCAGCTGATGAAACACTACGGCGTGACCGAACGGCTCAAAGCCGCAAATCAGCTTGAATGGGTTCGCCAGATGAACGCTTGTGTGGCACAGGCAGAGGAAGTCATTAAGGACGAGCTGATTTACAGCTAAGCAAGGAGGAAACCATGGGACTGATAAAGCTAATCTTTAAGCTGCTGGTGCTGCCGCTGATTGTGGCAGTTACCTTGATACAATGGGTCGGTATCTTCTTCACGCAGTTTTCGACCGTTATCTTCAATCTGCTTGCCGGGCTGATGTTCCTGATAACGATTGCCGGATGGATGTTCGGCATCAGCGCAGGAGCAGAAACGCTCCGACTGCTGGCAGTTGCCTTTGTGGTCTTTATCATCCCTCACATTGCGGAATGGCTGATTATCAGAATCGCCGTTATTAACTACGGACTGCGTGATTTTATCAAGTCCTGACCCAACAATTTTATATCGTCAGCAAAGCGACAGGTATTTCCTTGTGAAGTCCCTGTCGCTTTTATTTTATCAAATCAAAGGAGAGTAAAACTATGACCATGAACCAGAAGAAAGCACTGTACGCCTTTGGCAGCCCCGACCGTGAAGCAACGGTCAACCGTTTCTGTACGCTGGCAGAGCTTGCCCCCGATCCTGCCGTAAAGCATTTCTTCCTTGCAATCGCAAGGGAACTGAACGCCCCGACCGCCGACCGCTGGTATCGCTGTATGTTCTTCAATCTCCGCTTAGAGATGGAAGCATATCTGCGCTACGAAAAGGCTTTTGAGCGCATCGTGAGCGGCTGTCCGGCAGTTGAATGGGAGGATGACGAGTATGACCCTGACGAAGTATGAGAAAGAGACCATTATCCTGTTCAACGAGGGCGAGGACACTGCCCACATCCAGACCTACAATGCCGGACTGCGGAAGCGGCTGGCAGCGTTCAGCAAGAAGCACCCCGACCTTTGCCGCTTGGAAAAATCCTTCGCCCAGGGCGGCGTGATCTATGTGCTGGACAAGTCCAGACTGTCTATCCG
>OJLA01001245.1_pt1 | contig 17883 bp, 18 predicted proteins | sample 1596611 | NCBI WGS metagenome assembly OJLA01 (sample SAMEA4350168, study PRJEB24818) | metagenome | biome: human; feature: gut; material: faeces | place: Denmark | collected 2013-09
TATCGGTGCATCGTGGGGTTGGAGCCCTGGCCCATAACTACGGTCACACCCAGTCACCGCTGCTCACTGTAGGGCGCCTCGTAGTCCGATCCGGCGTAGGAATCATCGCGAGGGTGTGAGGGGTAATCGTCGTCGTTGTAGTTGATGAAGGCCATGCTGGAGCCGAACTGAGGCTCGTGAAGCAGCGGCTGAGGAGTGGAACCGGAACGGGAACGAGGAGAGGAATAATGCTGAGGCGAGGCCAGTTGGGCGGGAGCCGACGATAGCAGGTCGTTGGAACGCCGGTAGAAGGAGAACGAGTCCCGATCTTGACTCGCATTCGAGTAGCCAGAATGCAAGGGCGAACCATGACGATACGGAACACTTCGCGGTCTACGAGTCACAGAGATCGAAGTCAGCCTTACGACAGTGTGTAGTTGTCGACGGAATTACGATCATCGTACGAGGAAGAGGGCATGGGATACAGCATTCTATCCCCCAAAGAAGGAACGAAATCTCTTTCGCTCAGGTTCAAAGAATAACTAGGAGTAAGAAAGAATAAAACTGAGAATCACTCGTCTCCATTGCTTCCGTATTCAGAGGTCGCACTGTATCGCGCGTCTTTTCCACTATGCGTAAAGAACGAAACGCAGGTAAACGGCATGTCAAAACGGGAATACTGCGTATTCGCTGATGAAGACGGAAGGATCATTCCTTTGTATGTCGTTTATATCCTGCTCACGCTGGCAGTCGCCCGTGAGACGAGGGAATTCTGGCATTTCAGAAGAGGGGGAAAAGTAAATGGATGACGAAGTAAGAAAGCAGATTTTCGAAGAATTCAAGGAAATGATTACGACAGAATCTGTTGTCGGGGAACCGATTCATCTGGGGGATGCAACAATCGTTCCTTTCGTTGATATTTCCTTTGGCTTTGGCACGGGCTCTCACGGCACGGCCGGAGCTGGCGGAGCAGGCGGCGGAAAGGTCACACCGACGGCTGTCCTGATCATGAAGGGTGAAAGAGTCGAACTCTTCTCCATCAAGAATGCGGCTGCCAACACGACGATCGACCGTGTCCTCAACATGGTGCCGGAAGTGATTTCCCGTTTCTCCAAGAAGAAAGAAAAGAAGGAAGAAGTCCGCGAAGCGGCCCTGAAGGAAGCAGAACAGGCCATGAAGGAAGAGAAAGAAACGGCTGTCCTTGAGGCGAAAGCAGACGGCAAGACGGAAGAAACGAAGTAGTATATATTTATTCAGCCGAGTATAGTTTAAATTGAACTAAAGAACAGTTTAATAAAAATTGAATTATAGCATCTAACATTGACACTTCGAAAATGTTAGCATAAAATGAATATATGCTCATTACCCCAGGGGGCTTAGGGGTTCGTAAGGAGGAAAAATCTATGAAAATGAAAAAGACAGTTGCAGCTATCGCTGCTGGCATGATTACTCTTGGCGCTATGGTTTCTGCTTCCGCAGCAGGCATCGGCTACGTCAATTCCAACGCTCTTCTGCAGGCTCATCCGAAAATGCAGAAAGCTCAGCTCGACATGAGAAATGCAGCTCAGAAGGCTCAGGAAAACTTCAAGAAACGCGCAGCAGGCAAGAGCGATCAGGAAAAACAGCAGATTGCCAATGAAATCCAGCGCGACCTGAACCAGGAAGAACAGTCCACCATGCAGCCGATTCTCTCCGATATCATGAAAGCTATCCAGAGAGTTCGTCAGGAAAAGGGACTGGATATCATCCTTGAACAGGGTGCAGTCGTAAATGGCGGCATCGACATCACATCCGAAGTCAGCCAGCAGCTCGCAAAATAATTTCAGATACTAAGCAGCGCGGCGGGAAATCCTGCCGCGTTTTTGCGTGGAAAAATAAGATTTCTTCGATTTCATCAGCATACGATGATATTTAGGTATACCTTTGAGGAATCTTTATTTTTGATATACAATAAGAAAAAGCCACACTCACGGGAAGGCCCCGCGGGGGAGGCAACATATAAGATAAACCGGGGCAGAGCTTTTACGCCTGCAGCCCGTACAGGAGGAACATTATGAACCAGCTCGCAGAACTTTGCAAAGCCATGATTGCTTACGACAAGGGTGATCCAAGAAGGATCCATCACTTCCTGAAGGTAAACGCCTTCGCTCATCAGATCGGCCTGGAGGAAGGCGCTTCTGACAAAATCCTTTTCCTTTTGGATGCAGTAACGTATGTCCATGATATCGGCATCCATGAAGGGGAAAGACGCTTCGGAAGAAATGACGGCATGATCCAGCAGGAACTGGGACCGGATGAAGCGCGCCCGATGCTGGAAAAGCTGCAATTCGAGAAGGAAGATATCGACCGCATCTGCTGGCTGATCGCTCATCACCATTCTTATGGCAGCATCGACGGCCCTGATGCCCAGATCCTGGCTGAGGCTGATATGTTGGTCAACCAGTATGAAAGCGGTGCTTCCCGCCAGCAGAATGAAGCGCTCTACAAGCGTCTCTACAAGACAGAAGCAGGCAAGCGCCTCTTCCGTGAACTGTATTTCGAAACCTACGATCCGGGCGATAAGACAAATGCGTGATACGTCGCTCGTCTATCCGGTCGGACAGGACGGAAGGATCCTCCTCGGACGCAAGAAAAGGGGCATGGGTTTTGGCAAGTGGAATGGCTTTGGCGGAAAGATCGAGGCGGGAGAAACGATGCGCGAGTGCGCAGCCCGTGAGCTCTTCGAGGAGTCAGGCCTGAAAGCACGCCCGGAGGATCTCATCCCTGTCGGCGATCTCTATTTCCATCAGCCTTCGGATCCGGAGTGGTCGCATGCCGGCATCGTCTATTTCGTGAAGGTCTGGGAAGGGACGCCCGCTGAGACAGAGGAAATGCAGCCGAAGTGGTTCCTTCCTTCCGAGTTTCCTTATGAAAATATGTGGATGGCCGACCGCGTGTGGCTGCCTATGATCCTTAAGGGCGAAAGAATCCGCGGCACCATCTATTTCGACAAGGATGGCGAGACGGTCTATGATTATGAATTCGAGGACATGGATCAATGAGTATGCCGGATAAAGACTGGCCGAAGCGCCTTCTTTCCTGGTTCGATGCCAATAAGCGCGATCTTCCGTGGAGGGAATCCAAGCCAAGGAATCCTTACCATGTGTGGGTCTCGGAAATCATGCTGCAGCAGACGAGGACGGAGGCAGTGAAGCCTTACTACGAAAGCTGGATGGCGCGTTTCCCGACAATCAAGGATCTGGCGGATGCCGATGAGCAGGATGTCCTTCACCAGTGGCAGGGGCTTGGCTACTACAGCCGTGCAAGGAATCTCCACAAGGCGGCGCGCGAGATGGAAGAAAAGTACGGATCCGAAATGCCGGATACGGCGGACGAAGTCCGTGCGCTTCCAGGAATCGGCGACTATACGGCTGGGGCTATTCTTTCCATTGCTTTTGGAAAGAAGGAACCGGCTGTCGACGGAAATGTCCTCCGCGTGTATGCAAGACTCTACGGCATCGAGGATGATGTCCTGAAGACGGCGGGAAGGAAGAAGATCCGCACGCTCTGCGAGGAAACGATTCCTGAAAGGGCTGGAGACTTCAATGAAGCGCTGATGGATCTTGGCGCGAATGTCTGCATACCGAAGCGCCCAAGGTGCAGCATGTGCCCGCTTTCGTCTTACTGCCGTGCTTTGAAAGAGGGAAGGGAAGAGGAGCTTCCTGTCCGCGGAAAGAAACAGCCGCCTAAGGAGTTCTATGCGGCCTGTGCCATCTGCATCATGGATGGAAAGGTTCTTCTCCATAAAAGGCCCGCGACAGGCATGCTCGCCTCCATGTGGGAATTCCCCATGGTCCTATCCGAGAAGGCAGATACAGCGGCAGATGAACTTTCCCATTTCCTTCATGGAAAACTGGAAGGACCTGTCTGGAAGTACAAGCATGTCTTCACGCACCGCATCTGGTACATGAACGCGTACATGGCAGAAAATATCACCGTGCCGGAAGGGGAGTACAAGTACTTCTCGCCGGAAGAATACAAGGAAATCCCGCTGGCAGGACCGCATGCCAGACTTGCGGCTTTTGCAGAAAAGCTGATTTCCGATTTCTGATCAAAGAGTCCCTGCCGCCGAGGCGGGGATTTTGCGCATAATTCTATGATTACACAGAAAGGAGCCGCTTATGGCATTTGTAAAATTCATCATCATGATGTTCGCGGTGATCGGACTCATTGACGGTTCGATCCTGGCGCTCGTATTTCGTAAGCGGCGCTTTTATTTATGGTCGCTGGGGAGGCGCTATCGCAGGCGCGATCCCTGCCTGGTACTTCAACTGGTATGGGCTTGCCTATGACAGCTACGGGTTCTGGTCGCTTTATCTTGCCTACCTTCTGGACGGCATCATGGTCGCCTGTCTCATCATTCCGATTCCTGCCTTTATCCTTGGAATCCTTTCCTTCATCCCGGGGCTCAGGTACTTCATTTCCAACCTGGGGAAAGGCCTCATCGCCATCGCGCTTGTGATCGGCGTCTACGGCTGCGTGATGGGGAACAGCCGCGAAGTCGTCGAGTATCATGACATCTACGTCAAGGATCTTCCGGCGGCGTTTGATGGGTACAAGGTCGCACAGGAAACGGATACGCACATCGGCGCTTACTTCCGCTATACAGATATGCCGGCTGAGCTCCTCCGCGCAAAGAATGAAGGAGCGGACGTCCTTTTCTTCACCGGGGACCTCATCGACGACGTACGGTACATGCCGCAGGTCGCTGAGGATTTCACGAAAGCAGAGAAGTACTTCCCGGACGGCATTTTCTACATCTGGGGCAATCATGAGTATTACAGGAATCAGCCGCTCATTGAAGAGGACCTGAAGAATACGCCTGTCAAGATGCTGGTGAATAACCACACGTACATTGAAAAGGACGGACAAAGACTCTACGTCGCAGGCGTCGACTTCCCGTTTGCCAGAGGCACGCAGAAGGAAATCGAGGAAGAGAAATGGGCTGATGAAGCGTTCGCAGGTATTCCGAGGGGCGCTCCCGTCATCTTTCTGGCCCATCATTCCGATTTCATCGATCAGGGCTTCAAGCACGGCGCATTCCTGACACTGACAGGCCATACCCACGGCACGCAGTTCGGCCTCTTCGGCAAGCCTATCATCACGCCATTCAAGTACACGAGAGGCATGTACAGCGACGGTACTCATTACGGCTACGTCGCAAGAGGCGACGCCAGCTGGTTCCCGTTTCGCTTCAGCTGCCCGAGAGAATTGACCATTTTCACACTCCACAGAGCATAAAACCATATTGAATGGAAACAAAAAGAGCTGTAGAAATGACTGCACATTTCTGCGGCTCTTTTTATGTGTCCGTATCCCTTCGACATTTTCCCCCGATGTTTAGATGCTTACCACTTTTTTATGGTAAACATATCCAGTATATAAAGGTTTTATAGTTCTCTTTGGGAGCGTCCTGGCGGGCGGGGTCCTTTTCTTCCGATGATATCGTATGCCGTCCATGCTTATCTATATTCAAATAGTTCATTATAGAAAGAGCTCATATCTATCGGACAGAGTTCTCTATAATTCTGACAGATAGATATTTTTTAATCATGGAATTATGATTAAGAATAGAAAAGTGTCTGTTAGCCCTGCTGATTGAGCATGAGCCGCCTTGGGAGGGCTGCTCGGGGGGAAGAGATCTGATGTCTCGGGAAGGCTTATGGATTCCTTGAAGGAAAGCACTTGTATCTTTTTTATGCATGCCAAGGGCTGCATTTCAGGGGGGAGGATGGCTGATTATGAAAAGGGAGTACAAAGTTTTGACGGCGCTGGTCGTATCCAGCCTGATGGGATTTTCTGCCATGACAGCAGAGGCTGCTGTGACGGTGACGGGACCAATTACGGAAACGGAAATTACCGGCAACAGTGATACAGGGACAGCCAGCGGGAATACGCTGAACGTGACGGATGCGTCGTCGGACTCAACTGGAATAAGGATTTATGGTGGTACCGTCAGTGGAGGTGAATCAGGCGATGCATCGAATAATACAGTCAATGTTACAAATACGCAGGTAAGCCAGGCTGAGATTTACGGCGGCCAGTCAAGACTGGGTGCGACAAATAATAATACCGTGATCTTTGACAGCAGCAGCACTGCCGCTGCTGTCTACGGGGCCTATGGCAATACGGCTTCAGGAAACCATGTGGAAAGCGCAGGAACCAGTAATTTTCTATACGGGGGCAGATCTTATACAAACAATTCTGGGAACTCTGTGCTTGTTACAGGAGGATCAGTACAGTATACGCTGTCCGGGAGTCAGGCGGATAATGGTTCGGCGGCAGATAATACTGTTGAAATTAGAGATGGTACATTTGGTGTAGTATACGGCGCACAGGGAAAGGGAGTAGAAAATAATAGCGTAACCATGAGCGGTGGTACAGTCAGTCAGATGATTTCCGGAGGCTATAATAATCAACCAGAAGGAAGTGCTGTAAACAATAAAGTTGTCATGACTGGCGGGGCTGTAACAAGTTCAGGAGATACAGAAAGTGTAGTGCCTGTTGTAAGTGGAGGCTGGGCCATCTATGGGACGGCTGACCAAAACAGTGTAGAAATAAGCAAAGCGGTTTCTATAGCCGGAAGCGTAGCCGGCGGTTGGTCTTATTTGGGCGATGTGACCAATAACGTTGTCAAAATTTCTTTAGGCAGTGTCGGAGGCATCGTTGCCGGAGGTTATACTATCGGCAAGGGAGCTGAAGGAAATACTGTCGAACTGAGCGGCACGGCAGATGTTTCAGGAAATATCTATGGCGGTTATGCATTACACCAGATGGATAATCCACTCACCGGTGAGGCAGCAGCTGGCGATGCTTCTCAAAATACTGTCAAAATTTCAGATGTCACTGTCAAGGGCGAAGTCTATGGCGGTTATACGGCTGAGGGAACCACAAGCAATGATGCCACAGGCAACGCCGTCACTATCGAAAGCGGCACTATAGAAAAGACGGTCTATGGCGGGTATACGGCTGATGGTACTGCTTCTAAAAATACTGTCACCATCAATGGAGGAACGGTTGGAGTTGCTGACTCTACGGAAAGTTCAGATACCGTCTTTGGCGGTTATTCAGCAAGCGGCGAGGCTGTTTCCAATATCCTCACAGTCAGCGGCGGTGACCTGATCGGTCATGTCACCAGCGGCTATGGCAAGACAGGAGCTAGTGACAATACACTCACAATGACAGGCGGCTCTTCGACTAAAACGGTTGCTGGTTACGCCGAGACAGGGGATGCGGTCAATAATACTCTTGTATTCAGCGGAGGTACGTCCGCTATCACGATGGCAGCGCAGAGTGGGGGCAGCGCCACGGGGAATACGATCACCATTACCGGCGGAAATCCGGGGACAGTCACTGGCGGTGCCGGGGTGACGGGCGCATCGGAAAATACGGTCATCATCTCCGGCGGTACAGTTTCTAGTCCGGAAGACTTCGTACCTATCGTGACAGGAGGTATGGCCAGTACAGGAGATGCTGATGGCAATACTGTCACCATCAGCGGCGGCGAAGTCACAGGCGGAATCGGTATTTATGGCGGTTTTACTACCGAAGGCGATGCGAATAGCAACACAATCAATGTATCCGGCGGCACGCTTGACACAGACATTTATGGTGGGCAAACCTACGATGGCGCAGCAGATAACAATACGATCAATATTCTGGCGGGAGATCTGAACCCGGAAATGAGCCTCTATGGCGGTTATGGTACGACCGAAAGCAAGAACAACACGTACAATATGTATACCAAAGGCCAGACGGTCGCAGACTTTGCTTATTTCCAAAACCTCAATTTCTACGTCCCTGAAGGAACGACGGCTGGGGAAACCATGCTGACGGTCACTGGAAATGCAGCGGTTGACGCAGATACAACCCTGGCGGCTGTACAAAACAGCACGACGACCGACGGTACGATGGATGTCTCCGGCGCCACGGTCTTTGGCGGTGTCCAGAGAAATACGAAGCTGAACCCGGGCGAGTACATCAACCTCCTCTACAATGCGAACGGCATCACGACCGATGACACGAGCTACGGCACGATCGACGGCCTCGATACCGTCACCTCGGCAGGCTTCATCAACTATAAAGCCATCGTCGAAAAGAAAGATGCGAATACGATCGTCATCACCATTCCGAAGGACGAAAAAGGAACTTCTGATACGGATACGAAGATCCTTCCGGAAGACAGGGAAAATGCAGCCAATACGATCAAGAACGCAGGCGACATCATCGCCGGCAGCGCCCTCCATGCTGCAGAAGACGCATGGATTGAAAACCATGATATCGAAGCGAAGTTCGTACCGTATGCTATCGTCGGCGGATACGATCTCCACTATAACACCGGCTCCTACATCGACAGCAACGGCATGGCCGCCAACGTCGGCTTCGTAAGAAGAAGCCAGCACGAAGGCCATATCGACACCATCATGCCATTCTTCGAATACGGCAAGAGCCATTATGCAAGCTACCTTGACACCGGAGCCAGAGGCGACGGCCGCCAGCACTATACCGGCGGCGGTATCCTCTTACGGCGCGATCTCGACAGCGGCCTCTACTATGAAGGCGCCGTCAGAGCCGGCTACCTCAAGGGCGACTTCCACGGTATGATCGCCAAATCCATGTCCCGCTACGACAGCGGCGCACCATACATCGCTGCCCAGGCAGGCCTTGGCAAGATCTACACCAGAAACCGTGACAGCTATGACATTTACGGTAAATTCTTCTAAACCTACCTCGGAAGCGACAGCGCCGTCGTCCACAGCGGCTACGGCGACTCGAAGTACGATTTCGACTCCATCAATTCCTATGTCACCAGACTCGGCATGAGATGGACCAGAGACTTCGACCAGATAAGATCCCTCTACGCCGGCATCGGCTGGGACTACGAAGCGGGCAGCAAAGCCAGACCACCTACGCAGGCTGGAATACCCCAAGCCCGACCGTCAAAGGCTCCAGCGGCTTCCTCGAACTCGGCTGGAAGAGCAAGATCGACAATTCCCACCCATGGGGCGTCGACCTCAAGGCCACCGGCTGGACCGGCAAGCAGGAAGGCGGTACCTTCTTTGCGACCATCAGCCATAACTTTTAAGTGAATAGAGCGTGAATAGAAAAAGCCTCGTGCATTTGCACGGGGCTCTTTTTATCAATACATTGGAATTTATTTGTAATCAATTCCATTATAGTCCATGATTTCTTCAATATCTTTTTTCATTTTATCACTGAATTCTTCCAAATCAGATTTGTGAATGACGCCGTAAGCTGCAAGGTTCGCCAGATTAGAAAGCAGGCGACGTCTGCTCATTTCAACGATTAGTCCGGGATTCTTCCTGTCTTTTTTGATTCTTTCTTCCAAAGTCCAGAATCTTTCCGATGCCGATACATCCTTTTGCAGAATTTCCATGTATTCCTGAACTAATTTTCCCATATATGCGTCCTGCCAGCCCCTTATTTTTTTTCGGAACAGCTGCCAGTCTTTTTCAGATGGGTCACCTCTAAACAACATATACATCCCTCTTTCTTAATCATCATCACCACGATTTTCTGTACAGATGATGTCCAGTTCACCGTCATCATAATAAATTCCCGCATCTTTATAGGGGACAGGTCTGGGGCGCCCCATGGCATACCGCTTGCAGCTTTTCGGGCCATAGCAGTAGCTCTCGAACCTTAATCTCTGGGAAACGCCCCAGTCGTATTCAATGATAACATTTGCTATGCAGGCCCATTTGCAGGTGAAGCATTTGCCTCTCCATCTCCGGCCGTCCAGCATGCGGCATCCGCGCCAGTTGTAAACATCTAAGGATGGAACTTCACCCTCCCATGGAGAAGTCTTTTCTTCATCGACAAAATCAGCCGGCTTTATCTTTTTCAAAGCTCCGGCCCGGTAATAATCGGCATAGTCGAGCTTTGGATACAGCTTCGTCCAGGCAGTTCCAGATATTTCATCACCGATGTGAAAGCGAAGCTTTTCCTGCTGCTTCTCTGAAATGGCAATAGAAAAATCCTTGTCTTCGCTGTCTGCCACTCCTTTCAGGAACAGGTTATAGCCCTTCATGCCATGTGAACGGTTATCCAGACGGTAGCGCCAGACATTGGCACGCGGCTGAACAGATACGATCCGGCCGAAAAATCTGATCTTCTCCTGCATATCCTTCATAAGAAATCCCTTCTTAAAATGTTTTCCTGATTGGGAGAATCTTTATTTCAATTATATGCTGAGCCGGCACCCGTAAGCAAGACGGGAGGGGGCAGATGGAGAAGTGTGATGGTAAAAGAAAGCCGGTATAACGCATAGGCTGTCCCCGTCAGGGGAAAGTGGCGAGTATGCACCGAAAGGGGTTCATTCCTTCCGCACAACGAAAAAGAGCTGTGAAAAATGATTTCCATTTCTCACAGCTTCTTTTTTAGCTTCTTGAGGAAGCCAGTGTTTTGTCGATTTTGTTTTCCGGTTTCTGAGAGATCTGTACGATCTGGCTCCGGATGCGTTCCATCTCGTCATTGTTATCGCCGGTCAGTTCTTTCAGTGTGACGGGTGTATCATCTGCATTGGTGAGGGGAGTCGCAATGGTCTTGTCGACTGCGTTGTAGGAAAAGCTCTCGGTCTTGCCATTCTTGAGAGTGACCTGCAGGCGTCCGCCATCGACTTTCCCTTCGCCGGAAAGACTGCCTTCGATTTCACGGCTGCCACCCTGTACTTTGTGGTCTACAGTGATGGTGCCGTCGTCATTCCTGGTAAATGTAACGGTTTCCAGGTTTTGCATGTTGTCGCCGGTCCAGTTGACGCCGGCGTCCTGCACGCCCCACCAGGTACCCTGCCAGGGGCCTCCGTTGAAGAAATGGAAAAACGCAAAAGCGCCGCCGGCTGCAATGAGCACGATCAGTATCAGAGCGGCTGCAATGTATTTTTTCATTACTTATGCACATCCTTTGATTCACGACTTTGAATGACAAAATTATTATACACTAATTGGACAGATTGTGGAATGAAAAAGGACGATATGATATAGGTTTCTTTTGTATTTTCAAAATAGAGGCCTTTTTAAGCAAAAATGAAACCGAATTTGATTAGTTGTATGATTCTTATTGTCAACTGTGTAAAAACGCGTTTAAATGGCTTTATAACCCATTTTATGGTATAATATACACGTAAATCGTTTAATTTTTTTGAGGGCGCGGACTTTCCGCGTTCTTTTCATGGCATCTTTTTCAGATGCCGGAGCAAGGCAAAGGAGTTTTTATGGAGGATTGGAAAGAAGGTAAAATCATCTCGACGCCCCTTGAGGCGCAGATGAAAAATTCCTACATCGACTATGCGATGTCCGTCATCGTGACGCGCGCACTGCCTGATGTCAGGGATGGCTTGAAACCGGTTCACCGCCGCATCCTGTATGCGATGAATGAATCGGGCATGCTGCCGGGCAAGGCTTACAAGAAGTCCGCCCGTATCGTCGGCGATGTCCTCGGTAAGTATCACCCGCACGGCGACATAGCAGTGTATGAATCCGCTGTCCGCATGGCGCAGGATTTCTCTACCAGATATCCGCTGATCGACGGCCACGGCAACTTCGGTTCTGTCGACGGCGACTCCGCGGCTGCTATGCGTTATACAGAAATGCGTATGGCAAAGATCACGGTGGAAATGCTCCGCGACATTGATAAGAATACGGTCGATTTCGTACCGAACTACGATGGATCCCTGCAGGAACCAGTCGTTCTTCCGTCCAGAATTCCGAACCTTCTCGTCAATGGTTCTTACGGCATCGCTGTCGGCATGGCAACGAACATTCCGCCGCACAACTTGAATGAAGTCATCGACGGCCTCTGTGCTATGATCGACAATCCGGAAATCACGGTCGATGAGCTGATGAAGTACATCAAGGGCCCGGATTTCCCGACGGCTGCTATCATCCAGGGCCACAAGGGCATCGAAGACACGTACCGCACCGGCCGCGGCAGCATCACTGTCCGTGCCAGAACGGATATCGAAGAAATGCCGCATGGCAAGAACCGTATCGTCGTAACGGAAATTCCGTACCAGGTCAACAAGGCGCGCCTCATTGAGACAATCGCCGACCTGTCCAGACAGAAGGTCCTGGACGGCATCACGGCTCTGCGCGATGAATCCGACAGAACGGGCATGCGTATTGCTATCGAGCTCCGCGCTGACGTGAACCCGGAAATCATGCTGAACAATCTCTTCAAGCATACACAGATGCAGATCAACTTCGGTGCTATCATGCTGGCGCTCGTTGACGGACATCCGCGTATCCTGAATCTGCGCCAGATCCTGTACTACTACCTGAAGCATCAGGAAGAAGTCGTCACCAGAAGAACGCAGTATGAACTGGACAAGGCAAAGGCCAAAGCCCACATTTTGGAAGGCTTGCTGATCGCTCTTGATCATATCGATGAAGTCATCCGTACGATCAGAGAGTCCCGCACGGACGACATCGCAAGAGCTTCCCTGATGGAAAAATTCGGCCTTTCTGAAAAACAGGCTACCGCGATCCTCGATATGCGTCTCAGAAGACTGACCGGTCTGGAACGCGACAAGCTGGAACAGGATTATAAGGATGTGTTGGAAACGATTGATTACCTGACCGATCTCCTCTCCAGCCGTGACAAGCTGATGGGCGTAGTCAAGGATGAACTCCTCGATGAGAAGAAGAACTTCGGCGATGAACGCCGTACGGAAATCGCTGAAGCTTCGAACGATTTCACGATGACCGATCTCATCCCGGATGAACCGATGACGATTACGCTGACAAAGCAGAACTATATCAAACGCATGGATTCCGCTGATATCCGCGTCCAGAGAAAGGGCGGCCGCGGCGTATCCGGCATGAAGATGAAGGATGAGGACTATGTCTGGAAGCTCCTCAGCACCTCCACTCATAACAGGATCCTCCTCTTCACGAACAAGGGCAAAGTCTACATGAAGACAGCCGTCGAATTCCCGAAGTCGGGCAGAACGGCAAGAGGCAGCGCTCTCATCAACTTCATCCCGGGTCTTGCTCCGGATGAAAGGGTGACCGAGCTCCTCGATATCGATGCAGGCGATAAGGATATGAAGTACCTGCTCATGGTCACGAAGAAGGGCTATATCAAGAAGACGGAAATTTCCGAATACAAGAATATCAACAAGAACGGCCTGATCGCTGTCCGTCTGAATGATGGCGACCGTCTCGTCACTGTCCTTGCTGTCAAGGGTGATGAGGAAATCATCATCGGCACCCGTCAGGGCATGGCTATCCGCTTCTCCATCGGAGACGATGAAGTCCGCACGATGGGCCGCGCTACCGCAGGTGTCCATGCAATCCGCCTCTCTGATGACGACGGCGAGCTCGACGAAGTCGTAGGCGCAGTTCTTGCTACGGATAAGGATATCTTCACGATTTCCGCTGACGGCAATGCGAAGAGAAACAAGTCCTCCGCATACCATCTCCAGGGAAGAAACGGACGCGGTGTCCGCAACTTCAAGAAGGGGTACGAAGTCGTCGCTCTCGTAGCCGCTGATGACAATGATGAACTCGTCGGTGTATCCGAACAGGGCATCACCATCAAGACAAAGGCCAGCCAGATCTCCAGCAAGAAGGCAAGAGCCGGCCAGGGCGTCATCCTCCAGAGACTGGAAGACGGCGACCGCATCGCATCGATCGATGTCATTTTCAGCGATGACGACGTCGATGAAGACGAAGAATAATCTTTTTATATAGTATAAAGAGACAGATGTGAGATACTGCAAATGGTATTTCACATCTGTTTTTTTATTGTCATTGCTGCCTTGTCAGCTGTCTTTTGCCGTTTGTCCTTCTCATTTAAAAAATATTTAGGAAAATTTTCATAAAAATGCGCTTCTGGAAATGCCCATAAAAAGGGAAGAAATGAGGTCTCATGTTTCATTTTCTTCGATATAACAGGCCTTCCGGGGCATGCATTTCCGCCACGCCCGATTCTATCGGGAACTTGATAGTTCTTATGCATAACTACCATATATAGGATGCAATTAATGAATTTGACACCATATAAAGTATTTGGTACTATAGTCATGCACTAAGAAATACATATCCCAGACACCCGGGCGTCTGGTCAGAAACATCTGAAATTATCTTATAAAAAATATTCATTAAAGTGGGGGATCGTTATGAATCACTGGTACGACAATGAAATCAGCCAAGGCATCTTGAGAGAGAAGTATTATCACAAGGGTGAAACAAACCCTGAACAGTTCATGGACCGCGTCAGTTCTATTCTTGATGATGACCTGCGTCCAAGAGTGAGAGGATATCTGGAAGAAGCTTCCTTCTGTCCGGCAGGCCGCGCTCTCTATGCTGCAGGCTCCAAGGGCAAGTTCAAAGTTTCCCTTTCCAACTGCTATATCCTTCCTTCTCCGAAGGATGATCTGGAATCGATCTTCAAGTCCAACTACGAGATCGCCCGCATTTTCTCTTACGGCGGCGGCATCGGCATCAACATTTCCGGCCTTCGTCCAAAGGGCAGTGAAGTAAGAAACGTTGCAAGAACTTCTACAGGCGCTGTTTCCTTCATGAAGATTTTCAACGTGACTGGCGAAGTCATCAGCCAGAACGGCAGAAGAGGCGCTATGATGGTCGGACTGAACTGCGATCATCCGGACATCTATGAATTCCTGCATATCAAACAGAATGAAGAAAAGCTGTCTTCTATGAACATTTCCATCCTCTTCACGGATGAATTCATGGAAGCTGTCAAGAATGATACAGACTACACTCTCCGCTACCATGTAGAATCCACCGGCGAAAATATCGAACGCGTCATCCGCGCAAGAGATTTCTTCATGGAATTCTGCGAAACCCAGTGGGACTGGGGTGATCCGGGCGCGCTCTTCTCTGACCGCCTGAATGATTACCATCTGCTGGCCGGCTATCCGGAATACAAGATTGAAATCACCAACCCATGCGGCGAATTCGGCGGCAATGCTTACAACGCATGCAACCTGGCAAGCATCAATCTCTACAGCATGATCGATGACAAGTTCAGCGATGAACCGAAGCTGAATGAAGAAAAATTCCGTCAGACTGTTTATGACGGCATCGCAGCTCTCGATGAAATCGTTTCCTATGGCTATGACATTCAACCGCTCGATGAAAACAGAACCTGCATCGACGACTGGAGATCCCTGGGACTTGGCCTCTTCGGCGTAGCAGATGCTCTCGTTGCCATGAAACTGAAATATGGCAGCGAAAAGGCAAATGCATTCATGGGCGAAGTCATGAAGATGATGCTCCTGACAGCTCTCCGCTCTTCCTGCGACAGAGCCAAGAAGCTCGGCACCTTCGGCAAGTACCGCTGGGAAGCTACCAAGCAGTCCCCGGTCATGGATCTTGTGAAGGAACTGGATCCGGAGCTGTATGAAGACATTCATCAGCATGGCCTCAGAAACGGCACACTGCTTGCCATCGCTCCTACCGGCACCATCTCCCTCCTGATGGGCAGCTATTCTGGTGGATGCGAACCGCTCTACAAGATTTCCTACGAAAGAACCACGCATAAGATGGAAGATGTACACGGCAGCTTCCGCGTCTATGCGCACAGCGTCAAGGACCTCCTTGAATACCACAACCTTCCGCTCAACCTGACCGATGAAGAAATCATCGAACGTTTCCCGTGGATCGTAGAAAGCCATGAAGTGCCTTTCGATGACCGCGTGAAGCTCCAGGCAGTCATGCAGAAGTATGTAGACAACTCCATTTCCAGTACCGTCAACCTGAAGCACGATGCAACTCCGGAAGATATCTTCCAGATTTACATGGATGCATGGGAAAGCGGATGCAAGGGCATCACAGCATTCCGCGACGGCTGCCGCCGCGGCAACATCCTGGGCGTCGATGAAAACGCCAAGGCTGATGAAAAGAAAGCTGACGGCAAGGTAGAAAAGGTTAATTTCGAACCTAAGAAACAGGAACCGACCTGCCCGCACTGCGGATCCCACCAGATCCACGTCGAAGGCCACTGCACCACCTGCAACGAATGCGGATGGTCCACCTGCAGCCTCGTCGAAGGAGCTTGATGAATAACTAAACAAAAAAGGCTGTGACGAAATGATTGCACATTTCGTCACAGCCTTTTTATATTGTCACATACGGATCAGCGGAATTATTTCAGCATCTGATCGAAATCATTATTCAGTTTCTTCTCGGACTGGCTCAGCTGGTTTTCTGTGGATGCAACCCATGCTTCGTTGTTGGCAAGGTCCTTCTTTGCCATCTCGATCATCTTATTGAGTTCAGATGGCTGCGGCCCGCCTTTGACGGCGCGGTTGTGAACGATAGCAACGGGATCCTTTGCATTCTTCCATTCTTCTGCTGTCATCGGGAAGGCCTTCGGGATGGATGGGTCTTCCTTGGCAACATCGGCTACGGATTTAGCATAGATGGTCTTGGCATCTTCATAGGAGAAGTCAGCCGGAGTGATGTTGTTGGCTCTTGCATAGGTAACGACATCAGAAGCGAAGTGGTGGCCTACGCGGAAGGGGATGCCGTATTTCTTCATGAGCTGGTCGGCAATTTCCTACGAGCAGGTCCAGTCAAGATTCAGTTCTTCGAGCGAACGGTCCGGATGGATGACAAGGTTGTTCAGGATGCGGTCGAATTCGGAGAGGACTTTCGTTGCCTGCGGTACGATGTCCATTCTTCCACTCAGACGTCCGTCAGCCATGCCGGCAGGAATGTTGTGGGAGCGGAATGCTGCTTCGACAGACATGCCAAGGAGCGTGGAAGCGTCAGTGCGGCAGGAGTTCAGGATGCCGGGATTTCTCTTCTGCGGCATAGCGGAGGAGACATATGTATTTCCGCCGCCTTCTTTAAGAAGAATCCACGGACGCGGCTGTGCGTACTGCTGCATGATTTCTTCAATGAAGCTTGTCGTGTGGATGGCGATGGCATTCGTGATACCGCCTGTTTCAATCGGCGCTTCCTGCGGGAAGATCTGTCCTGCATCGTACGTATTGTAGGCGATGGAGTCAAAGCCGAGGTAATCGGCCATGCGGTCGCGGTCAAGCGGCCAGCCGGTGCCGTTCAGGACCATGGAGCCCATCGGGGAGCGATTGAGGCGGGCATAATATTCTCTGACACGCTGCATGTCGCGGTTGTATGCATTGGCATAAGCGATGAGGTGGTGAGCCAGGCTGTTTGGCTGGGCAGCGACGCCGTTCGTATAGTTCGGGATGATGGTGTCCTTGTTTTCTTCAGCCAGCTTGATCAGGGAACGCTGCACGTTGTCGAGCTCTTTGGCCATGGCCATGAGATGTTCTCTCTGTTCCATGATGCCGACGGTCGTCAGCATATCCTGGGAAGAACGGCCGGCATGGATCTTCGTGACTTCCGGGCCTGCTGCCTGGATGAGGTATGGTTCGAAAGCGACGACATTCGTCGGACGCGGGCCGCCCGGCTTGTTTCCTTCATCAAGGACCTTCTGGATGCCATGGGCAATGTTCTAGCCTTCAGCAGGGGTCAGGAGCCCTTCATCGGTATTGATGATATCAGAAGCTTTATTGATCTGGCCGAGCCAGTAAAAGTTGTCTCTGGGTGTCTGGTCAGCAGCAAAAATGGTCGAGCCGGACATCAGCGCGCAGAGCGTGAGCGCCATCAATGATTTTTTCATAGAATCTCCTTTCAAAACAGCAGGCATGAGCCTCGATGTAAACAAAATCTGTACTTATTATAACAACGGTAGACGTGTACTAAGTCAATGAAAGTATTTATAGAGTGTGTCAAGAATCTTGTGTAACCTCTAACCTTTAGAACCATAGCGTTCTTCGAATAACTGCTGCAGTTCATAGGAACATTTACTGAATCCCTTCATCTGCCTGGATTCGAACTGCTTGTTGTA
>OJLA01001254.1_pt1 | contig 17813 bp, 8 predicted proteins | sample 1596611 | NCBI WGS metagenome assembly OJLA01 (sample SAMEA4350168, study PRJEB24818) | metagenome | biome: human; feature: gut; material: faeces | place: Denmark | collected 2013-09
ATCTTTGTCATAGTATAAAATGTTATGCTTAAAGATACAAAATCTTTAGGTAATAACAAAGCCCCTGCTTGTGAAAGTCGGGGCTTTGTGCATAAAAAAAGAAGGTGCGCATTTTGACACACCTTCTAATGACTGAATTTGTATACTTATTGTGCAAGACGCTCCTTCACGTTGTTCATTGCTTCTTTCAGGCTGCTGTTCATGACCCGTGCATAATGCTGTGTCATACGTGTGGAGGCATGGCCGAGCATGACGGAAACATCTTGAAGAGGCACATTGTTGGCAAGCGTGACCGTAGTCCCGAAAGTGTGACGGGCAACGTGCGTGGTCAGATTCTTCTTAATGCCGCAGAAATCGGCTATTTCCTTGAGGTAGCTGTTCATCTTCTGGTTGCACATGACGGGCAAACAGCATCCTTTCTTAATGCAGGTCGGATGTTCCTTGTATTTCTCCAATATGGCCAGGGGTACGGGCAGCAATGGAATATTGCTGATGGAAGAGGCCTTCCTACGGTGTTCCAATTTGACCCTTCCTTTTCTTATCCACCAGTCTCCGAGATTGTCCTGTACCAGATTCTCTTTGTTCAGACTGGCAACATCGGAGAATGCCAGACCGGTAAAGCACGCGAAGACAAAGACATCCCTGACCAGTTCAAGCCGTGGAATGGTGAATTTCTTTTTCATTACGGTCTGCAACTCGTCGTAGGTCAGGAATACCGGATCGGTCTCGTCCTGCTCCATCTTGTAACCGTAAAAGGGATTCTTGCGCATCCATTCCTTTGCCAATGCCATATTGGTAAATTTCTTGAAGCATTTCATATAACGGACTATGGTGTTCCGGCACAGTCCCGCCTCCGTTTTCAGGTAAATGTCAAACGCATGGATGAACTCCGGTGTCAGCTCATGGAAAGTGACATCCTCCTTTCCGTAATAAGAGGGGATGAGCAGCTGTAATTTCTTCACCACGTTCTTATACCGGTTGATTGTGACGGGAGAGTAGTCTATACCCGCCAGCGTTTCCATTTCCTTGATGCCTTCCCTCATGGTGCCGAGCAGTGTACGCATTTCGGTGTCTTTCCCGAAAACACGTTTAAGAATCAGTTTTGGGGTAATCAGAGCCTGTTCCAATACTAGTTCCTTGTGTTTTTCCAAGGCGCGTGCGTGCAGTTCGGCAATATAGGCGTTCAGTGCCACTGATGCCCTGTCCCTGCCTTTACTGCATCCTTTGGCGGCGTTCCATAAGTTCAGGGGTACGCTTCTTTGGATACGTACATCGTCATAGTCTCCATTGATGGTTATCCGCATCAATACCGGTGCCTCACCGTTTTTCAACAATTTCGTTTTAAGCACGAAAAACAGAATGTTCATTGTTCCTTGTTTCATCACTTTTGTTTTTTGAGGTGTTACATTCAATTGTTTCGTCAAAACCGGATGGCATGAGGATATGGAGCGAAATGTTAAATTCGGTGGCTTTTTTGAGGGACTTGTGGAAAAGCCATAAAAATCCCATTTTTCTCAGGTTCGAATTGCCTTTTGTATCCCGGGTTCGATTCCTTTTTTTTTATCCCGATGGGAAATACCGAATTTTTAAATTTCTTTCACTTTTTCGACTTCATCCGGTCATGTGTGCAAAATTACTTTTTCACACCGGAGATTGGAATTGTCAAACAATTGAAAAACAATGAAGTATGGTACATATTTATGGCTTTTTCAAAAGCCTTAAAAAAAGCCACTGAATTGGCGAAATCCAACTTCACAAATATGTAGCGGAATGCGTAGTGAGGGTAAAAAAAGAACCCTTGAACTATCTCTAATTCAAGGGTTTTCATGCGTGAAAAGCATTTATGTACTTTCTTTGGTGGTGCCACCAGGAATCGAACCGGGGACACAAGGATTTTCAGTCCTTTGCTCTACCAACTGAGCTATGGCACCAATCTTTCTCGTTTGCGGTTGCAAAGGTAAGCAAAGTTTTGAAGTTTACAAATATTTTTCCATTATAAAATGAATCAAAATATTTTTATCCATTTTTTCACTTATTTATTTGGCTGGTTCCTAAAATATACATATCTTTGCAACCGCAAATAAGAAAAATTGCATTCGGAATGTAGCGCAGTTGGTAGCGCACTACGTTCGGGACGTAGGGGTCGGGCGTTCGAGTCGCCTCATTCCGACATGAAAAAAACCACTGTAAAAGCAGTGGTTTTTTATTTATATTATCACCCGCAACATCAGATATAAAGTTCCTTTGGCAGTACCTTGCAACACTATCTCGAACCGCTCCCCACTGCGGAATCTTCTTAACTTGTGCACTAAGCTGCCAGATAAAGGTGAAGAGGTAAAGCATGCAAAAGGCAAGTTTCTTGAAATGTTCCATAATCTTTTATTTAAAATACGGTTTCATCGTTGAAGCGTAATGCCCATTATTCCTATCACCACCTCATTGGAGAGCGTCTCCAGTACAAGATGCGAAAGCTTTTTCCCTGCATTCAACGACATTTCCAACAGTACGGCGGCACCACCGTCCACCTCGCGAGACACGCCGGTAAAGCCAAGTTCCTCACCGAAATTATTGCTCAGTTCACCGGTCTTCAGACGCAGGCGATAGAGAGACGGTGCATGACGGTTAAAAGACTTTCCATCTTCAAAGAATATCTGTTCGATGGGTGGCCAGTTGTCCGGATTTACCAAAGACAAGGTGTCGCAAGTACCGTCTTCATAATACACACGGATTACGCCATTGTCGATATGGCACTGCATGTGGTTAGTACTGCCTGCCATTAGTAAATAGGCACGGGAAGCCTTGCCTTGCAGGGGAATTTGCAGACTGTCCGGATAATTGTCCCAAAGAGAGGTGAAAGCTATGTTATGCCCTTCGGCAGGAGTACGGAAAGGTATCCCGAGTTTTGTCTCCAATAAGCCTTTACGCACAGCGGCACGCAAACCCGAATCATCTATATCTGCTGTCTTCAGCGGATGACACCACTCGCCTATTCCCTGTTTGGGCAACTGCAACGTGGTGTACGGAGAACGCGGCGACAGGTATTCATTGCGGAAAATATCCGTTACATTCGCATTGAACACTTTCTGCATATCGACTGGAGTGCATCGGGCTGAATCGACTGCTTTAAAATCACCTGCCGGAACAGGTTTCTTACCCCTATTGGATACCGGGTGCTCTACCGGCGCCCACCATTTCATCTGTCCCTGTTCCATAGCAATGAAACTGACGGGTCCCGCCTTACGGACGCGAGTTGCAGGATAAGCATCGACAGAAGCAGGAGCTTCAAGCAACTCTCCTTCCCAAGCGACATTGATTGTTACCTCCTCACCGGAAGCAGCAGGAACGGAAACGGAAAGCATGGGCCGTCCAACTGAATTTTCAACCAGTCTCCACGCTGCATTCTGGCCGTTTACCATCAAACGCGCCACAGCCGAACGACGTGCAGGGAATTGCAATTCCAGATTCCGTACGGCAGGCAAACGGTGTGTAGCGGTATAAAGCGAACAGTCGCGGGAAGAATACTTACCGGTAGCCGCTTCGCCCGCTTTAAAGTCAAAGTCGATATCCGGCGTATGCAGTGAAGCATACTCCCACTCTTCCGGGAAACCGGGTTTTATCAGCAGACGACCGTTCAAAGCATCGGGCAAGATTCCGTAAAGCCCCTGAATCAATGCGCGGGAAGCCACTCCGATAGGGTCGCCGAAGTCGCGGTAACATTCGCCCCGGGCAGCATCATAGAAACTTATCTGCCCGAAATTGCCCGGACTATCGCCCAGATACATGCCGTCCAGAACAGAACTTTTCAGCAATTTGAAACCTGCCTCTCTACGTCCTGCCTGAAAATAAGCGAGCGACGTGTGCATCACTTCGGCAAAGGCTACATTGTTAATGCTCCATGAATACGGCATCCAGTCGGTAGTGGCCACAGTGGCATACTTTCCGGCATTGACGGCAGCACCCGCTGCCTTCAACTGTTCCTGCCAATGAGCGTACGGGCCTGCATTGACAGGCAAAGCAGCATCGGCGGCAAGCACATCATCCGAAGTCACGACAGGAATATGAGGAATTTCACGGTCTATGTAACTTGTGGCAAGATATGCCTGAAACGGATCGGCCACATCGCTGTCGAGAGCGTGATAAATGGTCCATACGGCAGCATCTTCATGCAGACGGCGATGGCCCATGAAATCTTGGAATTCCGCCCAATGTCCTCTCTCCGGCAACCAGAGACGGGTGTTGAGCGCTTTCAATATCTTATCGGCCTCTTCCCGATAGGGTGTGGGGTCTTCGCCTATCTTCTCAGCAATCAGTGCAGCCAGTTTATTGCCGCGATAGTTATAGGCAGAGCTGTGCGTAACGGCGCCACTGTTATAATACAGCGCATCGCTTGCCCAAATGCAGGCGTAGGCATCGTACAAGCCGTCGTTGTCCGGGTCGAAGTTGCGTTTTTCCCAAGCAAGATGCAGTGTCAGCAACGGCCACATGCGACGGGCATACTCAAGGTCGCCCGTCCAGTTGAAGTGCCACAACAGTTCGTCTATGTAACAGAGGTTCATGTCATAATGGTGCATCTGATTGTTACGGCGAGGATTGCGGCAGATATATCCATTGCTGTATTGCGGCGTTCCCCATATCTTGGCCGAACGTGCAAGCGCAAGGGCAGAATCCTGTGCCGGATGCGAAATCGTATTGGGAACTTCGGTCACCTGACTGGCAGCATAGTTGTCAAAATGAGTGCGTGCACGGTCGTGCCAGCCCAACACATCGCCTACGTATGCGGCACGCCAGCCGCTCAACGGCATACGCCAGCCGACAGCTCCATGCAGCCACACGCCCTCTTCCCCCCAGATACCGTCGGCAGCAACAGCAAGTGCACCGCCAAGCGTATTGAAATAAGGATCGGGAGTAGTGATTCTGATGCGTCCGGCCAGTTCACGGCAAGCCTTTTGAAGGGCAAGATACTGTACACCGCCATCCCGCATTTCCTTCAGTTCATTACCGGAAATACCCACATACAAATGCCCGTCGGCCGGAAAGCGGCATTTCAGTGTTTGCAGCACTGTGCCGTCTTCTGCCGGCTCAAAACATCCCGGCGGGTCTGCCCCCATATCTCCGCTACGGGAAAGCTTCTTCCGGCGGATAGGCGAATTCAACACTTCCAGCTCGCAGCCGGCAGGCAACTCACCGGAAAGCTCCCAAACGGCCATCTCTTCCGTAAGACTTGCCAATACGGAAACTTTCAGGCTGCAATTTTCTCCCCATGCCTTGTCTTTCAAGGCATACGTACGAGTACCCGGATTATAACGCGCCTCACACCAATCGGTTTCTTCCAACGGTGTAACCGTACCGTCCGGCAGATGCAAGCGAAAACGGATATTACGGCAGTCGTTCTTGACATACGTGGCAAATATCGGACGGTCGCCGGTTTCCAGGCGCCATGCCGTATGTCCGCCATACAAAGCACGTGTGTAGCGGTTCTTGCCGTTGACGCAGACAAACTCTTCACCGGACGGCAAGTATTGCAACATACGGGGAGCTCCCCGCTTATGGTCATTGTAGGAAGTGGATTCTATCAAATCGCCTGCTTTCTTCGGAGTTTTAGACGAAGAAGCATATTGCGCATAAGACCCCAAAGGGATAAACAGAGTAAAAATAATTGCAAAAACAGAAATACGGTTCATAAGGTTTTATTTAATTCAAAGGATAAAGGCATAACTGAAAGCCATTCACTATACGATTGAAATACATTCAGTATACGACTGAACCTATATCAGTCGTATACTGAATGCACCCCTTCTGCAAGCTATTCAGAAAAGGGGTAGTACTATCAAGTACCAGATTAGTTATATATAATAATATTTATATACAAAGAAGCGGTTACGGCATCGGCTTCAATCCTTCCCAACGCACATCCCATGTACCGTCTTGCGGGAAACCGGGATTCTTCACCTCACACCCGTCCCAACCGGCACACATCAGCGCTACGGCAGTCAGCAAGCCGCCATTGCCCGGCAGGTAGCAACGCAGACGTCCGTCCTGATAATTGTGTCCGTTCAACAAGTAAGTATTGGTGCGCTTATCCATCAGCAAGGCACCTACAGCCTTTTCGGGCTCACCCAACCGAGTGGCATTCATAGCGGTCATCGGGTAATCCCAGCCCCATGTCTTGCCCCAGTTCCAGTTGTCCCACACCCAATGAAGCGTATTCTTCATATAGTCGGCACGTATCAGCTTGTTCATCGGCAGGATACCCACAGAGCCAAGCACTGCCATGTGGTCGCTGGTGAAACGGATATCCTTGTAGGTATCCACTGCATTTTCGGCAGCCAGATAAAGGCAGTCTTCATTATAGGCCAGCGGAGAGAGTTTGTCTATCATCTCATCCCATTCCAGATTACGCTTTTCACCGGCACGTTCACGCCACTGCTGAGCCACATTCATGGCATAATGCCAGTAAGAGAGTTCGAACGGCGGATTGATGGTAGTAGCCGCACGCAATGTTTCTTGTGCGGGAATAGCGCCTTTCAGGATAAAACGTCCATGGAATTCATCGTAAGTGGCGAAAGAATACATGAACTTTGCAGTTTCCTGCACCAGATGATTGTATTTCTTAATCACCTCATCCGAAGGATTGGCACGGTAAACGAGTTCGGCCAAATAGATAAAATGCGGTTGCTGCCAAATCAAGAAACTGCCTACATTAGACGGAGCTTCCGTTCCGCTGGGATCGGTCATTTTCATCCAACGCACTCCGTCGAATCCCTGACGGCGGGCTATCTCACGGGCAACAGGTTCTACCGTTTCGTACCAGCCGAGTGTGCGGTCCAGCAATTCGGGATGCCCCCAAAGTGCCTGCCAAGCCTGATGCCACCATATCATTTCGAGGTGGAACTTGCCAAACCATGAATTGTAGGTTAGCCCTGTTTCCTGCGGCGGAACACTGCCTGCCGACTGAATGGCGAGCAGGTATTGGCTCAATACGACACGGCGTTCCAATTCTTTGGCACGCGGGTCGGTACAATGTGAGAAGTCTACAGCCGCACCGTTCTTCCAGAAATTGTTCCAATAGCTGTTGCCGGCTGCCAGAGTTTCGACGAAAGTAGGCAGAGTATCGGCAGATGTATAGACAGCCGGTTCACTCTCGAATACAGTTCCGGGAAAAGCGGACGTAAACTTGCAAGAAAAAGCGAGTTTATCTTCCGCCGGTGTCAGTACAAAATAGTTTGCAGACTTCTCCTTGAGGGAAGCTTTTCCTTCCCAACGCAGAGATACATAATAAACGGTAGAATCGAGTGTACGTTTGAGAACTGCACTTTGCGCATTCTCAAAGACTATATCTGTAGTGTGTTTGTTGTTGGCATCCCAATTGCAGGCATCATCGGCATGAGCGCCCGTAGGGTATGGAAAATGCAGTTTCACCCCTGCACGTGCCGGACTGGTGATACTGGCTGAAATCATGTCCATTTGCGGATGACATACGGTCTGTACATCAAAGGCGTTGCCTTTCAGTGTGAAGTGACTGTTGATGACACCGTTCCACATATCCAATGTCTGGGCAATATCGGTAATGTCAGAAGTCTTCACATCATCGCCCAACTCCAGTCCCACGATACCCAGATGCAGGCGGTGAGGGTTCATGCGATACCAATTGGAAGCTTCTTTCTGACGTCCGTCTTCTTTAAACTGACAAGCGTATATTTCTTTATGTCCACGACCAAAATCGTGTTCTTTCAAGTATTCTTCCGGTTTGTATTTATTGGGATTACCGAAACTATGCCAGCCCCATTGACTTTGCGTACCCAATGGCACGCCTTTCTTATATACTAAGGGAAAAGTCTGGAGACCAGTAGCATCCACTGTAAAGGCAAACTCACCGTTGCCGACCGACAACGATGCCAATGAATCAAACGAAGATACCTGAGGGTTGTTACGGGCAACCAGCGCCTCACGATCTATCGGCGCTTGCTTTTCCGAACCGCAAGCTGCCAAGACGACTGCAAGTAGAGAATAAAACAGTTTTTTCATGGTATTTTTAGTGTAAGTAATATATCTCATAGTTGTGAACGAAGCAAAGATAACGCATTTCCGCCAAACCGATTCTGTCCGGTTTGGCGGAAATGCTAAGAGAAATGATTATCGGGCATACACAGCCCAAGCTGTCACAGAAAGTCAAATGCCAACTCCAGTTTCAACCCCTCATCCCCTTTTTTGATACGGATAGTTCCAGGCTGGCTCTGCGGCCCATGCTGACTTATCGGTTTGAAAGAGCGAATGGCGGGAATATCCAATAAGAAAGAAAGATCCCCGGCCGGAAAGTCCGGCATTGTACGGATGCCATCCTGACGCCCACGAGGTTCATCCGGAGTGAATACACGAAAGAACACTCCGTCCGTAGCCGCATAGACGGTAAAAGCATTCTGCTTGCCTTGAATTGTGGCCCAATAAAGATTGGCGTGATACCCTTTAAATTCCGGATAGACCAGTTTGTCCGCACTCTCTCCGGTAACAGTATTATTAAAGTCTTTCTGCCAGATACCGTAATTCGTACCCGGAATACGGTTCTTCCACACACGGTAAGGACCGCGCCCCAACCAACGCATACCTGTACATTCGCTTTCAGGATAAGAGAAGGTAAACCCGAAGTTAAGTATGGCATTATCCGTAAAAGCATCATCAAAGCCGCCACCGCCCGATGCCCTGTTCAGCAATACGGCATCCATCTTCAACAGCCCGTCCGGACGCAAACGCCACACAACGGAATCCGCTCCGCCCCGATAACGGGCACAAAGGACAGCATCACCTCTCTGCTCCATACGAGCGGAAAGAGACACCAGTTTCATTTGCATTCCTACAGGCAGCGGACCGTCTTTCAACGGAATTATCCGGTTGTCTTTCTTCCGCAATACAGAATATATGGTAGCATCGTTTCGACGAAAGGATATGTCCACCCAATCGGAACACAACGTTATTAAAGAATCAGCCTCGTTCACGCAACAACCTTTTCCTGTTCTTTTCAAAGAAGCCAGTTGCTCTTCAAAATAGCTTTTCGCAAAACGGATGGGATACGTACGTGTACACACGCTCTTTCCATCCAGTCCTATAGCTTCCAACTCCAAAACATCTCCCTTAGAGAAGAATTTTTCCCGGATTTCCGGATTCTCCCATGCAGCTATACAGGCATATCCGGTTTCACCCGGTTCCAAAGCAGGCAAATTCACCCGGCCGCTGTCTACTGTGCATCCCTCTGCCCGGCTCTGTAGCGGGGAAGGATAGGAAAGGACGCGATAGCGCATGGAACACTCCTTCAAATTAGTAAACAGATAACGGTTCTCCACTAAGAAACGGCCATTGAAAGAAGGCGTTAGCTGGAGAGGCTTTATCTTTATAGGCGACCATATTTCCCGTACGGAATAGAAACTGCCTTCTTTTTCCCGATAAGGACCTACAATACCATCAGGCGCATTATAATCTTCACTGTCCAAAATGCCGTTACAGTCTGTCCGGCGTACAGCTTCATCGCTATATGCCCATAAAAAACCTCCGGCAAACAAAGGGTGTGCCGTATATCGCGCCCAGAAATCCTCCAGTCCGGCTCCATGTCCCTGGTCGTACAGACCATGCATAAACTCTGTCGGCATGAAAACCTTATATCCGTTGGTGAAACGGCCTACACCGGTCAGGTAAGCCGGGTAATGGTGTGTATCCAATTCATCAAAGTCCGCCCAAGGATGAATGACATGACGGCGTTGCGGATCATAACGGTAGAACAGTTTGTCCGTAGCCATGTTCCACCCGCCCTCATTTCCATTGCTCCAAAGTACGATACATGGATGATTTACATCCCTTGCTATCATTTCTTTTACCAACTTGCTGCCTGTAACAGTGTCGTAAGCATTCTGCCAGCCCGCAAGTTCATCAATATAGAGCAATCCCAACGAATCACAAGCATCCAGAAAATGCTCATCGGGTGGATAATGGGAACGCACGGCATTCATATTCATTTCTTTAATGAGCAGGGCATCTTGAATGCTGAGTTCCTTATTGGTGGTACGCCCGCCATCGGGGTGAAAAGAATGACGGTTTACGCCTTTCATCACCAGTTTCGTACCATTCAGATAAACACCGTCGCGTGGACGAAAGTCAACGGTACGGAATCCGACGCGGACAGATGTCCGGTGTAAAGCCTTCCCTTCTTCATTCCGCAAGGTAACAATGAGATTGTAAAGCCGAGGTTTTTCCGGAGTCCAAGGTTCTACATTTTTCCAAACATGAGCAAACACACTGTCATGCCCCACTTCCCACGTCCGAACCTCCGAACAAACGTCCGTTCCTCCCAAAGGATGTAAAGCAGCCGTTAACTTTTCCTTCCCTTTCACTCCTTTCAGCTCGGTATAAAGCTTCATTTCTCCATCCATTTTCGCATCCACTGCAATATGTTCGATACGTGTCTGAGGTTTGGCTTCTAACCATACAGGACGGTAAATCCCCCCAAACAACCACCAGTCCGCCTTACGTTCGGCCGCATTCACCGACTTATTTCCGGAATGTTTTTTTACCCGTACTTCCAGCTTATTGGCAGCACCATATTTCAACAAAGAAGTTATGTCGTAGGAAAAACGATAAAATCCGCCCCGATGTGTTTCTCCGGCCGAAACTCCGTTTACAATCACATCCGTATCTGTCATAACCCCATCAAACCACAAACGTATGTTCTTACCTCTCCAATCTTCCGGTACACGAAATGTATGACGATAAATCCCCTCTTCCATACTGGGATTCTTAACCCCCTTCTTCTTATACCAACGCCCGTAGGTATATTCACCAAAACCCTGCAGCTCCCATTGAGAAGGCACTTCTATCTTACTCCACTTCCCGCTGTTCCTACCCTCGGAACAATAAAACTGCCAGGTTACGCCATCGCCCAGTCCGGTACCGGAAAGATAACGGCGCTCTGTCTGCTGAGACCATACGCAAAGAGCGGACAATAGTCCTAAAACAGTAAAAAAGATTCTTATATTCATACTTCTTTTATATGGATTTTAATTCTCGAAAATAATAAATTTGAATTCAATATAAAATCAGTGTAAGTAATATATTGATTTTGAACAGAGTCAGAAATACCAAGGGAAATAATGTTCATTTTTCCAAAAGTCCGTTCAGATAAATCTCAATATTAGTGTAATTCTTATCCAACGTATAGGTGGAAGCATCAGAGGCATCATCCGCATTCAATCCGTACCGACGTTCCCACACGTCAGGCATTCCGTCCGCATCAGTATCACGTAAAGGCTTTCCAACTTTCAACACAGGCCATCCGCCTACCTCTTTCGGAGAATTGATAATCCCCTTTAGACCAAATGTTCCAAGCCCTTTCTTTACTTGGCGCAAAACTTCTTTGTCGTACATGTCACGCGAGAAACTACACCCTACCTCCTTTAATATTTTATGATAGGCCACCACCGGTATATCTTCTTCAATGGGCTCATACGGAAAAGGACTATCAACCAAACAAGAAAATCTATCCATCACAGCACGATGGTTGTCATAAGTCACAGTATCATCCCCTTCCATTACGTTTTCTGCCACATAGTAACGGCCGGTACCGTCTTCAGCCACATCAAGTAAACGATGATGCTGAGAGGCAGGCCCCGGCTTATAATAATTACCCACCATATTTATCTCACCATGATGTCCACCACCATAGGCAGTTTTAAATCCCCAATTATACACCACATTATTACGATAGTCTACCCATTTAGTTCCATCAACAGAAGAAAACCGGGGATTACGGCTGGCATGATTTGCCAACAGGTTATGATGGAATGTAGCCTTATACCCTCCCCAAATACCACCAAATCCATGATTACCTTTCGTATGGACTGAAGAATTCAGACTATGGGTTACCAGACACCATTGTACGGTAAGATTTTCTGTTTTATAGATAGAAAGACATTCGTCTATACTCCAGCTTACAGAAATATGATCCAGAATTACATTCTTCTGCCCATAACGTCCTCCACTCAAACCATCACTATCTAAGCGATAGCGATCGCCCACACGGACTCGGACATAACGGATAATAACATTGCTTGCATTAACAATTAACGGATAGTCCTTTAAACAGATTCCATCACCCGGAGCAGATTGACCGGCTATGGTAATGTTGTCGTTATTTATTCGAAGTGGAGATTTCAATTCAATATTACCGTCTACGGCAAAGACTACGATGCGCGCTCCTGTTTGCTCTACAGCATGCCGCAAACTTCCTTCGCCGCTGTCGTTCAAGTTGGTTACTATTAACACTCGTCCATCACGCCCGCCAGTAGTGTATTTGCCATAACCTTCTGCACCAGGAAAAGCAAGAGATTGCGCTTGCACAGAAAAAGCTACAATAAGCAAGATAATGCTAAAACAAACTTTCTTCATAAAACAAGTTTTTATTGAAAAGGCATAAAGTATATTCCGTTTTTGGGTTAAATATAATATAGAAAAGGTGGAACTCAAGTACCGAGTATCCACCTTTTCTCTTTACTAATCTAATATCCAATCATTACTTTTAGTAACAAGGATGTTGCTGATCTTTTAAACCAGGATTAACATCAATAATAGCTGTTGTACTGAACGGAAGAATCTCTACTTTATTCTTTTCCAAACCATAGAACATATTAGTAATGAAGTTATTTACATCACTTATACCTTCCACCTGCTCAACAGAAAGTCCACCCTTGTTTTTAATCGTGTGACAACCGAACATATTTAAAATAGTATAAGTTACGGCAGTAGCATTCTCCTGCTGCGCCTCAGGCATGTCATCTTTTGTTAAATAAATATTGCCATTTACATCCTCATAAACCTCCTTTTCTACAAAACCACCGTTTACTCCATCATTTTGGATTTTCAGCGTTTTGATTTCATCGTTAGTTAAACCAAATTTTGAAAAATCTGATTCCTTTAATGTAATATAAGGCAAAGCGACTGTAGGATCTTGGTAAACAGCTTTACCGCCTTTATAGGCACGGTAGACATCAACATCTGCATATTTACCTTCACGTCTTGCCAACTGGTATAATTTATCTTTTTCAGCCATCAAATGATCATAAAGAATTCCCCAACGCGTTAAATCTGTTTTACGCAAAGATTCATTAGACAGTTCCAACTTGCGTTCTAAAATAATTTCATTCTTGAAAGCTGTATACTCCGTAGGTATAGGCTTAATCTTACTTGCATCTTTCTTAAAAGCACGCAAACGGACTTTTTCCAAAGCATCAACGGCATCTGGAGTAGCATATCCATTTAATTCGTTCAATGCCTCTGCATACATCAACAGTACATCCGAATAACGCAATAACGGGAAATTAATATCGCGGCGACTATCGGAAGTACCTCTGTCTTTACACCAATTGATACGATATTTACCTACCCCTGCGCCAATATATGTATTCATTTGATACTTGCCATCTGTATAAATGCCATAATTACATACAGAAACATCACGACGTTGGTCACCATCGGCATATTCAAAATAAAGAGTAGGCATTGCTATCATTTGTGCACCACCTTTACCAAAAGTGCCACCAGAACCATTTGTAGGAATACCATTTACATAACCAGTACGTACATCCGACGAATTTGCACCATACCAACCATATTCCAACATCGTTTCTTTATTATACTCTTTGGTTGCTAAATCACGAAATACCTCTTCATAACTATCCAACAAATCATTTTCCTTTTGCTTTATTATTTCGTAACAAGCATCAGCAGCTATCTGATAAAGTTCTTTGATGCGATTTTGATCATCACGTTGTGCTATTCTAACAGTTGCTGCATCATAGGGCACAGTATTCAAATCCCAGCGCAAAGAATATCCGGCTGCATACAATGCCACACGCGCTAAAATACCATAAGCAGAATTTTTAGTGAAACGTTCCGGAGTGCTTACCATTCCTTCACTTTTCCAAGGCAACAATTCTATTGCATCTTGCAGATCTTTCACACAGTTATCCCAAATTTCATCTCGACTTACACGAGATGAACTATAACTATTCAACTCAGAAGTAGGTATGTTAGAATAAGGAACATCACCATAAAAACGTACCAAATTCCAATAAGCATAGGCACGAATAGCCAATGCTTCGCCTAAAAGAGCATCACGTTTCTTTTTTTCTCCTTCTGCCACATTCATTAACGGCAAATTTTTAATACAGACATTACTGTATTCTATTGCCTTATACATACTTGAAAATGTAGAATTCAACATCGAAGAAGTAGAAGTATAATCATAATTGGAAACATTATACTTAGAATTAGTTTCTGAAGAACTAGATTCATCTGTTCCTTCTAATAGTTGATAACCTAATTCTTGAGTAAACAAGCTAGGATAAGCACCAACTACAGTCATTTCTGCACGTCCAAGATTTTCAAACAGTGTCTCACTATCAGCTTTTGATTCGGAAGGCATATCCAGCCAGTCCTGACAAGAAGTAAATGTCAACAAGCATGCTGACGCAGTTAAAATAGTTATTATTTTTTTCATGACCTTCATTTCGATAATTAGAATGTTAAATTAACGCCTAAAACCCAACTCTTTGAACGGGGATAAGCCGAATTGTCAATGCCAGGAGTCAATGCACTACTTGAAGCGGATACTTCCGGATCGTAACCATTATAACCTGTAATTGTAGCAATATTATTCAATGTACAATAAATACGTGCATTACTTAATTTTGCTTTTTGTATCCATTGTTTAGGGAACGTATACCCTAAAGTTATTGTACTAAAACGTAAATAAGAACCATCTTCAATATAATAGCTACTATGATCACTGATAGCAGTCTTATTATTCTCTGAAATATTCCACATTACATTTTTGCCAAATTGCCCAGGATTCAACTCTGCCAAACGAGCCAAATTTGTAGTTTCCTTACCTGTTTGCGGATCAACCAATGTAAAACGGTTTTTCATAATCGCCAATGAGTTCTGATTAGACAGATAAGGGCCTATAAAACGTTGTGTACTCATATTGAAAACATCATTTCCTACTACAAAATTCATAAAAATAGAAAGGTCAAAACCTTTGTAGGTAAAAGTGTTATTCAATCCACCGGTAAATTTTGGAGCTGCATTTCCTATCACAGTACGATCGTTTGTTGACCATACAGGATTACCATTGCTATCTGTTTCACCAGCTGTAGGAACGTACTTGGCATCGCCCGGTTTAATTTTCTTACGATCAAGTCCTTTCAAAGAAGCGACACCGTCTTTTATTCTATAAGTACCATCAGCCTGCTGGTTAAAGTCATCAGTTGTATATACTCCGTCATACAGAAGTCCATAGTATTGTCCCAATGGTTTTCCTACCTCAATCTTATACCCCATGCGCGACTCATAGTCTTGTATAAAATAATCCAAACTCTCATCTCCATATAGTTCCAATACTTTAGAGCGATTGATAGCAATATTAAGATCTGTACTCCAAGTAAAATCCTTAGTACGAATATTGGTTGTATTCAATACTATTTCAAATCCACGGTTACGAATAGAACCTAAGTTCTGATATTGGTCTGCATAACCTGTAGTAGTAGGAATTTTATTTTTAATCAAAAGATTAGAAGACTCATTATTATACCAGTCCAAAGCTAAGTTTACACGGCTGTTGAATAACGAAATATCCAAACCTACATTAGTAGTAGTAGTTTTTTCCCATTTCAGATCCTTATTTCCCAATGTTGAACCTGGAACAAATGTGATATAATCTTGACCTGCTATACCGTAATGACCTGAACCATAGCCCGTAGTATACATATTATCATCAATGTTATTATTACCGGCCGTACCATAACCTACGCGTAATTTCAAATTATTCAAGAAATCAACATCTTTCAAGAATTCCTCTTCTGAAATACGCCATGCAGCTGAAGCAGAGGGAAAAATACCCCATTGGTTTCCTCTTGCAAACTTGGACGAACCATCAGCACGTAATGTACCTGTAAATAAATAACGTTCCTTAAAATTATATGACAAACGACCAAAAACAGAAACCAAACCTTCCTTATTCTTTCCTGATTTCCATTCATAAGGAGTACCCATAGCCACATCGTTTAGCTCAAAATTACCAGAAGGAAATTTACGGTACTCATTATCTAAATTCATTTTCTCTTGATAATAAGTCTCTTGTCCCAACAAAACGCTAAAGTTATGTTTATTATCATCCAAATTAAACGAATAGTTTAATGTATTCGTAACCTGCCAAGAAAACTTTTCACCGTTATTACGATAACCATATCCATAAGGACTTTGATTTGCATCAGCCTGTCTGGTAGAGCCGTCATCCCAATAATCCTCGCGAATCTGTTGCCACATATAGCTAGCGGCCGTACGAAATGTCAAATCTTTCATTAAATCAATTTCCAATCCTGCATTTACAGTAGCCATACGGGTATACTTTTCTTGTGCAATAGCCATATTGTCCAACAAAGGATTATTAATATCATAATTATCAGCACCCGGCATATCAGAATACGCGTCAGACAAATCCTTATTCAACATTTCTTCTTCAGTAAACTTCACACCACCTGTAATTGGTTGCAAAATAGTCTGCTTCAATTTTCCACCTAAAGAGCCACCACCTTCAACTTTAGTCATCTGCATACTTGAAGAAAAATCAAAACGTACACCTTTCCACAATTCGTGATTGATTTTAGCACGGATACTATTCTTCTGATAGCCATGCTTATCCATAATACCATCTTCACCAGTATAATTATAACTTAACATATACTTAGTCTTTTCAGTACCACCGGTTATGTTTACGTTATGATTCTGCGTAACACCTGTAGAGCCAAAAACTTCATCCTGCCAATCAATACCTGCGCGATTACCATATTCTTGAGCAATACGGCTATAAGCACCCGTATAAAAATCTGCATCATTGATATTTCCTCCAAATAGATTGGCAAAACTACTTTGATTGCCGCGAAGCAACTGAAACTCATACTGGTACTTTACATAATCTTCTACACCCAGCAAATCTAATTTCTTGCCGAGACGGTCAAAACTAACAAATCCATTATAAGAAACTTCGGTTTTTCCCGATTTACCAGATTTCGTAGTAATTAAAACAACACCATTTGAACCACGAGCACCATAAATAGCTGTAGCAGAAGCATCTTTCATCACATCAATACTCTCAATATCATTTATGTCAACATTTTGAAGACCGTTTTCCATTTGAAAACCATCTACAATATATAACGGTTGTGTACCTTGTGTTATAGATGTACCACCACGTACAGTAATATTAACTTCAGCACCCGGAGCTCCACTTTGCTGAACTATATTAACACCAGCAGCTTTACCTGCCAATGCCTGTGCAGCAGTTGTAACGGGAGCCATAGCCAATTCTTTACTACCCACAGAAACGGAAGAGCCTGTTAATTCTTTACGCTTTACCTTTGCATAGCCAATTGCAACCACTTCTTCCAACATTACTGAAGATTCTTTCAATGTAATGTCAAAGTGGGTTTTGTTGCCAATCACCACTGTTTGGTTATCATAACCGATAAACGAAACGACCAGTTCCTTTGCAGAAGCTGGCAAAGAGAGAGTAAATTTACCATCCATGTCAGTAATAGTACCAACACCAGTATTGCCTTTTACCATAACAGAAGCGCCAATCACGACATCCACTGCATCACGAACTGTACCTGTAATTGTTTTGTTCTGAGCAAAAAGACTAAAAGGAAAGCTTATTAATAGAAGCATCAACAAGCATAGTGTTTTGTGTAAAATTCTCATAGACTATTAATATAAAT
>OJLA01001262.1_pt1 | contig 17668 bp, 17 predicted proteins | sample 1596611 | NCBI WGS metagenome assembly OJLA01 (sample SAMEA4350168, study PRJEB24818) | metagenome | biome: human; feature: gut; material: faeces | place: Denmark | collected 2013-09
GATGATGGTACGCATTCCCTTTCCCGTTTTGGTCTCGCCGACGGTGTACTCACCCTTCCTCTGGCTGTGGAGGGTGCGGCACACCTTCAGCGTGCCGCCCTCCTCGTCGAAGTCGCTCCATTGCAGTCCGCAGATCTCGCCGCGGCGCAGGCCGGTCATCAGCTCCGTCTGAAAGAAGTCCCGCCACACCTCGTCCCGCTCCACCACCGCGAGAAAGGCGTCCAGCTCCTCGCCGGTCAGAATGCGCTTGGGCTTGTAGTTGGGTTTGGGCGCCGTTGTACCTTCGGTGGGATTTCTGGGAATGACGTGTGCCTGCACCGCATCCTTCAGCGCAGCGTGGAGGGTGGTATGGATGTGGCGCACCATGGAGTCAGAGAGCTGATGCCCCATCTCGGGATGCTCGTGGATGCGCCCCTCCGTTTTCAGACGGCGGTACATTCGCTGGATGTCCTGTTGGGAGATGAGGGAGATCTGCTTGTCGCCCAACTGCGGCTTGATATAGTATTCGATGTAGCGGCGGTAGCCCTCGAGCGTACCGGGCCGCACCGTGCCCGCCTTGTACTCCGCGAGCCAACGATCCAGCCACTCACCCAGCGTCATGCGGCTGTCCTCGGTCAGTTCTACGTCGCGGTAGCACTCGATGTTCTGGTGGAGCTTGTCCAGCAGCGCCTTTTGCGTCTTGGCGTAGACGTGGCGGAACAGCGGCTCGCCGCTTTCTTTGTGGCCGACAACGATGCGGCCTTCCCAGCGGCCGTCCTCCCGCTTGCGTACCATACCGTCACCGGCTGGTCTTCGTTTTGCCATTGGGATCACCTCCGATTTGTAACCAACATACATACCACAAGACGGGCGGAATAGCTAGGAAAAGATTTCGCTTTTCTTTGCTTACTGTGGCACAGATTCTGCGCCGGTCATTTCCCCTGATAGAACAGCAGCACATCCTTGAAGGAGATCGTACCGTGGGTTGCCGACACCTCGCGGACGCTGCTGCCGCGCATTTTGTTGTACTCCTCACGGGTCATATCCACATCGCCGCCCAGCAGATGGTTGGTCATGTTGTGCTCCACCGCCAGCTTAAACAGCAGTCTGCCCAGCCGGTCACCGTACACACCCAGTGTGCCTTCCAGCACTTCCAGCAGCACCTTCGGCAGGAAGTCGCTGGACTTTGCGGTGTGCAGATAGCCATCATAAAACCGTATTGCCTTTTCCACAAACTCACTTTGGGAGAAACAGTTATCCTCTTTATACAGTAGTTTTACTCTGTTCCACGTCTCGTCCGGGAGCCAGATCGTATGTCTGCTTTTTCCATGTTCTTCCATTGATTGTATCCTTTCTTTTCTATCAAAGCGTCGTGCCAAACCCTTGTAAACACTTGCTTTTTTCGTACTTTCTGCAAAATAAGCGCCGCAGCTCTCAAAACAGGCGTTGAAAAGCGTCGTGCGAAAAACCCCGAAACTGCCCGCACTGCGGGCAGTTGTGGCCGGAACGGCAGCAACAAAGCGTCGTTCCTTTCACCTGCTCCTTTTTCGGCGCACCGAAAAGGCCTCCAAAATCGCTCCAAATCCCCCTGGGCGTGGGTTTACCCTACCGCTCTTCCACGAGGCCACACAGCGGCTCACAGGGGCGAACACGGGGGTTCATTGGGGCTGCCTACCCCCAGCAGGTTCAGGCCATCCCGCAGGCTCTTCACCATGCCGCGACGTACCATGACCCAGCACTGTACAAGACGGAATAACGTCTCCCCATAGACGCTGTTCATTTCATCCCGACACCGGCGGGCAAACGCACTTTGCTCCGGAGTCAGGCTACCGCATAACGTATCGCATAGGAACAGTGCCACCGCATTTTCGTCCAGCAGACTATCGTGAGCCTTCCGCCACGCTGCCATGATGTAGCGGCGGGTATCCGCCGTGCGCTTAGCCACATACAGCGGGTCGCTGTCGATCAGCGCACACAGCAGTTGCGAGATCATACGACCTCACCTCCGCGCGTCGAGTTGTCCTGCTCCGCCAGTTGTTGCTGTACCTGTTGGCGTTCAGCAGCAGCTTCCGCCATAGCTAACTGTCTCTGGTGGAACTGCTCCACCGCTTGTCTCCACGGCAGCAATGTGTAGAGCAGGGAGCCATTTCGCTTGCGGCCATTCTTGAGAACGATGGAGGTACGTTCCGTGCGGATGAGGCCTTTCTCCTCCAGCGACCGCACATATTTGCACACCGTGTTGCGGCTCATACCTACGGCGTCGCCGATGGTACGATAGCTGGGGTAGCACTGGTAGGTCTTACGATCCTCGCAGAACAGCAGAAACGAGTACACGGCGATCTCGCCGGGAGACAGTCCCAGTTGGCAGATAATTTTCGGTACGGGATAGTAGTTTTTGACAGGGTCGGGCTTCTGCCACGGCAGGGTGCGGGTCATCTCGCACCGCCTGTCTGCGACTCTACCCACTGGCAGAATTTTTCTTTCGGGACAACGATGCGGCTGCCTACACGCAGGGTGGGGAAGCTCGACTCATGCATGAGCTCGTAGGCGCTGGAAATAGAAATGCCCAGCACCTTTGCCACCATTTCCGCATTGAGGAATAACGGCAGCTCATCGTAGGTGGTGTACTTTGATACTTTCATTTTGCGTTACCTTTTCTTTTTTGAATTACCGCAATCGTATCTGATTGACTTGCGGCCATCCATCAGATACAATGTGAGCATAGCACAGCCGAAAATCAGGCGCAATAGCTCCAGCGGTTGTTGGGTACACAACGAAAACTCCATCGGAAACGGAGGATGAAAGCATGGCCTATCAGAACGACAGTCTCTTTGAGTGGTTTGAAGTGTCGTTTGCAAAGAAAAGCAGCATCGTGGCAGGCAAGGAATATCCGCTGGGATATTTCGCCGCCGAAGCCTTGGAGATAGACGACGCGCTTCTCACGGAATTGAAAGAGCTGACCCAACTGGCCAATGAGGAGTTCAATGTGTTTCTGAACGCACGGACAGCGTCCAGTGCCGGTATGGCGATTCAGGAATTGGACAGGGCGTGGGCGCTTATCAGACAGCTCCCGCTGTATAACAAAATTCCGTACTGGGATGGAAGCCGCAGCGCTGTCAGTTACATGATCCACGACTTGCGTGAGGATGCGGCGAAGCATGACCGTACGCTCACGGTCGGGACGCGGGAAAATGAACTGCTGCGGCGTTGGCAGGGGCGGTATAGCTGCATGGCCGATGACCTCAAGCGATTCCAGTATGACGTGGATGATATGTTGACCGACTTTTTTGAGGAACTACCCTCCCGCAGACCGGAGGCCTACGCGGCAGCATTTGAGGAGTGTATGGAGTCTTTCGGGGAGATCTATTCGCAGACAGAGGACAAAGATGATCTTGCGTATATGGACGAACGCAAGGACAATTTTCCGGTGAACATTTCTTTCACGGTGGAACGGAACCAGAAAACGGGACTGCCATTTATTGCGGAAAAAATGACCTTCGAGGACTTGGTCAGCTTTCTGTACATGGATCTGTATCGCGGCATAGCAGTAGGGAATGTCCCGAGGCTATGCCACAACTGCGACAGGTGGTTTTTGCTGACAGGGGCATACGACACGGTGTACTGCCAGCGGATAGCGCCGGGAGAGGAGACGCGCACCTGCCGCCAGGTCGGCACTCACCGCAAGGAGAAAGAAAAGAACGGCAAGGAATTTGCCTACCGCGAGTACAATAAGGTATATAACCGGCTGAAAACATGGAAGTATCGGGGAAAGCTCAACGCGGAGGACTGGAACCGCAAAGTGGCGTATATTCAGAATGTAAAGGCGGCGTTCTTGGCAGGCAGAATGAGTGACGCCGAGTATTTGGAGAAGTTGAAGCAGATTTGAAAAAAGGATTCCCCGCTCGATTCGAGCAGGGAATCCTTTTTCTTTGCTTACACCGACGCAGGTTTTGTGCCGCTTAACCGTCGTAGAGGACGTAGATCAGCAGGCCGCCATTCTCGATGATACAGACATTGCAGCGGAAACCGGCATCCACAAGGCCGTCCACACCAGCCTGCATCATGAGTTGGCGGAACGTGAAGTCCACCATGTCCTTTGTTTTGGCGTCCAATGTTTCCTGTGATGCGTCTGTCGGTACCGCCGCAGGGAATCGGTAGGTACTGTTGTCCAGTGTCAGACTTGCGTCTGTGGTGACACCGTACTGTGTGGCCGCATAGGCGTTGGCGGCATCAATAGCCGCTTGACGGTCTGCGGGTGCAGATGGCGTGAGTGTCGGTTCTGGCTCCGGTGTTGGTTCGGGCTCCACATATCCCGTTTTGGCGTGGACGATCTCGGAGGGGATGTCCTCTGAATGGGTAGGTTCCTCGATCAGTTCAGGGGTATCAGCGGTTTGCGGCGTGATTTCCTCCTGATGGGTATTTTCTTTTTGTGGTTGCTCCTGCGTTGTGACCGGTACTGTGTCCGGTTCCTTTGCTGTCGTTGTTGGCTCAGGTGTCGGTTGTGGCTGCCGTGTTTCTTCCTGCACCGCCGGTGACGGCGACAATGGCGTTTCTGTTGGGCTGCTTTGCACCTGTCCACAGGCCGTGAGCAGCAGTGCCGTGCTAATTGCTAATAACGTGATTTTAGTTTTCATCTTCATTCTCCTCCGTTGCGCAAAGAACGGTCAGAGCTTCCTCTGACCGTTCTTTTTGGTATAGTTGTGATTCGGTTGTCAGTTCCAGCGCAAGCCGGAAGCCGCACGCAAAGCTGTCGAACGCAGCATTCTCCGCCAGCAGCCCTCTTGTGTCCAGCAGCCGCAGCACCAGTTTGCGCTCCGGCTTTTCCAGCCGACGCATCAGCTCTCGAAAAGCTTCGTCATACTGCCGCTCCACTTCCGGCACGGGCAGTTCTTTCCAGAATTTGCGATGCAGCTCCCGCAGGGTGTCGTACATGATTCTCACCTCCCGAGACAAACAAGTATCACAGAAGAGGGAGAAAGTCAACGAGAAAGAATTACGATGTCACCCAAATCGCGCCGCACACACCTATCATCTCCCGCGCTTCTGCACATCCTCGTCGATGCGGCGCTTCCAGTCGGCGCTGAGGGGGCGGGCGGCGCGGACACTGCACACGGCCTCGCTGATGACCTCGTAGTTCAGGGCCGTACCGGCTTCGTCGCACTTGTAGTTCACCGCACGGTCAGCGCCGATGCCGAAGCGAGCCGCTTCCTTCGCCGCGTCGATGTTAGCGCCCAGGAAGAGGAACTCCCAACCATACTTCTCTTTCTGTCTCTCAATCATGCGCCGCACCGTCTCATAATCGTAGCGGCGGCTGGCATTCTCGTAACCGTCGGTGGTAATGATGAACATCGTCTTGTCCGGCACGTCCTCGCGGCGGGCGTACTTGTGGATGTTGCCGATGTGGTGGATGGCGCCGCCCACGGCATCCAGCAGGGTCGTGCAGCCGCGGGTGAAATACTCCTTTTCAGTCATGGGCGGCACCTTCTCCAGCGGCAGGCGGTCATGGATGACCACGCTCTCGTTGTCGAACAGCACGGTGGAAACCAGCGCCTCGCCCGCTTCCCGCTTCTGCTTGTCGATCATGGAGTTGAAGCCGCCGATGGTGTCCGTCTCCAGCCCCGACATGGAGCCGCTGCGATCCAGGATAAAAACCAATTCTGTCATAATGAAAACCCTCCTTCGTTTGTTTACGCTGTCATTGTAGCGCATCGGAAGGAGGGGTTGGTCGCCTGTTGGGCGACATTTATTCGGTTTTCAGGCGCTCTGTCCACTCAGCTTCCCTGAAGCCTACGAGGATGAAATCGTCGCCTACCAGCAGTGGGCGCTTGACCAGCATACCGTCTGTGGCGAGGAGCTTCAGCATCGCGTCCTCACTCATACCGGGCAGTTTGTCCTTCAGTTCCATGGACTTATACAGCAGGCCGCTGGTGTTAAAAAACTTCTTCAGCGGCAGTCCGCTGCGTTGGTGCCAAGCGGATAACTCGTCATAAGAAGGGTTCTCCAATTTGATGTCACGAAAATCGTAGGCAATGTGGTTTTCGTCCAGCCACTTCCGCGCCTTCTGGCAGGTGGTGCATTTGGGGTAGCAGATAAAGGTCATGGTTTTAGCTCCTAATAGACTCAGCATAGCAGTGTATTTTGTTTAAGGTTCAGCCTGAATGTATTCGCTCAATGCATCACGCATTCTTACAACAAGATCAATAGACTCGTTCATTAATTCAGCATAATTATCCTGAATCGTAAAGTCCAAGCCCTCGATATATTTACATATACGCGACGATTTCCTGTGATTCATTCGCTGCCAAGAAAGCTCAAAACCCATTGTGCTTTCTATTTCATCTTTATGCGCATACACATTATCAAACAGCTTTTTGTTATTCGCGATCCAGAGCCCCACCCTTATCTTGTGTTCCTTGTTCACCAAATCTATTGATATCTGGCACTCTGATGATCCGATTGCAATAGAATACCAAGGGTCTGTTGTCGCCTTTCGCTTGTTGAAGGGCCTTCCACGTTGTTCAAGGATATCGTTGAATTGTGTCCAAAACTCCAGTCTGTAGCTTTGAGATTCATTCATACCTTTATCCTGAGCAATGCGTTTTACAGTTTTTGCGAAGTCATTCGGCTGTTCGATGATTTTGAACTGGGGAGCCGGTTCAGAATTTCCAATTTTGTAAGCGTGAATCTCAATCAAGAAAAAAGAAATGCTATCATCGGTATGCTTATTGAGCCATTCAATCGCACTCGCATGCTCGTCACGGGCTGAAGCAACCACCCATACCACCACGGATGCGTCAAGTCCAGATGCATAAGTCAGAATTTTCCCCAAATGGTCGTGATTGGTCTGCTCAAGTTGGTTCTCAATCAGCACGACTTTTCCAGTAATTTCATCTCTGCACAAGATATCGCAGCGATAGCTTCCAACAAATTTTTCAGTCTCAACATCGGTAAGCGACAGATTCAATGTATTGCCAAGTTCCTGTATGTTTTCCTCCGCAGACAGCCACTTTGAAAAATCATATTGTTCATGAGTCCAGACCTTGCGAATATCTACTTCCTGCAATTTCCCAAGCTTCACCTTGTCCATCACTTATCACGCTCCTAACAAACTCTGATCAAAGGCGAATAGGGCCTCGTTGATCTCAAAGATGTCGTACTTTTTCTGCCCGATGAAATACTCAATAATAACGTCGAACTTACTGCTGGCGCTAAGGGCGTAGCCTGCGCGGGCGATAAGGTCGCGGGTCTCGTCCAGGTTCAGCTCCAGCGCGATGGCAAAGGCGATGGCCGTGGACTTGGAGGGCTTGTAGTCCGGGTTGTTGCGGATCTTGGAGAACAGCTTGCGATCCACGTTGGCCTTCTTGTAGACTTCCGCATCCTTTTTGCCGCTGCGGTCGATGAGCTTCAGCAAGGTCTCCGAGAAACCGGCGTCCAGATGCGTCAGCAGATTGTCCAGCCCACCGACAGCCATGGGAGCCATCATCGGCGCAGGCATCGCGCTCTCACAGACGGCCTCCACACGGCTTTCAAGGACGTTCATTCGACGCATACGCTCTCGCCGGGTGTCGGTATGGGCGTCCACATAGTGGTCGTCAATGTACTCGGCAATGTCGGCGAACAGCTTGCCGCTGATCTGATAGGCTTTGCGGTCGAAAATGACGAGGTAGACCGTCATGTCGTTGTGCAGCAGAAACTCGCCGATGGTGTCCACCGCCACCCGCAGCGCCTGATCCTTGGGATAGCCGAAGATACCGGAGGAGATCAGCGGGAAAGTCACCGTCTCGCAGTTGTGCGCCTTGGCCAGCGCAAGGCTCGTTCGATAACAGGAGACAAGCTGCTCCCGCTCGCCGCGGCTGCCGCCGTTCCACACGGGGCCGACGGTGTGGATCACATACCGGCAGGGCAGGCGATAGGCCTTGGTGATCTTGGCATCGCCGGTCTCGCAGCCGCCCAGCGTCCGGCACTCGGCCAGCAGCTCCGGTCCCGCCGCGCGGTGGATGCAGCTTCCCCATCTGGTGCTAAAAGCAGATAAAAACCCGCGATACTTTCGCGACTAGACGCATCCCGGTTTTTAATTACTCGAATCTTTTCATAATTATTTTTTCGCCGTTTATCAAGTTTTTGCTGTTCAATAATGTTGTGTTTTATGATACCATATCTCACACCAGAAAACAAGAAATCCACATTCTTATACGGCCTGTGAGCTGAAGCGGGGAGCCACGGCAGTGCTGCAGCCGGAAAACGTTCCATTGGAATGAAGAAATTCTGCTCCGAAATAAAGAAGAACGCCAGCCAAACCCTACAGAAAGGCCCTCGCAAATTATCCGCGGCACAAAGAAGAACTAGGCCAACTTCCCCGAAAATATGACGCGGTGTTTGCGAGGTATCCTTACAGACGTGGAAAGTATTTACTGGATGAACCGGACTTCTTCCTGGGTCTTGTTGTCCATAACCTGCATCTGGATAAATGCTGCGGCGAGAGCAAGCGCCTCCTCGGGGAATGGATGGATTTCAGCTTTCTTTTGCTTAGACGGCGAATATCTTATTCGAACCTATTAGCGGCTGAATTTGCAGAGGACTATAACTGTACGCGGAAGGTCTGGCGTTTACCCAAAAATGTGCGATACAGTGCTTTGCGCTTCCGGTGGATGCCGCCGCATTGCCAAAAACTGCCTGTGCATAGAACCGCCGCCACAGCAGATACTACCAATGAAAAATCTGCTTTGACTGGAGGAAATTAATATATGAAAGCAACCGGAATCGTCCGGCGCATCGACGATCTGGGCCGCGTGGTGATCCCCAAGGAGATCCGCCGCACCATGCGTATCCGTGAAGGCGACCCGTCACAGATAACATTGGCACCGTGGGAGAGATTCTGTTTTGCTATGCTGTATCTGTCAAAAAGATGGGGGCTGGATTGTACATAGTGACGGAGGACGGGAGCAAGAGCGTGGGGATTCGGAAGGAAAAAATAGAAGCAGCACGCCGCCCGATGGTCATTTCCGACCATCGGGCGGTACCACATTATTGAAGTGCTTTGTTAATCTTTTCAGCCAGTTTTTCAGCACATACAATTTCGTTTTTTTGAAGATCACTCAAAGTGTGTTCTCGTGCCCAGCGGACAAATGCTTTTGACAGTTTATATTTTGAAAAATCTCTTTTTACTTCGCTTACAAGTATATCCACAATAGGTCTCTTTTCCTGAGCTTTGGCCATTTCGATTACATCCCATCCGCATTGATCTTTTGCAATATCAAGCAAAGTATCGCGAAGGATATCCTCTATTTCTGGTGTAGCTACCGGACCATCGTACACATCCTTAGTCCTCAAAATCCGCTTGTTTCCTAACTCATTTACTAAGATGTCTTGCTTAGCCGCTAATTCACCTTCAGCATCTGAATCTAACAGTGCGGCAATTTTCAGATGCTGTGCTTTTAATATAGTAGCAAAGTACACCACTTTGCTAGCGCAATTCGCCGGAATCATCGCAATTTGCTCGTTGATTCCTGTTTTACCGCCTTCTGTTAGCAAACTCGACAGGCTTTCGAGATACCACATATCAGTTAAGCCTTCCAGCACTAGATTTTTTCTGTGGAAGAACATACTCTGAGCAAGATCGTATCCCAACGCTTCTTGAAGCGGAAGAATTGCTCCATCATCTGTTGCAGTTAACGATAAATGAACTTTCGTTCCAACAGTCCGATCTACCATTTCCACTACGCGGACCTTGTCCAGTTCATCTGTGCCAACAAGAAACGGAGAATGTGTAGTGTAGATTGTTTGATTCTTCGCACTAAGTTTAGAGAGAGTTTCACGAAATTCGGCTTGCTTTAGTGCATGAAGGCTTTGTCCGGGCTCGTCTAAAAGAAGGATGGCGTTTTTGTGCTTATCCGATGCTTCCGCGAAGAAAACTACATAGAACGATACCATCCATTGGAAGCCCTCAGATCGTTGATCAAGTTCAACTTCTACACCCAATTCATCTTCAACAACAACCTTTAAGTATTGCCCGTCAACTTTGATGCGGAGTTTATTAGCATCTCTGCTGTCCTGCATAGGATTCCACACCTCACAGATTGCTTGTGTTAATCGGATGGTAGCTGCATTCAATCTGTAGTCGCGCGTGTCGAGTTGAGCTTTGTATCTCTCGTATTGGGTAGGATCATTCAAATTAAATGCTGAAGTATCCCCAGCGTCCGCCAGCTCTTTCGGAGTAAATCCCAAGAATTTGAGCAAGCAAATATTTCCATAATCATATTGAGAATCATCGAGAGAATTACTTGCAATACGATCCGCAAGCTTTCTTAAATGAAGCACAGGCTTTATTCTAAAGTAATTGCTAAAAAGAATAAATTTGGGCAATAGTTCTTTACAAGAAGCTAGAACCTTAGCATGCACTTCTGGACGCTCTATCTGAGACTCAATTTTTTCGTATCGAGCGGTTTCCTTGGAATTATTGTCATCAAGGTATTTAATGTTTCGCTTTAACCATGAATGCAACTGTTTCGCCTGATCTACAGTAATTATAGAGCTTCTGTCTATACCTGAAATCGCAGTTTCATATTCTGTCTGAATAGCATCAATTAAATCTTGCGTTACATTTTCCTTGAATGCTATATCTTGGAAATGTGCAATCATCTTCAAAAAATCTTTTTCAACTTCTGAAAATGTCAGTTGGGCAGGCACGTTGCTGATGTCATGCCATGTTGAGTTATCTAAATGGCGACCGAAAACATAGATGGCATCTCTATAGGCATTAGGAACTTTTTCTTTGTCATTATCTTCGAGAAAGAAGTGCCCTTCAACGACTGTATGTGTTGATGGGTTAACGCCTCCTTTTTCGATATCCTCATCGTACTTCGCACGGGGATAATCTCTAAGCGGATCGAACAATTCAATGCCATCAGGCGGATTGAGCTTTTGCAAAGCCTGTAAAATAGCTGTTTTGCCAGCTTCATTAGGCCCAACCAAAATGGTTTTTCCGCTTTCAACATCAAACCATCCCGAATCGATAACACTTCGATACCCCTGAACCCGAGCTTTGATAAGCCTCATCAATATAACTCCTTTCAACACTCTATTTGGATTTACCGAGCAACTAATTATAAATAGATTATCACAACTCCCTCATAATCTCAACAAACCGATCCAGCGTATATGCTCCGTCGATGCCGAAATCGCGGTTTTTGAACACCATAAAATACCGGTACTCCGGCCCACACTGCGCCTGCCATTTACGGCCAAGCTTCAGCTTACGGGCGCTGTTGCTGTTATCCCGGTCATCACCTTTATACTCAATCAGCACCAGCTTTCCGGACTTGGTCATTACCATGAAGTCAGGATAATGGTTGATAAAGCCATTCAGCCGGAAGCCCTTCTTCTCAATGATTCGGTGCCACCATTTGACATTGTCGAGGGCTACTACGGCGTCGATCAGCTCGTGCTCTTCCGGATTCATATCATCTTTCTCTGCCTCATACAGAGACTTCGGAATAGCATCCGTTGTGACGGCAGGTGTAATCACAGGCGGCAGTGTATAGCTTTCACGGCATACAATTTTGCCTGCATCCAGCCAGCGAATGAACTGCTCTTCCCGATATGCGTCTTCCAGCCCTTCAATCTTCTTAGAAATCTTGGCTGCGTATGTCGGGATGGCCGTCTCCATAGCTGCCAACTCATCCTGTGTCATGCCGCCAACAATTCTACGCACATAGTCGTTGATCTCCGATGCTGCATATCGATTGTTCCGATTGATCTGGGTGCATAGCATATTGGTACAGCTTTGAATTTTCTGTTCTGGCGGAAGCTGTGCCATACGATTGCGAATATATTCACTCAGCTCACCGTCAGCGCGCTTGTACTTAGGCACTGCCTCGCCGTGATCCTCCACATCAACGCGGTACATTTCACCGGTGGCCAGCTCAAAGCTAACCTGTGCATCCTGCCCGGTCAGAGAAAATCCCTCGGAAAGATTCTCCTTCTCCAGCAGTTCAAATTCATCGCCAAATAAATCCGGAACGGAACGAAGGAAAAACTGCGGAATCCGCAATGCGGATACCTCTTCAGCAAGATAGGGCTGTACCCTATTTTGTATCAGCATATCTCCCAGCTCACCTCCCATAAATCCGTCATCCGCTTCGTTGGCCGCCGCCGTGTAGCTTTCCGCCTGCACCGTTGCTTCCCGAACCATTGCAGAAATCGCCGTGTTTCCCTGCGCCGTGCTTTCCAGCGCCGTTTTCACTTCCTGTACATTTACATCGTCAAAGGCATCGGCCTCAGTGGCTTGCGGCGCAAATGGAATTCTCGTCTGCTCTGCTTCCGGTTGAGTCACAGCCTGCGGTTCTTCCATCGCTTCACCGATACGATAATCCTTACGGCTGAAGCCTGCTTTATTCAAACCGACCACGATTTTCTCCAAGGTAGTGTGGAAGTCCACGGAGTTTGTTAGCACATAGGAGGTGTTCAGAAGCGGCGACTTGTGCTGCATTGCATAGGGCTGACGCAGAATGCGTCCCAAGATCTGCTCCACATCCACAGTGGAGGTGCGGTTGGCCAGTGACGCCAATATGTAGGCAAAGGGGCAGTCCCAGCCCTCTTTCAGCGCGTTGACGGTGATGATGTATCGGATTTCACAATCCCTGCTCATCAAGTTCTGTCCCTTGAGGTCATCCACATCAGATGTTTTCACCGCTATCTGGTTTTTCGGAATGCCCATGCCTACCAGCATCGCCTTGATTTTATCAAACGTATCACTGTTGTCCCCAGTGCGCGGCTGCGCCTGAAACAGTACAATGGGCCGAATATACTTCCCGCCAGCTGCTTCTGCGGCAATAGCTTCCTGCTCAATGCTTCCTCTCAGCTGGATGGCATCCTGAATGACACTCTGCCGGGTGGTGCGGTTATATACCACTACGGGGAGCTTTACCATGTGCTCCTTCTTCAGCTCACGGGCGTCCACATAGGAGATAATGTTGCTGTTTTTTCGCGGCGTTGCCATCAGATCGAGTACGAAGGACGGATTCAGATTATTCAGCATCTCCGTGCTGAGCTTCGATTCTGCATTGTGGCTTTCGTCCACAACAACGATAGGCTCAAGATGGCGCAGCACCTGAATCAGCGCCGTATCCGGCGTATCGGCCAGCAGTGCATCCGTATCTTTGAAATACTCTGCAAAGCGGAACAGATTGCCGTTTTCCTGATAGACCTTGCGAACATCTTTCTTCCGGCTGTCAATGCGCAGTGAGCCATAGCTCATTACGCAGACTGTCAGCATTTCCCGCACAGTGTCCGGCGAAAAGTTCTGCCCGTTCAGCAGCATTTCCTTGGTGTACACGCCGACACGCCCGGCAAAATCCTGATCCAGTCTCTGCCGGTAAGGGTGATTCGCATCGGACAGCGTGCGGATGGTCTGTGTCAGGATGGAATCGCTGGGGACCAGCCACACCACCACCTGCGGCTTTCCGGTGGGCAAGGCATCAAAAATCCGCCTAACGGAAGCGCAGGCCATAAACGTCTTACCGCCGCCGGTGGGCACCTTCATGCAAACATGGGGCGCACGTTCAATAGAGTTATTATAGGACGGTACCCCGCCGAGGCCAACGGCCACATCCTTGGAAAACCAGTATTCCCGCCACGCGGAAAACAGATTGGTTCCACGGTTGACGCAGTCCAAGTAGGCGGAGAGGTCACGCATGACTTGCTTTTGATAGTTGTTAAGTTCCATCACATGACCTCCTTACAGCTTCGTAATGTCGCGGGGAATTTTCTTAAATGTGATATGGTACTTTTCCCGTTCTGCCTCGCTGAGCGTGCAAAGGTCAGCGTAGATCACATAAGAGTCGACCTTGGTTTTGACCGTATGCAGGAACTCCCGGTTCAGCGTAGTAACAGCTTGCTTTTCATAATAGAAATAATAAGCGCTGCCAATGTGGACACCCATAAAATACGGTTCGTCCGGGTGCGATTCCGGCAGAGAGGCTTTCGTATCTGTAAAGTACACATACTCCCGGATCTTTCCCACGCCCACATTTTCGTTGAGCACATCACCGTGCAGCAGCGGCTCGCCCAAATCGTAGAAGCTGAAATTGCCGCCCGTGCCCTCCATGGCGTTCTTGCCTTCGCCATAGCCTTGTATCACGCGCTTGACGCGCTCGGCGGTGATGCTGTCGGCGTAGTCCATCATCTCGACAAGAATGAACTTGCGGTGTCCGCCGTCCGCCTTGTTCATGTTGAGGACAGCATGGGCGGTGGTGCCGGAACCGGCGAAGGAATCGAGGATGATGGAATCAGAATCAGTAGATAAACGTAAAATGTACTCTATGAGCAAGGAAGGCTTTGGAGTACTAAATAAGTCAGTAACTTTTATTTCGGGGAATATCTTCTTTAAGTCATATTTTGCCCGGCGGGTGTGTCCTGTTGTTTCCAAATCTGCCCACAAATTAGACGGGGTAAGCCCGCCTAGTTCATATAAATAGGTACGACGAATCAGGCGCGTTTGATCTTCTGAAAATCGCAGTTCGCCTGTTTTTAATTTTCCTTGTATAGTTTCCATTGACCAACGCCAACCGTTTTGAGGGTGCTTAATAACATTCCCGTTCGGTGCTGTAATGTCAAACTGTAAATTTGGACGCCAACTTGGATTATTTACAGGGTTTCCGTCAAACCAAGGACCACGAGGGTCATTATCGGGATTTTTGAAATGCTTTCGTTTGCTTGGATCGTCTATAAAATTTGGTTTCCATGCCGCATTTTTAGCATAGATAAGAGTGTGATTGTAATCTTCGGAAAATTTCAGGGAGTTATTATTGCTGTTATCACTTGACCGCCAAACCGCATCTGTTATGAAACAATGTTCTCCAAAGATTTCATCACAAATTAGTTTGCAATTCGCATATTCGTTATCATCAATGCTGATGAAAATAACACCATCATCCGCCAACAGCTTTTGCAGCAGCTTTAACCGTGGGTACATCATGCACAGCCACTTGTCGTGGCGGGTCAAGTCCTCGCCCTCTTTGCCGACGACCTCGCCCAGCCACTTTTTGATTTTCGGGTCATTGACGTTATCGTTATAGACCCAGCCCTCGTTGCCGGTGTTGTAGGGCGGATCGATGTAGATGCACTTGACGCGCCCCTCATACCGGGGCAGCAGGGCTTTTAGGGCTTCCAGATTATCGCCCCGAATGATCATATTTTCGCTGCCGTTGTCCTCGTCGTGCTGTCCGTTTTCATCAAAGCTATACTTGCGCTCCAACACCCGAAACGGCACGTCCAGATGGTGATTGATTACCTTGCTTTTTCCAATCCATTCAAGTGTCGGCATGAGTATCTCCTCCAAAGTTTAAAATACGATCAGCTTTCTGACTTAATTCAGTACGAATCAACTCAAACGTCCTCTGTTTAAGTTGAAGCAAGGGCCTAAAAATATCCGCATGCATTTTGGCTGTAGCCTCGTTGAGCTGTTCCAGTTCAATTTTAAGCTCGTCAAAATTTAATCCATGTGCTCTTGCGACAGCTTCCTGACACCTCATGCGCACCCGAATCGGAAGTGACTTTTGTTCCTGTTTTTCCACCTCAAGGATTCTCTCTGCAATTTCCTTCTCATTAACTCGAAATAGTTTCTCATAGATTTCCGCTCTATTCTGCATGACTTGGCAAAATTTTTCTCTGGCTCGTTCCATTGAGTTTGACAGTGTTCTGACTTTGCGATAATCTGCAGAATCAAGAGAAGTAAGAATCTGATCCAAGCATATGTTAGCATTTACTTGATATCGCTGAATCTGCTTAATTGCTTCCTTCGGTTCAATTCCATTAATCTCCATTGTTTCTATTAAAGGCGGCATTAAATTAATGGTGTTCATCGCATTTGAGAATACCGATTCTACATCGAACCATTTTTCATTCTCTCGTCTAAGATAGCTATCGCGTTGAATCTGCTTATAGGTAAAAAGAATCGTCACAACTACAGTTGCAACCGCCACCAGCGCTCCTAAGATCGTCCCATAATAGGCAAGCGCATCTGCTGCTCCCCACATTGTCATGTATCCGCTGTTCGTTTTGTAGCACTCGTTGATTATGATGGGGACGCCAACAATTAGTACCAGTGCTATAACAGCAGTTAATATCCACTTCGTCCATGACTTTCTCATCATAGCGTTTCCTCTCCGCTCCAGACATACGCCGTATACCGTCCACCGCTGAGCTTTATGACCTCACCGGATTTCAGCAGCTCTGCCAGCGCGCGCTGGACGGTGATCTGACTGATATCCGGGCATTTGGCCATGATCTCACTCTTGGTGATCTTGCCGAGGTGGTTTTTGATGATCTCGCGCACCCGGTCGGGCTTAGATAGCCCCTTTGTCGTCAGCAGCTCAATTCGGCTTTCAAAATCCCGGTAAGCCGCCGCCAGAACGCCCAGCATATAGGTCACGAAGGGCGCATAATCGTTCGTCCCCTCGTGCCAGTTGTAGGAGCTGGCTTGCAGGGATTCATAATAGGTCTCCTTGGTATCGGAGATCAGCTTTTCGATGCTGATATATTTGCCGACAAGATAGCCGGAGCGGTACAAAAGCAGCAGCGTCAGGAGCCTGCTCATGCGGCCGTTGCCATCGTTGAAGGGATGGATGCAGAGAAAGTCCAGAATGAAAATCGGGATCAGCAGCAGCGGGTCAAGCTCGGCGTCCTGTGCGGCCGTCTGGAAGGCGTCGCAAAGTGCTGCCATCGCCCCCGGCGTTTCCCACGCAGAGACAGGCTCAAACCGGACGATCTTCCGGCCGTCCGGCCGTTCTTCGGCAATCACGTTGTCCGAATTTTTGAAGCTGCCGCCGATGGACTTGCCGCTGAATTTGTACAGATCCCGATGCAGCTGTAAAATGACCGTCGGCTTTGGCGGGATATAGTCGTGGCTCTCGTGGATCGTCGCCAGCACGTCGCGGTATCCGGCGATCTCTTTTTCGTTGCGGCTCTGGGGCATGGTCCTTTCGTGGACGATCTTTTTCAAGCGGTCGTCTGTTGTGATGATGCCCTCGATGCGGTTGGACGCTTCGGTGCTCTGAATCTTCGCAACCTCCAAGAGGTTGGACAGCGCATCCGCTTTGGCCTCGATAAAGAGATTCTGCTGCCCCTTGTACTCGTGGATCTGCGTCAGATACGCCACGACCTCCGGCGTCAGGAGCTTTTGATATTCTGCTTTGAAGTTGAAATCTCTCATTCAAATTCCTCATTCGGCGTTCAATTTCATCAAATACCATTCAATGATGCAATTATAGTATACCCGTAAATTGCATCACCGTCAATCGTAATTTTGTCATTTCTTGCGCGATGATAAAATTGAGATTGTCGGCAAAAAGGCAGTCCGTCCCTCATCGGCACGGACCGCCTTTTGCATTTTCGGAGCAGGCATGACAAGCTGCTTTTTGCAGTTTGTATATGCACCTGCGAGGAAAATGAGGGATTGCAAAGGGAACATCTCTTTGCCGCTGGGTTTCCAATAGGGGCGCGAGCTGCCCTGTTGGCACACGATTTTGCTCTGCAAAGTCTAGTGTGTTATACCTTTGCTTCCGTCTGACGCGGGAAAGGGGTTGGCGGCGTACTCTGCGGTGCGGCAGAGTGTGGCAACAAACGCTTTTTTGCGGCAGTAGGACAGGCGGATTTTGTGACGGGGGTTACGGCACAAACGCAGGATTTTTGA
>OJLA01001267.1_pt1 | contig 17592 bp, 16 predicted proteins | sample 1596611 | NCBI WGS metagenome assembly OJLA01 (sample SAMEA4350168, study PRJEB24818) | metagenome | biome: human; feature: gut; material: faeces | place: Denmark | collected 2013-09
GCCCCCGAAGCACGATGCGGGTACCGCAACCCGACATTATCGAGCATTTTGGCAACGCAGATGCCGTGCCGCAGCTGCCGGAGCGGTGCTTAAGCCGCAAGGCGGGAATTGTGCGGTGTTGCCCTAATTCCCAATCAAAGCACTCCCTGCTCCATCTTTGCCTTTACTTCAAACAGGTCCTTGCAGCAATCGTCATACAGGCTGCGCATTTCGTCGGTTACGGGCAAAAGGTCGGGCACCATCACGGTTTCGGCACCGCTGGCGTGGCCGGCGCGGATGCCGTTGTGGCTGTCCTCCAGCACCATGCAGTCATGGATGTCCACCTTAATGCGGCGGGCGGCTTCCAGAAAGATATCCGGCGCGGGTTTGCAGAGCTTGACCTCGTTGTCGCACACGCCATCATGGAAAGAGCGGGCGGTGCCGGTGGTCTGCAAATTCAGCTCGACCATGGTGCGCGGGCTGGAACTTGCCACAATGCGGGGCATGCCCAGATCTTCCAGGTAGGACAGCAGTTCTTTCAGGCCGGGCTTGCAGGGCACGCCCTTTTTGATCTGCTCGCCGCCGTATGCCCACACGGCATGCAGCAGTTCCTCGGCTTTGTCGCCGTAATAGCCGGCAATGTACTGGAGCTGGTGCTCCCCGGCCAGGCCGCGGCCATTGGAATAAAACTCCGGCGGCGGGTCCGGCAGGCTCATCTTGCGGCAGCAGGGGCTCCAGAACTGGTCCCAGATGCGCTCCGTGTCAAACATCAGGCCGTCCATATCAAAAATAACGCCTTTTACTTTCGGTGCCATAGTGTGTGATCCCTCTTCTTGTCTTTGCAAATGCTGCCCGGCGCTGTGGCCGGGCGCGACTTATGCTATTATTGTACCCCATAAAATGGGGTGGTGCAATCAAAAAGTAGTCAAATTTTGCATAAAAGCTGCAAATGTGTGCAGAAAGCGGAAAAATAGCTCTTGTATTTGCCACTTTAGAGCGTTATAATAATTACAATTTCGCACCACAATCAGGTTTGTGCGAACCTTCATGCGGTGCTGAATAAGGAGAGTAGGAAATAATGTTGGATATCAAAATTGTTCGTACTACTGAACCGAAGGCAAAGCCGCAGGACGAAAGCAAGCTTGGCTTCGGCAAGATTTTTACCGACCATATGTTCCTGATGGACTATACCGCCGGTGAAGGCTGGCATGACGCCCGCGTTGTGCCGTATGCCTCCCTGCCGCTGGACCCCGCTACCGTGGTGTTCCATTACGCACAGGAAATTTTTGAGGGCATGAAGGCCTACCGCACTGCTGACGGCAGTGTGCAGCTGTTCCGCCCCGATTGCAATGCAAAGCGTTTCCAGGATTCTGCTGACCGCCTCTGCATCCCCAAGATCCCGGTTGAGGATTTTGTTCAGGCTGTTGAGACCCTGGTTGACGTTGACCGTGACTGGGTTCCCCACAGCGACGGCGCAAGCCTGTACATCCGCCCGTTCGTGTTTGCAAACGATGTCGGCCTGGGCGTGCATGCTTCCAAGCATTACCTGTTCTGCATCATCTGCGCACCTTCCGGCGCTTACTATGCCGAGGGCCTGGATCCCGTCCGCATTTATGTTGAGGACGAGTACATCCGTGCAGCCCCGGGCCTGACCGGCTTTACCAAGTGCGGCGGCAACTACGCTGCTTCCATCAAGGCTGGCGAGCTTGCCGAGGAAAAGGGCTTCAGCCAGGTTCTGTGGCTGGATGGCGTTGAGAAGAAGTATGTGGAAGAAGTCGGCTCTATGAACATCATGTTCAAGATCGACGGCAAGATCTACACCGCTGCCTGCACCGGCACTGTTCTGCCCGGCGTTACCCGCCGCTCCATCATTGAGCTGCTCAAGGATTGGGGTTACGAGGTTATCGAGGGCAAACTGGCCATTGCTGATGTGATGAAGGCTGCCGAGGAAGGCAAGCTGGAAGAAGTGTTCGGCACCGGCACCGCAGCTGTTGTCAGCCCCGTTAAGGAGCTGGATTGGGAAGGCAAGGTTGCCAACATCAGCGGCGGCAAGATCGGCCCCCTGACCCAGAAGCTGTACGATACCCTGACCGGTATCCAGTGGGGTAAGCTGCCTGATACCAAGGGCTGGACCGTCAAGGTTGAACCGAAGGTCTGATTCGGCCCGGAAGCTATGCTCTTTAGCTAAGGCAACACCGCACAATTCCCGCCTTGCGGCTTAAGCACCGCTCCGGCAGCTGCGGCACGGCATCTGCGTTGCCAAAATGCTCGATAAGACATCCAGTATTATCTGCGCTTTTGGCTTGGCATCTGCCGCACCTCGCTCGCCGTATCGGCACTTAGAATTATGCGGTATTGCCCTGAATAAAAACAACAGCGCACGGAACGGCACAAATTGCAGCTCCGTGCGCTGTTTTATTTTGTACACCACGCGAAAACACATGGTAAAACTGCACAAAAATGCAGCGCATAATTTTTGCATGTTGTACATTGAACCCCTTGCATTTTGTACGGGAATATTGTATTATACTAGCAAGAAGCAAAGGCGCTTTGGAATAGCAGATCCGCTGCTTCCAAGGCGCATTTTGTTTTTTAATTAAATATTTCCCTAAAAAGAAGAGGCTTGCCAGAGCGCCCCGGATTGAGCTTACAAGCTCATCAGTAGAGGGGTGGGTTATCGTTTTAAGGCAAAAATCGGGGACGCTCTGTTTTTCTCCTTCTTTTTAGTAAAACCCGAACGGGGCAGTGGCCGTTCGGGTTTTATTTTTTGCCTTTTTTATTGTGCGGTATATTGGATCACCATGGCCACGCGGGTTGGCGTGCTGCCGGGGTTATGGTAGGTGTGGCACTGGTCGGCATGGTAATACGCGCAGCTGGGGCTTGAAAAGCCCAGCGCATCCTTTTGCCAGCCCCACAGTGGAACAGCTTGCCGCGTGGCGCAGAATGGCGAAAAATGGGTACCACATCAAAGTGGTATCTTACCAGTAAAAAAAACAAAAGCAAACGGGCACCATGCCGCGGGATAGGCGACTGTGGTGCCCGTTTTAGTTTGCTGGTAAACAAAAGCACCGCCAACCCCAGGGGGGCGGGCGGTGCAAAGGGTTATGCGTTATTTGCCGGCCAGCAAAATGCCCAGCACGGCTTTTTCTACATGCAGGCGGTTTTCGGCTTCATCAAAAATCTCGTCTGCGTGGGTTTCAAAAACGTCGGGGGTGATCTCCTCGCCGCGGTGGGCGGGCAGGGGATGCTGCACGATACAGTCCGGCTTGGCCAGCGCCATGCGGGCTGCATCCAGGCAGAAGCCGCTGAAATCCCGGCGGCGGCGCTCGGTTTCGCGCTCCATGCCCATGCTGGTCCACACATCGGTGAACAGCACATCGGCACCGCGGGCGGCTTCGTCCGGGGCGGTGGTCAGCTTAAAGTGGTCGCCATATTCCCGCGCAAAGAAGAGCACATCGGCGGAGGGACGGTAGCCGTTCGGGCAGGCAATGGTAAAGTCCATGCCCATCATCAGGCAGCCCACGATCAGGCTGTTGGCCATGTTGTAGCCATCGCCCACAAAACCGGCTTTCAGCCCGGCCAGTTTGCCCTTGTACTCCCGCACCGTCATCAGGTCAGTCAACACCTGCAGGGGATGGGCGTAATCGGTCATGCCGGAAACTACCGGCACGCCGCTGTACCTGGCCAGGGCGTCCACATCACTCTGCTTAAAGGTGCGGTACACAATAGCATCGTAATAGCGGCCCAGCACGCGGGCGGTATCCTGGATCGGCTCGCCGCGGGCGATTTGCATGTCAGCGGCGCTCAGATAGGTGCCAAGGCCGCCCATCTGGTAGATGCCGACCTCCAGGCTGGTGCGGGTGCGGGTGGAATGCTTGCCAAACATCAGGGCAACGGCCTTGCCCTGCAGATCCTTGGGGTCAGTGCCTGCTTTGTGCAGGCGCTTGTATTCATCGGCGACATCCAGAACGTGGATGATCTCATCGGGGGTCAGGCTGCTTAACTTGAGTAAATGCTCCATGAAAACCCTCCTGATCAGTTACATGGATGAAAGCACGTCATCCAGAATAGCCAGTGCCTTGGCAACGTCTGCTTCGCTCAAAATCAGCGGGGGCAGCAGGCGCAGGCGGGTCTTGGCGGTCAGCACCAGAAGGCCCTTGCGCTCGCAGGCAGCACGCACATCGGCGGCTTTTACGTCATCGGCAAAGGCAATGCCGACCATCAGGCCCATGCCGCTGACAGATGCGACATGCGGCAGAGAGGCAAGACCCTCCCGCAGCTGGGCGGCGCGGGCGTTGACGTTGCGCATGAACGCATCATCCATGGCATCCAGCACAGCGCAGCCGCCTGCACAGACGACCGGGTTGCCGCCAAAGGTGGAACCGTGAGAGCCGGGGCCCATGGTATCGGCAACCTTTTTGCTTGCCAGCACGGCACCGATGGGCAGGCCGCCGCCCAGCCCTTTGGCCAGGGTGACGAGATCCGGCTTCAGGCCGAACTGCTCGCAGGCCAAGAAAGTGCCGGTACGGCCCACGCCGGTCTGTACTTCGTCCACAATAATCAAAATATCGTGGGCGTGGCAGTAGTCGGCAACGCTCTGCACATAGTCGGCGTCCAGCGCAACCACGCCGCCTTCGCCCTGTACCATCTCCATCATAACAGCGCAGACAGAATCATCCACAGCGGCCTTGAATGTGTCAAAATCGTTGGCGGGGATGTAGCCGAAGTTAGCAGGGAAGGGGCCAAAATCCTTGTGGAAAACATCCTGGCCGGTGGCGGTCAGGGTGGCAAGGGTGCGGCCATGGAACGAGTTGACCAGCGTCAGAACTTTGTTGCGGTCGGGACCATAGGTGGTCACACTGTATTTGCGGGCGCACTTGATGGCACCTTCGTTGGCTTCGGCACCAGAGTTGCCGAAAAACACCTGGTCAAGCCCGGTGCGGGCGCACAGCCGCTTGGCCAGCTTGCCGCAGGGGGCGGTGTAATACAGGTTGGAAGAATGCTGCAAACGGGTGGCCTGCATGGTAACGGCCTGTACCCAGGCCGGGTGGCAGTAGCCCAGCGCGTTTACGCCAATGCCGGAGGTAAAGTCCAGATAGGCTTTGCCGTCTGCATCATAGGCATACATGCCCTCGCCGTGCTCCAGCACCAGCGGGCTGCGGGCATAGGTGTGCATGATGTATTTCTGGTCACGTTTGATGACTTTTTCGGTATTCATGGTATTCCCTCCTTGGGAGGTCTGGAAGGGTTGGCAGCCGGATTATTCAGGAATAAACCTAAAAAATAGGCGAATGAATAACTGTGCCGTAAGTACATGCTATGTACCCACGGCCAGCTTGCACGATTCTTATATTATAATATATTGGAAGTTTTTTCGGTACCTTTTTTTCAAAAAAGGTACAAAATCCCCCGTAAATCCCCGTAAAATTAAATCATCGGTTGCCGCGGCGGTAGAACAGGGTGCCGGAACCACGGTCAGAGAACATTTCCAGCAGAACAGAATGAGGAACACGGCCATCAATGATAACAGCCTCATGCACACCCTCATAAATGGCATCGGCCATGCCCTCGATTTTGGGGATCATGCCGCCGGAGATGACGCCATGTGCCTTGTAGCCCTCTATCTCGGAAATCTCCACTTCTGGGATCAGGGTGGATTCATCGTCCTTGTCATATAGCAGGCCGACAATATCCGTCATGGAAACGAACTTTTCGGCGTGCAGGGCAATAGCAATGGCGGCTGCAGCAGTATCGGCGTTGATGTTGTAGGCAATGCCGTTTTCATCCATGCCAACCGTGGCAATGACCGGGATAAAGCCATCGTTGAGCAGGTGCTCAATCAGGGTGGTGTCCACTTTTTCCACGTTGCCCACATAGCCCAGGTCTACATCACTCTTGCGGGAGCAGGTGATGGTGTGGCCGTCCAGACCACACAGGCCAACGCCGCGGCCCTTGAGCAACGCAACCAGATCCTTGTTGACCTGACCGGCCAGAACCTGCTGCACAATGCTCATGGTTTCTTTATCGGTATAACGCAGGCCGTTGACAAACTTGGATTCCTTGCCCACGCGGTTCAGCATCTGGTTGATGGCCGGGCCGCCGCCGTGTACCAGCACAACGCGCACACCCAGCAGGGTCAGGGTGACAAGGTCGTTCATAACGGCCAGTTTCAATTCCTCGTTTACCATGGCATTGCCGCCGTATTTGATCACCAGGGTTTTGCCGTGATATTTCTGGATGTAGGGCGTGGCTTCCGAAAAAAGCAGCGCCATTTCCTCGTTTTTCATAAATCGCTCCCCAAACGTAAAAGTAGCAAGATTAGTTAGGAGTTAGGAGGGAGGAGTTAGGAGTTGGCGGTGTGCGCACAAATTAAAAGCTACAAGCCTAAACGAGCCGTTCATTGCTCATTCCTCATTCCTAATTTCTAATTGCAAAATCAGGTCCGGTAATCGCCGTTGATCTTAACATAGTCATAGGTCAGATCACAGCCCCAGGCTTTGCCGCTGGCTTCGCCGGTGCCCATATCGACTTTGACCAGGATGTCGTGCTCGCCCAGAACCGCATAGGCTTCGTCCTCGCTGAACGGATGGTAGGCGGCGTTTTCGCACACAAACACCTCGCCTGCCTTGCTGGCAATGCGCACGCTGACCTTGTCGATGGAAAAATCCCCCGGCGTATAGCCGATGGCGCACAGGATGCGGCCCCAGTTGGCGTCGCGGCCAAACACGGCGGCCTTGAACAGGTTGGAGCAGACAACGCTCTTTGCCACGGCGCGGGCAATCTCGTGGGTGGGGGCGTGGGTCACTTCGCAGGTGATGAGGTGGGTGGCACCCTCGCCGTCAGAAGCATGCAAGGCGCACATATGCTCCGCCACAGCGCCCAGGGCAGCCAGAAATTTGTCATACTCCGGGCCTTCGGTCACAACAGGCTCGTTGCCCGCCAGGCCGGAAGCCAGCAGCAGCAGGGTATCGTTGGTGGAGGTATCCAGGTCAACGCTCATCTGGTTGTAGGTAGTGGGCACAACGGCGCGCAGTGCCTTTTGCAGCAGCTCCGGGCTGACGGCAGCATCGGTGGTGTAGAACGCCAGCATGGTGGCCATGTTGGGGGCAATCATGCCGCTGCCCTTGCCGATCGCGCCAAGGCGGCAGGTTTTGCCGGCCAGCTCAAATTCAATGGCATATTCTTTCTCGTAAGTATCGGTGGTCATAATGGCCTTGGCAGCTTCGCTGCTGCCCTCGGCGCTGGCCTGCAGCCTGGCCGCTGCGGCGGGAATACCGCGGGCGAACGGGTCAATCGTCATGGGCTGGCCGATAACGCCGGTGGAAGCCGGCAGAACATCCTCGGCTGCAATGCCCAGCTGCTGGGCCACCAGGGCGCAGCACTCATTGGCCAGATCCACACCGTTGGCGGCGCAGGTGTTGGCGTTGCCACTGTTCACCAGAACAGCCTGTGCGTGGCCGTCCACCAGGTGGGCGCGGTCAACCTTGATGGGGGCACCATACACCTTGTTGGTGGTGTAAACACCGGCAGCGGCACAGCGTACATCCGCCTTGATGATGGCCAGATCCAGCTTGTTGGGATTGGCCCGGAACCCGGCATGTACGCCGGAAGCAGAAAAACCCTTGGCAGCACAAACGCCGCCGGGAATGACCTTATACTTTGCCATGTTACTTTTCCTCTTTCCCACAAATAACATCAAAAATCAGAAGAAACGGAACCCACCCGGTAAAGACAGCTGCGGAACGGTCAAGACCGTTCCCTACAAACCACACCAAAGCGGTGCCATGCGGCCAGCAGGCTAACATACCGGAAAACTCCTAACTCCTAACTTACAATTCCAGCCCTTTCGTTTCCTCCAGCCCCAACATGATGTTCATGCACTGCACGGCGGCACCGGAGCTGCCTTTGCCAAGGTTGTCCAGCAGGCTGATGAGCAGCATCCGCTTGCCGTCGGGGGAAACAGTGGGGTAAATTTCCAAGGTGTCCTTGCCGGCCAGCGTATTGGCGGGCAGGAACTTGGGGGCAGTGCCCAAAGCGTGCACCTTGATCATGGTTTCGCCTGCGTAATACTCCTGCAAAGCGGTGGCCAGCTCCTCAGCGCTGTGGCCCACAAGGTCCAGACGCAGGGGAACGGTAACTTCCATGCCGCAGTAGTAGTCATCCACAATGGGACAGAACACCGGCGGCTCCGCAAGGCCGCAGATCTTCTGCATTTCCGGCAGGTGCTTGTGATCCAGCGTTAAGCCGTAGGGGCGCGGGCTTTCAAAGGCAATGTCGCGCTCCGGGTCGCGGTACTGGGCAATGCCGCTTTTGCCTGCGCCGGAATAACCGGAAAGCCCGTGGCAGGTCAGCGGATAATCTGCAGCCAGCAGGCCAAGCTCCACCAGCGGGGCCACCAGCGTGATAAAGCCGGTGGCATAGCAGCCCGGAACAGCCACGCGGTTGGCGGTGCGCAGAGCATCCCGTTTGCCATGCAGCTCCGGCAGGCCATACACCCAATCCGGCGCGGTGCGGTGTGCGGTAGAAGTGTCCAGAATACGCACATCGGGGCGCAGCAGGGGCACAACCTCCCTGGCTGCAGCATCCGGCAGGCACAAAAAGCTCAGATCGCTCTGGTTAATCACGGCAGCGCGGGCGTTTACATCCTTGCGGTCGGCTTCGGAAATGTGCAGGATCTCAAATTCATCCCGTGCGGCCAGGCGGTCCGCAATGCGCAGGCCGGTTGTGCCGGAAGAACCATCCACAAAAATTTTATACTTAGCCATCCCAAACAAACCCATATCTATTACAGCGTTCAGCAGTTGATTTTGCTTTTTACATCCGCGATCTGTTTCAGCACGCTGGCCTGAGTGGGGCCGCCGTAACTGGTGCGGCCCTCGCAGCAGTGCGTCAGGTCAATGGCGTCATAGATGTCCGCCTCAAACAGATCACTGTACTGCTTAAACTCGTCCAGCGTCAGCTCTTCCAGCGTTTTGTCTGCCCGGATGCAGGCACCCACCATGGTGCCGGTGCATTTGTAAGCATCGCGGAACGGCATGCCTTTCTTGGTCAGGTAGTCGGCGCAGTCCGTTGCGTTGATAAAGCCCTTGGCGGCGGCGCGGCGCATGTTGGCGGGCAGCGGCGTCATGGTGGCCAGCATCGGGGTGATGGTTTTTAAGCACAGCTCCAAAGTGTCCACCGCGTCAAATACGGCTTCCTTGTCCTCCTGCATGTCCTTGTCGTAGGCGAGGGGGATGCCCTTCATCATAACCAGCAGGGTGTTCAGGTCGCCGTAAACGCGGCCGGTCTTGCCGCGGATCAGCTCGGTCACATCCGGGTTTTTCTTCTGCGGCATAATGGAAGAACCGGTGGTGAAAGCGTCGTCCAGCTCAATGAACTTGAACTCCCAGCTGCACCACAGGATGATCTCTTCCGACAGGCGGGACAGATGCATCATGCAGGTGGCCATGGCGCTGGTCAGCTCAATGCAGAAATCGCGGTCAGATACGCCATCGATCGAGTTGCCGCAGGGAGCAGCAAAGCCCAGCTCCTGTGCCGTATAAAAACGGTCCAGCGGGTAGGTGGTGCCAGCCAGAGCGCCGGAACCCAACGGGCACTCAGCGTCCATGCGGGCGGTGGCGTCCTGCATGCGGCCCAGGTCGCGCAGCAGCATCCAGGCGTAAGCCATCAGCTGGTGGCCAAAGGTGACCGGCTGGGCACGCTGCAGATGGGTGTAACCGGGCATAACATAAGAAGAAGATTTTTCTGCCTGGTCGCAGATGGTCAGGATCAATTCCTTGATCTGCCCCTGCAAGTGGAGCGATGCTTCCCGCAGGTTCAGGCGGATATCCAACGCAACCTGGTCGTTGCGGCTGCGGCCGGTGTGCAGCCGCTTGCCAGCATCGCCCACGCGGGCGGTCAGAGTCTGCTCCACAAAGGTGTGCACATCCTCGGCATTGGGGTCAATCTCCAACGCGCCGCTGTGCAGATCGTTCAAAATGGATTGCAGGCCCTTGTGGATATCGTCCACATCCTGCTGGGAGATGATGCCCTGCTTGCCCAGCATAGCAGAGTGTACCATGCTGCCGTGGATATCCTGTTCGATCATCCGCGCATCAAAGCGGATGGAAGAGTTAAAGTCGTTCACGCGGCTGTCCACCGCTTTGCTGGAACGTCCCTGCCAAAGTTGGGGCATAAGAAAACCTCCGGTGTTATTGTAATGAATAGCGAATAAAGAATAATGAAACATGTTGGTGTGCGCGCCGCGCACGCAAATAAAATAGATACAGCCTTTTAATGGGGGCTCAGTCTGATGTTTGCTGCGACCTTGGCTTTTTTGAGCCGTGCCGCAGGCACGGCGGTCCACCATCATGATTCTTTTTTCTTTTTATAGTATATACTGGAACGCCAAAGCCGCCAAGGGGGTCAATGCCTCCCTGGCGGCAGTTTTGTTAATGGAAAAATGCGATTACTTTACTTCCGGCCAGTTCTTTGCCAGCTTGGCGCGCTCAGCAATGGGCAGGCCAAATAGGTTGATAAAGCCGTTTGCATCAAACTGATCGTAATCCTCATCCTCGCCGAAGGAAGCAGTCTGCTCATCGTACAGGGTGAACGGGCTGGTAACACCAGCGTTGATCAGGTTGCCCTTGTACAGCTTCAGTTTCACATCACCGGTAACGGTCTTCTGCAGGTCGTCAGTGAATGCGCTCAGGGCTTCACGCAGCGGGGTGAACCACTTGCCATCGTAAACCAGCTCGCCCATCTTCTGAGCAACGGACTCCTTGAAGTGGAAAGCATCCTTGTCGATGGTGATGGTTTCCAGAACGTTGTGAGCCTTGTACAGGATGGTGCCGGCGGGGGTTTCGTACACGCCGCGGCTCTTCATGCCGACAAGACGGTTCTCAACGATATCCAGCTGGCCAATGCCATTCTCGCCGCCGATCTTGTTCAGGTACTCAATCAGGGCAACACCGTCCATCTCCTTGCCGTCCACAGCGGTGGGAATGCCCTTCTCAAAGTGGATGGTAACATAGGACGGGGTATCCGGTGCCTGCTCCGGGGAAACACCCAGCTCCAGGAAGCCGGGCTTGTTGTACTGCGGCTCCAGAGAGGGCTTTTCGAGGTCCAGACCCTCGTGGCTCAGATGCCACAGGTTCTTGTCCTTGGAGTAGTTGGTCTCACGGTTGATACGCAGGGGAATGTTGTGTGCCTCGGCGTAATCGATCTCTTCGTCACGGCTCTTGATGTCCCACTCACGCCACGGGGCAATGATGGCCATTTCGGGGGCCAGTGCTTTTAGGGCCAGCTCAAAACGAACCTGGTCGTTGCCCTTGCCGGTGCAGCCATGGCAGATGGCATCGGCATTCTCTTTCTTGGCAATCTCAGCCAGTGCCTTTGCGATGCACGGACGAGCATGAGAGGTGCCCAGCAGGTACTCTTCGTACTTGGCATCGGCTTTCAGGCAGGGCCAGATGTAGTTCTCAACGTAATCTTTTTTCAGGTCCAGAACGTACAGCTTGGAAGCGCCGGTCTTGAGGGCCTTTTCTTCCAGGCCGTCCAGCTCGGTGCCCTGGCCAACGTCGCCGGAAACAGCAACAACTTCGCAGTTGTTGTAGTTCTCTTTCAGCCAGGGAATGATGATGGAGGTATCCAGACCGCCGGAGTAAGCCAGAACAACCTTTTTAATATCTTCCTTTTTCTTTTTCATAAGAACTGCCCTCTTTCAAAATTCTATCCGCCGAAGTGGCTGAATATTTATTCATTTCATGCTTCTTATTATACACGCCCTGCAACAAATTGCAACACGGCATATTGCACAAGGAAATTTCAACTTATAGAGACAACTTTGTTCTAGAGCTTGCATTTTGCGGCGTAAAGGGAAAAAACAAAACGGACTATTTGCATTTTTATTCATTAAATTGAATATTTGCCGCATGAAGCCCGCATATCGCAGTTGAAAAAGGATGCAGAAAAGTGCCAAAGGGTACAAAAAAGCTCTTCCCCACAAAAACGGGGAAGAGCGGAGAGGAAAAGATGATGACAAGTTGGGAGGATTGATCCTGCAAGGGTAGGACGGTGGCGCTTTGTCCCGGCAAAGTTATTCTTTGCTGGCACATTCGGCGCAAACGCCGGTCACGGTCAGGCAGTGGCCTTCAATACGCAGGCCGGGAACATTTTTGATCAGGGCGTTCAGCTCGCCTTCCGGCAGATCAAGGTTAATGATCTTGTGGCACTTGCGGCAGTAAAAATGCTCATGGGAGTTGGGGTCCCAGTCAAAGCATTCGGCACCGCTGATCATGCCAACGCGGCCGATCATATCGTTATCAGCCAGGGTATTCAGGTTGCGGTACACCGTGCCCAGGCTGATATGAGGGCAGCGCTCACGGGCATAACCGTAAATCTGCTGCGCAGAAAGATGCTCTTTATGCTCTTGAATGGTTTCCAGAATAATCTGGCGCTGCCAAGAATATTTCATAGCGAGTGTTCTCCTTAAAGTTACGGATGATTCATCTTCGACACACTTTTAACGAACGCCGATTTTTAACTTATTTTAACACTGGGGTACTACTATGTCAATATATTAAATGCGAAAAATCCGCAAAAAGTTTCGTAGCTTAAAATAAAATGAACAAACCGGGTAAAACCTGAAAAAATGAAGAATTTTGTACTGCACTTTATTGCGCTATTGTTGTATAATGCAGGAACAAAAATCGAAACAACACCGGGAATGGCTGCCAGCTGATGCCCGCAAAGCCTATGGCTGCGCTATTTGTGCCGCAGCATTGCCGGCGCAGAAGAGGGAAAAAAACTTTTTGAAAAAATTCAAAAAAATGCTTGACAAATGGTGCCGAAACCCGTATACTAATGGAGCACCGTTTGAGATGCACACCACATGGCGGTATAGCTCAGTTGGCTAGAGCATTCGGTTCATACCCGAAGTGTCACCGGTTCAAATCCAGTTACCGCTACCATCAATGCAGGGTTTCGCTAAAATACTTGGGGGCCGGTTGCAGTCGTGACTGGTAAGTTGCTTGCTGTTTTAGCAAAATCCTGTATCTCTTTGGCCCGTTGGTCAAGCGGTTAAGACACGGCCCTTTCACGGCTGTAACATGGGTTCGATTCCCGTACGGGTCACCAAAAAGCCTTAGCGTTAGCTAAGGCTTTTTTCTTTTGTATTTTAGCCCTCGTACCACACATTATACCACATCTTTGGCGGTTGGAATATATAAAGTAAAGGCAACACCGCACAATTCCCGCCTGACGGCTTAAGCACCGCTCCGGCGGCTGCGGCACGGCATCTGCGTTGCCAAAATGCTCGATAATGTCGGGTTGCGGTACCCGCATCGTGCTTCGGGGGCAAAAGCCCCTCGCACTCTGCGACCGCTGCCTCTGCTTCGGTTCGCTGTTTCCGCCACTGGCGGCGCTCACCTTTGCAGCATCCAGTATTATCTGCGCTTTTGGTTTAGCAGCTGCCGCACCTCGCTCGCCGTATCGGCACTTAGAATTATGCGGTATTGCTCTTGATTTTGTTTGTAGGGGCAGATGCTTGTCATCAGCCCGCAGCAACCTTGCGGAATTGGCAGGTATAGTTTGGTGAGCGGCAACAGCCCGATGCGAGCATCGGATCCTACAAATCATTTGCAGTGCTTGCCACAGTCGATAAAGGTTTCTCCACGGCGGGATGAGGGCATCCCGCCCTACAGATCGCTTGCATTGCCTGCTGCCTATTATAAAAAGCTCTGTAGGGAACGGCTTATTTCGGTTCAAGAGCCGAATCAGCGGTCTGGTTGGCCTCTGAAGTTCGACTGCGGGCGCAGGGACCTGCCGTACATTTTCCGAATAACGCTGCCGGCCAAAAATCTCTCTCCATTTTATCCCATTCGCCCTGAAAAATATGTTGACAAACCGCGTTTCATCTGGTATATTATACAAGCAATCTTTTGCGGTCATGGCCCGTTGGTCAAGCGGTTAAGACAGCGGCCTCTCACGCCGTTAACGTGGGTTCGATTCCCGCACGGGTCACCAAAAAGCACTCCAGCTTATGCTGGAGTGTTTTTTCGTGTATCCCGTGCGAGGAATCGAACAGGGCAGTGCGCCGCAGCGCACAAAAACAGTCCAGTGGACTGTTTTATAGCCCGCGGGAGATTCCCGCGTGTGTCACCAGAAACACTCCAGCTTATGCTGGAGTGTTTTTTCGTGTATCTCGTGCGGGGAATCGAACAGGGCAGTGCGCCGCAGCGCACAAAAAACAGTCCGGTGGACTGTTTTTTAGCCCGCGGGAGATTCCCGCGTGTGTCACCAGAAACACTCCAGCTTATGCTGGAGTGTTTTTTTCGTGTATCCGTGCGAGGAATCGAACCAGACGGTGCGCAGGTGCTTTTGTGCGCGATAATGGAACGCTGTGTTTTTGGTTGTATCCTTGACATGAAAATACCCCCAGAGCTTTCAGAGTTTTTTCTCTGTCTACTCTAGGGGTAGCATATCAAAGAAGCACCGGGCTTCATATTTTTTATTTTGCCTGCCTGCTGGCGGCGTGGCGCTTGGGCAGGGGGATAGAGCATACGATGGCAATGCCAAGGGCCAGGGCAACGGCAACTTTTAAGGTTTCAATGCCTTTGCTGGTGCACAGGGCGCGGTCGTTGCGCAAAAAATAGTAAGCCGTGTAATAAATGCCCGCGCCGGGCACCAGGGGAAAAATGCCGGTCAGCAGAAATACCGTGATGGGGGCCTTGTGCCGGATGGCAAAAAAGCGGGAAAGCGCGGCCAGCGGCAGTGTGGCAATCAGTGTGGCCATGGGGGCGGTCATACCGCCAAGGGTAGTGCAGGCAATGTAGATCGTCCAGCCAACGGCCCCCACAAAACCGCAGGTCCAGTAATGGCGGCGGCCCACCTGAAAGGTGATGCCGAACGAGATGGTTGCAACCATGGCAACCACAAACTGAACCAGCATGGTAAACCAGACAGGAGCAGCACTCACCATACCACCCCCGTTACTGTGCTTAATAAGGTATACCCCAGAGTGACGCCGACAGCCAGGCATCCCGCAACCAGCAGGGCATCCACAAGCCGGATGGTGCCGGAAAGATAATCGCTGTTGATGATATCACGGATGCCCATAGTTAAGGCAACGCCGGGGGTCAGCACCATCAGCGCGCCGATGATGGCAAAGTTGACCTGCAGGGCCGGGTAGACCAGCTGGGCAATCAAAGCGGTCAGCGTGCCGGCAATGGCGGAAAGCATATCGCGGAAAATGCGGCTGATATGGTGCTTGCTGAGCGCGCAGGAACTGGCGGAGGCCAGCAGCCCGCCCAGCGCACCCACCAGCATTTCCGGCAGGCCGCCGCCAAACAGCATGGCAAAGCAGCCGGCCCCCATGGTGCCTGCTGCACAGTTGTACAGTGGGGAGAGGGTGGGCATCCGCTTCATCCGCTCAAATTCCAGCTGGGCGCTGTTCAGGTCCAGTTCGCCATCCGCCACACGGCGGGAAATGGCGTTGATGGCCTCCACATGGCCCAGGTTGGTGGAAACCACCGGAACATGCCGCACAGCGCTGACCGTTCCGTTTTGGGCGGAAGCAAAAATGCCGTTGGTCAGCACATAAACATGGAAATCCACAATGCCGAAGCTGCGAGCCATGATCTCCATGGTGTCCTGCGCGCGGAACACCTCGCCGCCATTGGCCAGCATAGCTTGGCCGCAGTCCATGATCAGATTGAACGCCAGGTCAGTCACGAATGTTCTCCTGCACAGCGGCAAACTCCGGGTAATGGGCATACAGGTGCTGGGCAATGGCTTCCATCAACAGGTAGTCGTGCTCCGAGTCGATATCAATAATGCCGGTATCCATCATCACGCTGATGCCGATCTTGCCGCGCCACAGCATGCCGTCCGTGTTGGTGGCGAGGAAATCCCGCTTGAAGACATAGATGGAAGCGTTTACATCATACACATCCGGAGCCTGCTGGCGGCCGGTGAACTCACTCTTGCAGACCTGTTCAACATGGTCGTCCACAGTTTTGACCATATTGAACCAGGGATTGCGGCGGGCTTCGCACACGCTGAACACCAGATCCAGATCATCGCGGCTCTGTTTTTTGGCGAAGGCGTTTTCGATGTCCGATTCGGTGCGCAGGGGGCTGGTGATGTCCAGGTCCATGTACCAGTCATACGGCTGGCCGGTGCGTTCCTCCATGCGGTGCAGACTGTCCTGATAGACAGCCATCTTAGGCACGCGGTCGCCGCCCAGTTCCTCGCCGCGCGGCAGGAAGATGACTTCCGGGTACTTGGCGGCAACCAGTTCGGCCAACTCCGGGCTGTCGGTGTTTAGGGCAATGTCAATGTGCAGTTCGGGATGCTTTTTGATAAACAGCTCGGCGGCGCTGAGCGAATAATACACCAGCGGGTGGCCGCAGAAGGTTTTGAGGTTTTTGTTCTTAAAGCCCTTGCTGCCTGCACGGCCGCAGATGGTGATCAACAGACGGTTCATTGTTGTTCCCCCAATGTCAGTTTTAATACTTGCAGTGCCGTGGCGGGCGGGTTCAGGCTCTCGGTTTCCTCCCCGGCGGCATAGTCAAGGAAATAATTCATCTCGCGCAGGTAGCGCTCGTTGACGTCCTCCTCATAGTGTTCCACCGCACCGTTGGGCAGGGTCAGCGTTCCGGCGCCAAAATCCGCCACGCAGCTGCCATCCTTGCAGAACAGCTCAATGGAGCGGCGGTAGGTGCGGCCAAAGTAATCCAGGTGCACTTCCGCCAGCAGGGTGGGATATTGGGCAATATAGATGGAAAGGTCGTCAGAATCGATTTCCAAATCGGAATATTTTCCGTGTATATTACAAATTGTTTCCGGAACGCCGAAGAGATCGACCAGGTAATCCCATTCATGGATCAGGTCGATGGTCACGCCGCCGCCCAGGGCCTTGTGGGCACTGTACACCGTGCGGTAATCCACCCCCGGCCGCCAGTCCGGCAGGTAGGAGGAACAGATCACCCGCGCACTGTAGGGGCGCAGGCCGGGCAGGTGATTTTTCAGCGCCAGCATGGTGCCGCACCAGCGCATGGGTGCAGCCACATAGGCTTTCTGCCCGGCGGGCAGCAGGGTGGCAAGGTCTACATCCGTCTGCTCGGCGGAAACAATGGGCTTTTCGATAAACAGCGCGTCTGCCAGGCCGCGAATTTCCTCCAATGCCTGCGCGTGCAGGCTGGTGGGGTTGGTGATAAACGCCAAATCGTAGTGCGGCAAGGCGGCGGAATCCTGCAAGGTGGTGAACTGGCTGTGCAGCAGATCCGCCGCGCCGGGGCGCAGCGGGCGGGCTAAATCACTGCGCAGCGCATCAGCCCGCAGCGCCAGCCCGCGCTGTGCGCAGATCGCCGTCAGATTTTTCAAATGCCGGGTCCCGATAGATCCCAGACCGATAAACAGGGCAGTAAGCATGGTGACCCCCTTTTAAGTTAGGAGGTAGGAGTGAGGAGTTAGGAGTTATTGGTGTGCGCATCCGCGCATATTTTGGGCAATACCGCATAATTCTAAGTGCCGATACGGCGAGCGAGGTGCGGCAGATGCTAAGCCAAAAGCGCAGATAATACTGGATGCTGCAAAGGTGAGCGCCGCCAGTGGCGGAAACAGCGAACCGAA
>OJLA01001270.1_pt1 | contig 17575 bp, 15 predicted proteins | sample 1596611 | NCBI WGS metagenome assembly OJLA01 (sample SAMEA4350168, study PRJEB24818) | metagenome | biome: human; feature: gut; material: faeces | place: Denmark | collected 2013-09
CCTACTGTCCGTTTGCCTCCAGCACCAGGCCCCGCTCCGTCTCCACGTCCTCCTGGGCAAAGCGGGAGTGGAACAGCATGTCGGACAGGATGTGCAGGCTGATGTCCAGGTGCTTGTCCAGGCTGCGGGCATAGAAGCAGGTGTGCTCCTTGGTGGTATAGGCGTTCACCTGGCCGCCGATGGCGTCCATGCGTTCTGCCAGCTCGGAGGCGGAGTGCTGTGCCGTCCCCTTGAAGAGCATATGCTCGATAAAGTGCGCGCTGCCGGCCTCGCACGGCGACTCATACCGTGACCCAACGCCGACCCACACGCCGATGGCCGCCGAGCGCACGTGCGGCATGTGCTCGTAGACGATGCGCACGCCGTTCGGCAGCGTCTGTTTTTCGTACATAATGTGCTGTCCCCCCGTGGAAAAGTGGGCGGGGTGTATGCGCACCCCGCCCACACAGTTGTGCCGAAATTACATCAGGCCCTTTTCACGCATCGCGTCCTTGCGGGACAGGTCGATGCGGCCGCGATCGTCGACATTCATGACCTTGACCCAGGTCATGTCGCCGATCTTGAGCACATCCTCGACCTTTTCGGTGCGCTTGAACTCGAGATCCTTGATCTTGACGAGGCCGTCCTTGCCCGGAGCCAGCTCGACCCATGCGCCGAAGTCGCTGCGGATGTTGGAGACCTTGCCGTAGTACAGTGCGCCGACTTCCGGCTCGAAGACGATGTTCTCGATGGTCTTACGCGCGGCGCGGCAGGCCTCGATGTCCTCGGACGCGATGAAGATGGAGCCGTCGTCCTCGATGTCGATCTTGCAGCCGGTGTCGGCGCAGATCTTCTGGATGGTCTTGCCGCCGGAGCCGATGACCTCGCGGATCTTGTCCGGGTTGATGGTCATCTTTATCATCTTGGGCGCGGTCTTGGCCAGCTCCTTGCGCGGCTCGCCGATGCAGGGGAGCATGATCTCGTCGAGGATCTGGATGCGGGCCTCGCGGGTGATCTGCAGGGCCTCCTTGATGATCTCATGCTTCAGACCGTCGTTCTTGAGGTCCATCTGGATGGCGGTGATGCCTTCCTTCGTGCCGGCGACCTTGAAGTCCATCTCGCCGTGGAAGTCCTCAACGCCCTGGATGTCGATAAAGGTGGTGAAATCGTCGCCGTCCTGAATAAGGCCGCAGGAGATGCCAGCAACGGGAGCCTTAATGGGAACGCCTGCGTCCATAAGCGCCAGCGTTGTGCCGCAGATGGAGCCCTGCGAGGTCGAGCCGTTGGAGGACAGGATCTCGGAGACTACGCGAATGGTGTACGGGAAGTCCTCTACTGAGGGGATGACGCTCTCGAGCGCCTTCTCGACCAGTGCGCCGTGGCCGTATTCGCGGCGGCCGGTGCTGCGGCTGGCACGAGCCTCGCCCGTGGAGTAAGAGGGCATGTTATAGTGATGCATGAAACGCTTCTCTTCCTCTTCCCAGATGGTGTCGAGCTTCTGGGACATGGACAGAGTTGCAAGTGTTGCTATCGAGAGCACCTGAGTCTGGCCGCGGGTGAACAGTGCCGAGCCGTGAACTCTGGGGATGATGCCGACCTCGCTGCCGAGGGGGCGAATCTCGTTCATTGCGCGGCCGTCAACACGCTTGCCGGCCAGCAGCCATTTCTTGACGACCTTCTTCTGGAGCTTGTACAGGATCTCGTCCATGTACTGCATCATGTCGGGGTGCTCCTCGGAGTACTTTTCCTCCATTGCGGTGACCCACTCGTTGACGCGCGCCTCGCGTACGTTCTTGTCGTCGGTATCCATGCAGTATTCCATGCCCGCAAACTCGTTCTCGACCAGCTTATTGAACAGCTCATCGTCGAATGCCGCGTGCTCGTACTCAAACTTCGGCTTGCCTATCTCCGCGACCATCTTGTCGATGAGGTCAAGAACCGGCTGGAGGTGCTCATGAGCCTGCACGATGCCCTCGTACATTACGTCCTCGGGGACCTGATCTGCCTCGGACTCGATCATGACGATCTTCTTATGGGTTGCAGCGATGGTGGTGGTCATGCGGTTGGTCTTGCGCTCTTCCTGGGTGGGGTTGAACAGATACTTCTCTCCGTCCCAGCCGAGGACTATGCCTGCGATGGGGCCGTTGAAGGGAACGTCGGAGATGCTGACCGCTGCCGATGCGCCGATCATTGCGGTGATCTCGGGGCTGCAATCGCGGTCAACGGACAGGACCTCGCATGCAATGACGACGTCGTTGCGCAGGTCGGTCGGGAACAGGGGACGCATGGGGCGGTCGATCAGGCGGGATGCCAGAACTGCCGGCAGGCTGGGCTTACCCTCGCGGCGCATGAAGCTGCCGGGGATGCGGCCGACTGCGTACAGCTTTTCGTTGAAATCGACCGACAGAGGGAAGTAATCAATGCCGTCCTTGGGACGTGCCGATGCGGTGCAGGTAACGAGAACGGTGGTCTCGCCGTAGGTGACCAGAACCGCTGCGTTGCACAGCTCTGCCATCTTGCCTACTTCCATCTTCAGAGGACGGCCTTCGTACTCGATCTCAAACTTTCTGTAATCGGGAAACTCTTTGTGCGTGATTATCATTTGTTTTGCTCCTTTTCATTTTTCTATTTTCAAAAACCGCCGGAGCATAGCACTTGAAAACGGGTTTCACTCCGAAGCCTATTTTCAAATACTAAGCTCTTTTAGTGGCGATTTGAGATTTTTTAGTGGCGATTTGACGCAGCTACGGATACGCATATTGCGGTTGCCCGGTATCGAAGTCGCTGACAAAACCGGAAAACTCTCGCGCTACGTTAGTGCAGTGTTGGTTCTTGCCGCATCCCATTGGCTCACCTGTCAAGGGGAGCAGGCAGCTTTGCTGCCGAGGGGTTTTAGTGGCGCATTGACGCAGCTGCGGATATGCATATTGCGGTTGCCCGGTTCGAGGGTGCGGAGGAAACCGTGTGTGCCGCGCTGCCCGTTAGAGCGATGTTGAGTTTTAGAACGCGCCCTTGTAGGGAACGGATTTATCCGTTCCGTTGTGATGGTTTCGTCGGCACCCACCGGTCGTGCTGACGCAATAGCCGTATCGGTATCAGCGTAAAGGCGCTATTAAAAATCCGTGCCGCAGGCACACCGCAATTATTCATCATTCATTATTAACTATTCATTTTTCAATGTGCCAAAACTTCTTTTGACACATTGAAAAAAGCAGGGGACATATTCACTTGTCCCCTGCTTAAAACCTTCATACCCTTCGGAAATGCCGGACTTACTTGCGGATGCCCAGCTTTGCAATGATTGCGCGGTAACGCTCGATATCCTTCTTTGCGAGGTAGTCGAGCAGACGGCGGCGCTTACCGACCATCTTGTACATGCCCAGACGGCTGTGGTCGTCGTTGGGATGGACCTTCAGGTGAGCGGTCAGCTCGCGGATGCGCTGAGTGAGGATAGCGATCTGAACCTCGGGAGAACCGGTGTCGTTCTCGTGGGTCTTGTTTGCCTCTATAACGGCGGTCTTGGTCTCTTTGGTGATCATAATGATACCCCTTTCATGATTTTTATATACCCAATGGCTAAGTAAAGGGAGGAAAGGTCTCCCGATCACTGAGCACACGGGCTTAGCCTTGTAATATTACCACTTACGGCGGCGTTTGTAAAGAGCTTTTTTCAGTTTGAGAGAAAGCCGTCGCCGCCGGGATTCAACTCTGCGGTCTTGAAGTACAGGCTCTTCAGGGTGTCCACGCTCGCGCCCTCCGTCATGCCGACAGACCAGCTGCTGCCGTTAAGATACCAGTAAACGATGCCGGCGCCCTTTCCGTCGAGCTTGAATAAGGGGTTTCCCTGCAAAAGCTCCAGGGTCATTGTCGGATCCTCGGTCCACTCATAGTTCATACCGGAGATGTCCTTCTGTTCATCCGTTTTCTGTGCACGGATGGTAAATGTGCCGTAATCTGCCTGATACAGCGTCTCGTCTCCGTCAATCGTTGTGTACACGGGCGTTTTGCCGTCGATCTCGGGCATGACGATACCGGCGGCCTTAAATTCCTCGGCACTCGATTCATGCACGGGGTTTGCTATCTGGCTGTTATCGTTTTCATTGGTCTTCTTGGCTTTATCGTTTGTCTGGCTGCCGCAGGCGCACAGCGCGAACACCATTGCAAGGCACAGCGCCGCGCAGACCGTTTTCTTAAAAGCTTTCATATGATAAACGCTCCTTTATTATGCTGATATGATGATCGATCAATGCCTCTATGACGAAGCCGCGCGAAAAAATGTTCCGCAAATGTTTGATATTATTTGCGCCTTGTGATAACATTACTTCATTCTAACAGAGGTGAAGCGAAATGGACAGCAATTTTTTTGCGCTGATCTCGCGCATGCGCTACATCGAGCGCTGGAGCCTGATGCGCAATTCGATACATGAAAACATTCAGGAGCACAGCCACATGGTTGCGGTGATCGCGCACGCGCTGGGAGTTATTCGCCGCGACGTTTACGGCATCGACTGCGACCCTGAGGCCTGCGCCGCCGTTGCGCTGTATCACGACGCAAGCGAGATACTCACCGGCGATCTGCCCACGCCGATAAAATACCACGATGACGAGATCATGAGCGCTTACCGCCGCGTAGAGACCATTGCGTCGAAAAAGCTGCTGGGCATGCTGCCCGAGGAGCTTCAGCCGGCCTTCGAGCCGATATTGACGGGGCAGACCCAGCGCGAGCTGCACCCGATAGTAAAGGCTGCCGACAAGCTGAGCGCCTACATCAAATGCATCGAAGAGCGCAAGGCCGGCAATAACGAATTTCTAAACGCCGAAAAGCAGACGCTTGAGGCGATACATGCTTACAACATGCCGGAGGCAGAATACTTCATCGAGCATTTCATTCCTGCATTTGAAAAAACTCTTGACGAATTGGGGACGATAAAATAATGGAAAATTCAAAGCTTCAGAGAATAAATGAGCTTGCGCGCATAAAAAAAGAGCGCGAGCTGACCGCCGAAGAAACGGCCGAGCGCGACGCGCTGCGCAAGGAATACCTCGACGAGTGGCGCAAGGGCGCGATCGAGGTGCTTGAGAACACATATATCCAGACGCCCGACGGCAAAAAGCACAAGCTTCAAAGGAAGGATAATAAATGACTGCCTTTTTCGTTTGCTTAAACGCGGTCGTTCCGATATTTCTCATCATGGCGCTCGGATGCCTTGCAAGGCATCTGGGCGCTATTAAGCGCGAGGACGTTCCCAAGCTCAACAGGCTTTTGTTTCGCTATTTCATGCCGGTAATGCTGTTTTACAACATCTACACCTCGGATCTTTCCGGCGCCGTGCAGCCGAAACTGCTCATATTCGCGGCCGCAGGCGTCCTTGCCGAGTATGCGCTCGCTTTCGCCTACGTCATGCCGACCGAGAAGGACACGGCCAAGCGCGGCGTCAAGATCCAGGGCATTTACCGCTCGAATTTTGTCATAATCGGTCTGCCGCTTGCGACGGCTCTCGTCCCCGGCGCGGACGCAGGCTCTGTCGTTGTGCTCATCTCTGTTGTCGTTCCGATGTTCAACGCCATCGCAGTGATAACGCTTGAGCTGTTCAGCGGCAAAAGGCCAAACGCCCTCGGCATCATCATAGACGTTTTCAAAAATCCTCTAATCCTCGGCACGGTCGTGGGCATTGCGTTCCAGCTGCTCGGCATACGCCTGCCCGAGGCGCTGCTTTCGACCATAAAACAAATAAGCGCCGCCACTAACCCCATGCTGCTGTTCATGCTCGGCGCGTTCTTCCAATGGGGCGGCATACATAAATACATCAAGGATCTCGTAGAGGTCTGCCTCGGCAGGCTCGTCGTCATGCCGGGTATCTTCCTCACCGCCGCTTACTTCCTCGGCATACGCGGCATCGCCTTTGCCGGTATGATCGCCATTTTCGGCTCGGCGACCGCCATTGCCTCCTTCACCATGGTCCAGCAGATGGGCGGCGACGATGAGCTTGCCGGAGATATCGTCGTTTCCACCAGCGCCCTGTGCTGCTTCACCATGTTCGCCTGGTCATTTATCTTCAAATCCCTCGGAGTTTTTTAGTGGCGCTTTGGGGCACCTGCGAATACATATATCTCCGGTAGCCCGGCAGCGCAGACTACGTCTGCGAAGTAATAAGTAAAAGGTAAAAGTGAAAAAGTTAGGTATTCGCCCGGAGGGCGAATGAATTTAAATCCGTGCCAAAGGCACACCCCATCTATTCACTATTACCTATTACCTCTTCACTGCGGCCAACGGTCGCTTGTAGGGGCGATCATTGATCGCCCTTTTGTTACTGCCTTACCTGCACAGAAATCTATAGTCGTAGGGAACGGATTCATCTGTTCCCTACAACTCTATTTCAGTGCCAGCAAAACCATAACAAAAGGGCGAGCAATGCTCGCCCCTACGATTATATGTTTTGGTGCCGACTTAACTTCAACACACGGAACGGGCAAGCCCGTTTTTTCAGTGGTGCATAAGCACCGAGGCCAATACGGTTGTTGCGGTATCCCGACCGTGAACTACCGGCGAAACCATAACAGGCGGAACGGATAAATCCGTTCCCTACGAGCGGCTGTTGGCCGCAGCGGAGAGCTAATAGCTGATAGTTAATAGGTTTTAATTCAACCCCTCGGCAGCAAAGCTGCCTGCTCCCCTTGACAGTGGAACCAATGGGTGCGATGCAAAATCCAACACCGCACTCATGTATGGCGAGGCAACCACGGTTTCCACCGCAACCTCGACACCGGGCACCGGCAATCACCGTATCCGTAGCTGCGTCAATTCGCCTCTAAAAAATCAGTCTTCGGGGATGTGGATCTCGCGGATGAGGAAATCCTTGCCCGAGAGGATGGTTTTTTCAAAGCTGCCGCAGTTCGGGCAGTAGCCCTCGTGCTCGATGACGTTGAACAGCTCGTTGCACTCGTCGCACTCGGCCATGCCGGGGATGATGTTGATGATAAGCTTCGTGTCTTTAAGGAAGGTGTCCTCAACGACGACGGGGTAGATATCCTCAACGTATTTGGGAATGACCAGCGACAGCTCGCCGATGTCAAGGACGATCTCCGTGACCTCGGCGATGTTGTTGGCTTGGGCAAAGTCCGTGACGGTCTTGACCATCGAGCGGACGACGCCTATCTCATGCATGACGCAGCTCCTTTACTTTCTTGCGATCTTCTTGGTGACGAGCTTCGCGACTGCCGCCGGAGCGTTTCCGGCCGCGCCGAGCAGCGCCTTGAAGTACGGTGCGCCGACATAGTCGGTGACCTTCTCGAGGTGGATAGCGTCGAACTTGCACTTGGTGGTGCAGATGCCGCAGCCTACGCAGAGGCTCTCGTCAACGACCGCAGCGCCGCAGCCGAGGCAGCGTGAGGTCTCGATCTTCATCTGCTCCTCGGTGAGGGTACCGCGCAGATCCTTGAAGGTCTTCTTGGCTTCCTTGGCCGAGCCGTCGGCGGCCTTCTGTCTGGGAGCGGTGTCGAAGCCCGCTACGGAGATGCCTGCCGTTGCGGTATTCATTGCCTTATAATCGCGTCTGTCGCGGCCGATGACCTGCGACTGGCCGGGATGCACATAGCGGTGGATGGAGATCGCGCCCTCCTTGCCTGCCGCGATAGCGTCGATGGCAAACTTCGGGCCGGTGACAACGTCGCCGCCTGCGAAAACGTCGGCAACGCTGGTCTGGTAGCTGGGCATGGAGACGTTGACGGTGCCCTTTGCGCCGGTGGCAAAATCCATGCCGTTAAGGTCGATCTTCTGGCCGATGGCGGAGATAACGGCGGAAACGGGCAGAGTCTCAAACTTGCCGGTGCCTACGGGCTTGCCGGCTTTAAGCTCCATGACCTCGACCTTGAGCGTCTCGGCCTTGCCCTCGCCGGTGATCTCGACGGGAGAAGCGAGGAACATGAACTTCACGCCCTCTGCGATCGCCTCTTCGACCTCGTCGTCTGCTGCCGGCATCGCGTCTCGGTCGCGGCGGTAGACTATCGTGGTCTTTGCGCCGAGGCGGACTGCCGCGCGCGCAACGTCGATGGCGACATTGCCGCCGCCGATAACGGCAACGCTCTTGCCGATATCGGGCTTCTCGCCGAGGTTGACTTCACGCAGGAAGTCGATGCCGGTCATAACGCCGGGCAGCTCGTCGCCGGGGCAGCCGACCTTTGCGCCCTTGGACGCGCCGACTGCGAGGTAGAATGCCTTGAAGCCCTGCTCACGCAGCTTATCAAGGGTGATGTCCTTGCCGACCTCAACGCCGGTCTTGAACTTTACGCCCAGATCCTTGAGAACCTTGATCTCGGCATTGATAACGTCCTTTTCGAGGCGGAAGGATGGGATGCCCATGGTGAGCATGCCGCCGAGCGCCTTTTCCTTTTCGTAAACGGTCACGGGGTAGCCCTTGACTGCGAGATAGTATGCGCAGCTCAGGCCGGCAGGGCCTGCACCGATGACGGCGATCTTCTCCTCATAGGGCTTGCCGATCTGATTGACCATCTTGGGAACGAAGCGGTGCTTGGACTCAAGATCCTTCTCGGCGATGAACTTTTTGATATCGTCGATAGCAATGGGCGAGTCGATGTCGCCGCGCGTGCATGCGTCCTCGCATGCCTTGTTGCAGATGCGGCCGCAGACTGCCGGGAACGGGTTTTCTTTCTTTATAAGCTCAAGCGCCTCGGTGTATCTTCCCTGAGCGGCGAGCTTAATATAGCCCTGAACGGGAACGTGCGCCGGGCACTGTGCCTTGCAGGGCGCCGTGCCGGACTCCATGACGTCGGTGCGGGTTGTGCGGTAATCGACGTTGTAGCTCTTCTTATCCCAAGGCACTTCCTTATCCGACTGATATGCGTCGGAGACATGCGGATCGGTGGTGCACAGCTTCTGGCCGAGCTTTACGGCGTTGGTCTGGCAGTTTTCAACGCACTGGCCGCAGGCGACGCACTTGTCCTTATCAACCTTGGCGATGAAGTTCGAGCTTACGCCGTCGGGAGAGCGGAACAGCTCTGCGATGCGCAGCGCATAGCAGGAGCAGCCGCAGCAGTTACATATGGCGTTTATGCCGTCAAAGCCGAGCGCCTGGTTGACTTCGTGGACAAGGCCGTTATCCTCGGCGCGCTTGAGCACCTCATAAGCCTCCTCCTTGCTGATCAGGCGGTGCTCGCCGTGCTTGGAGAAGTTGATGGCATTGTCGTCAAGGTACATGCACATATCCTCTTCAAGATGGCCGCAGCCCTCTCCGATCAGGCGGCGTGAACGGCGGCAGGAGCACGGGCCGACGGAAATCGCCTTTGCCTTCTCTATGATGGTTGCCAGCTCATCGTAGGATGCCGTGCGAGTGTTGCTTTCGACAGCACTCATAACGGGCATAACGCGCATGAAGTTAACGCCGTTGCCGAGAACCGGGGCAAGCATACCAACGCGGATGCGTGTGTATTCCTCGAAGCATGCTCCCAGATCGGGATACTTATCGCACTGTGCGCGATTGGAGAGGATGCCCTCCATGATGCCGGGCACCCAGATGGGGTAGTAGTAGCAGGGCTCCTCGCCGCGATAGCGCACGCGGATAACGCCCGCATTTACGAGCTTGTCGCACTGCTCCTGAACAAATTCAACGCTCTTTTTGCATTTTTTTGCGAGCTCTGCCGCAGAAAATTCCTTCTCAAGACGCATACGCATCATGACAGAGCACATATCGTCATCGACGATGGGCTCGAGGATCCTGTATTCCGGATCCTTGTAGGTGATGCCGGTGTAGGTCATGCTTTCCAGGCTGATCTTTGAAGCCAGCGCCAGAATGTTAGGTCTGTTTGCCATAGTTTTTCCCCCTGTTTATTGTTGTTATATTTAAATGTATCTTCTCGCATATTACTCTAAAATATATTGTACCACATAGGTATACGCATTGTCAATTATTTGGCTTACCGTTTGGCACGTTAATTAACAACTGCGCACATTTATGTTCGAAAAGCCTGTTAAAAAAGCCGCAAACCCTTGAAACTGCACATTTTTTTGACCAGAACAATTTTTTACCACATCTTTTCCGTATTCATGCAAAAAGACCTGAAAAAATAGCGATTTGATTTAGATGGATTAATTTTTTTAAAAAATTGAACGTTTTTAATTCGTTTTAGTAAAATCGACGAAAATGGCGTATTTGTTTGAGTTTTGACAGTCGATTTTTATTGAAAATATCGGTTGAAATATTGACGCATTGTAAACTTGCATGTAAAATATGCATGCATTTTGAAAAAGCCATAAATAAAGCGAAGACAATTCCGCAGGAGGATCACTCGTCGGAATGCAGCGGACGAAGAAGCCGTCCGCCTGTCTGCCGCGGCAAGATTTTTTCTCTCCAGTGAAGCCCTGTTGCCCAAGGAATTGTTTTATCGAAGCGTTCCTTCGGAGCGACGGGGACTTTGTTTTGGTTTTAACAAGATGCAGGAAAAGAACATTAACCCCAGAGTTTTGCCGGGCGGTTGAGGAGCTGCTCCGCAAAACGGGCAATGTTAAAGAGATACTATTAAAGGAGAGTCATTATGAACAACAAAGCAGCCAAGGGCACATGGGCGGCAGCGTTTACGGTCGCCTCGGTGTGGTTCGGCACCCATGTAGGCGGCGGTTTCGCCTCCGGTAACCAGGTAGTAAGTTATTTTGCACAGTACGGCATGTGGGCCGCGGTTCTTCCCCTTGTCGCAATGGGCATACTCGCACTGGTGATGTACACCGTTATGAAGTTTGCAAAGCTCAACGGCTTCACCAATTATAAGGACACCTTCTCGGCTCTGTATCCGAAGCCCTGGATGGAAGTCTTCTTTGAGATCTTCTACATCGTAATTCTTCTGGCGGCAGTTGCGGCAGCAGTCGCGGGCGCAGGCGAAGTTCTTGCAAACTTCTTCGGCGTTGACTATTCCGTCACTGCAAACAAGCTCATCTTCAACCTCATCATCGTTGCAGTGCTCATCATCCTGAGCATCTTCGGCGTAAAGCTTGTTATCGCAGCTTCCACCGTTCTTTCCATCGCAATTCTTATCTCCACCGCAGTCGTCGTTATCGCCGGCTTTGCAGCAGACTTCGACGCAATCAGCGCAAACCTGCTTGCTCAGAACAGTATCACGGCAGCACCGTATGTTGACAATGCCGGCGAAGCGATCTGGCGCGGCGTTCTCGTTTACGCAGCATTCCAGTGCGTATCCATCCCTGCAATGATCGCAGCAGGCGAAGGCCTGACCCTCAAGGGCGTAAAGCGCGCAAACATCCTCGGCTGGCTCATGAACGGCCTTGCTCTTGCGGCATCCACCGCAATGCTCTCTCGCTGGTATCCGCTTCTCAAGGCTCTTCAGGACGGCGGTGTTGCAGGCTTTACCACCGCAGCAAACGGCATCCCCAACCAGACCGTTCTGACCCTCGTCGGCATCAAGTGGCTGATGGTGATCTTCAGCATTCTGCTGTTCAGCGCTTTCGTTTCCACCAGCGTCACCCTCGTATTCACCATGATCCAGCGCTTCCAGGGCGCCTGCTTCCCCAAGACCATCAAGAGCGAAAAGGCTCGCAGTGTTATCGTCGGCGTTATCGTCATCGCTATCTGCTTTGCGATCTCCCTGCTCGGCCTCGGCAACATCATCAAGTACGCTTACGGCTACGACGGCTACTACGCAATCGTTGTTATCTTCCTGCCCGTCCTGATCTGGGGTCTTCCCAAGGTCAAGAAGCTTTCCGCAGAGAAGAAGGCAGAGATCGAGTAATTAATCAGAATAATTCAAACACCACCGGATGACCGGTGGTGTTTGACCAAGGAACAGTGTCAGAAAATGAGAATAGCTATGATCGGCTCCGGCGCTGCCGGCAGCGTTTTTGCTTCATATCTTAATAAAGGCGGCGCAGAGCTTTGGCTCGTTGACCGCTACAAGGCGCACATGGACAAGGTCGCGCAGAGCGGAATGACCTTCGTCACCCCCTCGGGCGAGGAGCTCCTCACCGGCTTCCGCACCGCCTATTCCGCCGAGAATATCGGCGTTATGGACATGGTCATACTTATGGTGAAGGCCACTCAAACCGACGGCATCATGCCCTCCGTTATGCCCTGCATCGGCAGCGAAACGGTCGTCGTTTCCCTGCAAAACGGCATCGGCAACGACGATGTTCTCAAAAAATACGTCCCTGCGGACAGGATCCTCTATGGCTTCGGCACGATAGGAACAGAGCTTCCCGAGCCGGGCAAATGCGTTTCAAAGCCCGAAAGCGGCGTTATAATGCGCTTCGGAGCCTCGGAAAACGATCCTTTTTCCGAAAGGGCCGGCAAGGCGCTTGAAAAGTGCTTCTGCGACGGCGGCTGCCTTGCAAGCTTTGAAAAGGATATCCGCCCCTTCGTTTGGAAAAAGGCGATATCAAACAGCGGCTACAACACCCTTTCGGCTCTCACGCGCCTGAAGGTCGGCCCCATGCTCGACTGTGAAAGCGGCAGAGAGCTTATAAAAAGCGTGTGGGCGGAAGGCTGCGCGGTAGCCAAGGCACTTACGGGCGTCGATCTTTGGGGCGAGATGCTCGAAGAGCTTGAACGACTCAGAGAGGGCTTCGCAAAATATTATCCCTCCATGGCACAGGATGTTCTCATCCACCAGCGTCAGACCGAGGTCGAGCTGCTAAACGGCGCCATCGTGCGCTACGGCCGCGAGCTCGGTATCCCCACCCCCGTCAACGGGGCGCTGACGCTTATGATCCAGACAATACAGCAAAACTACGATAAGCAGTATTGCAAACAATAATAAGTTATCAATTTTTATAAGGAGACGAATAAAAATGAAAATTGCAATGTATGGTTCCGGCGCAGCAGGCAGCGTTTTTGCTTCTTACCTCAAAAAGGGCGGCGCAGACATGATCCTCATCGACCGCTATGAGGCTCACATGAAGAAGGTCGCCGAGGACGGCATGCACTTCACCATCCATCAGGAAGAGAACGGTGCTTACACCGATTATAATTATCAGCTCAAGGGCTTCCGCACCTACACCAGCTCTGCCGCTGCGGAAGAGGCCGAGGGCAAGGTCGACGTCATCATCTATATGACCAAGGCAACTCAGCTCGAGCAGGCAATTCAGGACTCTCTGCCCGTCGTGGGCGACACCACCGTCGCCGTTTCCCTCATAAACGGCCTCGGCAACGATGACAACCTCTTCAAGGTCTTCCCGAAAGAGCGCTGCATCATCGGCTCCGGCGTTCTCGGCACCGCACTGCCCGAACCCGGTCACTGCGTTTCCACTCCTGCCGGCGGCGTTCAGATGAACTTCGGCGGCGCTGTAAGAAGCGAGCTCAACGACGCAGCTTGCGCAGAGATGCTCAAGTGCTACCGCGAAGGCGGCTGCGACGCTTACTGGCGCGACGGCGAGCCGGGCACCGACAACAACATCTACAAATTCATCTGGAAAAAGGTCTGCGTCAACGCAACCGTCAACACCGTCTGCGCAGTTCTGCGTCTGAAGATCGGTGAAGTCGAGGCTGATCCTTGGGGCCAGCAGCTGTTCCACGGCGTCATCCGTGAGACCTGCGCCGTTGCAACCGCAAAGGGTGTTCCCATGAACGCCGACGATTTCATCGCACACGACCATGCCGACATCGTCACCAACATCGGCGACTACTATCCCTCCATGTGCCAGGACGCACTGTTCCATCAGCGTCAGACCGAGATCGACGTCCTTAACGGCAAGATCGCAGAGTACGGCAAAGAGCTGGGCATCCCCACTCCGACCTGCGACATCCTCACCAAGGTCGTCCACTGCATCCAGGACAACTACGCAAACCAGTACTTCCAGGATAAAGACGGCAACGCATTCCACATCGGCAAGTAATTTTAAAAATATAAAAGCAGCAGCCGACAGGCTGCTGCTTTTGTCGTTTCGTTGCCGCGTGGGTTTATTCTGCCGACTCGAACTTCTTTATGAGCCGGTCGAACAGCTCGGCGTTGTTTTCGATCGCGATCTCCGGCTCGCGCTTTGTCGTGTGCGCAAACACCGGCTCGTTCATTTTCCTTGAATACACCGCCTTCTGGCTGCGCACGGCGTCCATGCCGCACCTTGCATAGTGCACCGCAGCGGATGCGAAGTGAGCCGCGCAGGGACAGATCTTGTCCGCAACCGGCTCGAGAGTTTCGACGAGGCGGATGGACATATAGAATATCTCGTCGATGATGCAGCAGGCAGTGCGGTAAGCGGCCTCAAGCTCGGTATCATCGGCATTTTCCTTCTTCAGCAGCTTCTCAAGCGGCTTTTTGGCCTTGTTCTCTTCGTCGATCAGGTGCAGGAAATAAACGCGCAGCTTTTCCATGTCCTGCTCTGCGTGCAGCATATCGGCATCCTCTGACGCTGTCATCCGCAGGGCGCGCAGCGCCATGGATGCAGCGCTCATCGACGACGCTGCAGCCGCCGAGCCGAGGCCGAAAACGCTCTTGGGATCTGCGATCATCCCCGAGTACGATTTAAGGGTCTTGTCCGAATAGCTCTCGACCATAAGGTCTTCGATGTTGATCTTTTCTGCCATAATATATCTTCCTTTCGTTTGACAATTGAAAATTCAGGTCATATAATTTCTCTTGATAAATATACAACAAATATTGTTTATTTACAAGTGATTCTACTACAGGAGCGCACACAGATGAAAATTTTGCTCTGCGGAGATATAAACTCCGGCAAGTCAACGCTTATACAAAAGCTCGTTTCCGATATCGGCAAGGCCCCGCGCGGCTATATCACCGTGCGCATGCCCGAGGATGAAACAGGCATTTCGCACGTCTATCTTTACGATATTTCATCACCGCCCGGGCGCATCGAGGATGCGCAGGTGATAATGGAGATATGCGGCGATAAATTCGACCGCAGGCCGGAATACATGAGCAGCATCGCAGCGCCCATTCTTGAGAGCATTCCGGAGGGCAGCCTCGTTGTTTTGGACGAGCTGGGCACGCTTGAGGAGCATGAGGAGCGCTTCAAAAATGCGGTAATGCGCATACTGTCCGGGCCCTATGACGTTCTGGCCTCGGTCAAGGCGCAAAACACCGATTTTCTGCGCGATATCCGGCGGCATCCCGACTGCGAGCTTTACATTATAACGCCCGAAAACCGGAACGCATTGTATGCCCAGCTAAGGCGTGAATACAACATATAGTGCCGCAATTTTGTTCCCTAAAAATTGCACAAAAATAGCGTCGATTTTATGTATGAAAATTTTATTAGTTTTTCGCAGAATTATGTTGACTTAACGGACACAGGTTGATATCCTGAAAACACAGCGAATGAAATCAGGAGGCAGTCATGAAGAGAATTACAGCACTGCTGCTGGCTGTGCTTTGCATGCTTTCGGTCTGCGCATGCAATAACGGCAGCAAAGCGGCGGACGTTTCGGCAAAAGACCTCATCGCGGCAACGATGAATTCCGCAAAGCCCGAGAGCGCCGATACGCTCTGCGGCTCTGACGATCAGAGCTTTAAAAACAGATTTTACTATTATTACGGCATCGAGACGGACGCTGTGCGCGACTATGCCATAGCATACTCCTCCGCCGCGAAGTCGGACGAGATAAGCGTTCTTGTTGCGGCCAAGGGCACGGATATGAAAACCCTGACCGACGCACTGGAGGGCAGACGCGAGATGCAGCGCCAGACCTTTGAGCTGTACAGTCCCGAGAGCGTTGAGATGCTCAAAAACGCAGTCATCTTCACTCAGGGCGACTATGCGGTCATGATAGTTGCAAAGGATCCTACGTCGATCGAAAGCCGTGTGAAGGAGCTTCTTTCCGACGCGAGCGCTGTCGAAAAAGAGGCGAAGGCATACTATGATACCGCCGTCACCCCCACCGTGACAAGTAAGCCGGAGAAAGCATACGACTACTCCCTGCCCGTTCCGGCGACCGAGGCCAAGGATAACTCGTGGTTCAAGGACGCCGCGTTCGTCGGCGATTCACGCATGGAAGGCATCATGAACTATGCCGATTTTGAGCACTCCTCTAACTTCTCGCACGTCGGCCTGAACGTTGCGGATGTGTTCACCAAGCCATATATCAAAACCGAGTCCGGCACCGTTACCGTTGCCGACGCGCTGCGCAATGATCTGAAATACGGCAAAGTCTATGTCATGCTCGGCATAAACGAGCTGGGCTGGTACAATCTCGATAAATTCATCGAATACTACGGCAACATTGTCGATCTCCTGCGCGAAACTCACCCCGAGGCGCAAATTTACATCATAAGCATCCTGCCGGTCGGCACAAAGGCGACCGCGAGCCAGGAAATGCTCAATAACGACCGCGTTCAAATGTTCAACGAGCGCATTCAGGGCATGTGCAGCGAGAAGCAGGTCTATTTCGTCAACGGCTTTGAGGCGCTTGCCGTAAACGGTTCGCTCCCCGACGACGCCTCTCCCGACGGCGTGCATATGCAGCCGAGCTACTGCCACAAGCTCACAGATTATCTGCTGACCCACACCGTGAGTGCATAAAAACAGAAAAAGCCGAGAGTGCAGACACAGTTTGCACTCTCTTTTTTAGAGGCGCATTAGGTCACCTACGGATACATATATCTCTGGTGTCCCGGTATCGAAACTACCGACAAAACCGTATTTGCCGCGCGCTACGTTAGTGCGGATTTGAGTTTTTTGCCGCACCCCGTAGGGGCGAGCATTGCTCGCCCGTTTGCTATGGTTTTGCCTGTACCAAAATCCATAATCGTAGGGAACGGATTCATCCGTTCCGTTTGCTGTGGTTTCGTCGGCAGCTCCCGGTCGGGCTGACGCGAAAACCGTATCGGTATCAGTGCTGACGCGCCTCTGAAAAACCGCTTGCGGCAGATGAGGTGTAATTATATCCGCGCCGTAGGCGCTACATTGTTTCCATATATATCGGTTTGGTCAATAACCACCGGTCGGGATACCGCAAAAAATGTATTCGTAGAATGTAAAATCGCCTCTAAAAAAACGAGCAATGCTCGCCCCTACGGCTATAATGAGGCGGCTAACGCCGCAATTTGAATTACACCTCATTTGCCGCAAGCGGCATCTTCCCCTCAAGGGGAAGACAAAAGGTGGTGCGGCAAAAAACTCAACACCGCACTAACGTAGCGCGAGGCAACTATGGTTTCCTCCGCAGTCTCGACACCGGGCACCGGCAATCACCGTATTGGTGACTGCGTCAATTCGCCTCCGGAAAAAGGCGGTGGAGGACGGAGGTGAAATACTCGGGCAGATCAGTGGAGACGACGACATGCTCGCCGGTGCGCGGATGGATGAATTTCAGCTCGCGCGCGTGCAGACACTGGCCGCTAAGCCCCTTGTCGGGCGAGGGCGCGCCGTAAAGCGCGTCGCCGAGCAGAGGGTGCCCGATGTGCGCCATGTGGACGCGGATCTGATGCGTGCGGCCGGTCTCGAGCCGGCAGCGGATGTGCGTGTAGCCGCGATAGCGCGCGATGACCTCCCAGTGCGTGACCGCGCTGCGCGAGCCCTTCTGCGTGACGGCCATTTTCTTACGGTCGGTCGGATGCCGGCCGATGGGCGCGTTAACCGTGCCCGAATCCTCGCGCATGCCGCCGCGCACGACGGCCTCGTACA
>OJLA01001290.1_pt1 | contig 17337 bp, 14 predicted proteins | sample 1596611 | NCBI WGS metagenome assembly OJLA01 (sample SAMEA4350168, study PRJEB24818) | metagenome | biome: human; feature: gut; material: faeces | place: Denmark | collected 2013-09
ATGCATATATTTTATTGGGTGATGTTATGAAATATTTAAAAGTTTATTTGTTTGTTGTTATATGTGTTCTTGTTAGTACATTTCTTCTTGGAACTTTATCATATTTTAATATTTTAGCTTCTTTTTGTAATTATTTAAAAAGTATGGTTATTGTTATTCCTTGCTTTTTAGGTAGTTACTATTTAGGATCTAAAGTTACTAAACAAGGATACTTAGAAGGTGTTAAATTAGGTTTAATGGTTCTTCTTTCTATTTTTTTGATTAGAATTATTCTTAGTAAAGGTCTAAATATATATTTATTTATCTACTATTTAAGTATTATTGTAATTTCTGTTATTGGAAGTATTTTAGGTATAAATAAAAAGGCAAGAGATTAATCTTGTCTTTTATCTATATAGTCTTCATAAGTATATTTATATACTTCTTCGTAGTTATCAATGAAGTTATCTTTTGAAGTATCAAACATATAAGATAGTTGTACTATATCTTTAGGATTTAAATCATCTATATTTCTTGTAAAAGTAATATATACTTTATTTCCTTTTAAATAGATATAGTTTTTTATTTCTTCATCAATATAAGGATTACTTACATTGTATTTTATTTCATCTTTTAAAATATATTTATATTCTTTTAGGTTTTCTCCATTCTCACTTGCAAATATTACTTTTTTAGAATCATCGCTTTCTACTACAAACACTAAAGTGTTGTTAGATGTTGCATATTTAATTTTTGCCTTAGGAGAAACTGATGTGAATGCTTCATCGTTTAATGTTAAAACATATCCTCCATCTGTTAACTCTAAATCAATTGTTATTTTCTTGTCATTAACAACAGTTATGGTTCTTTTTTCATATTTAATTAATTCGATTTCTTTTTCTTCCTCTTCTTTGTTAGGAGTTTCTTGTTCTTCTTCATCATTATTGTTACCACTTTGATTTCCTTTTTTTGCTAAATCATTATAGTAGTTAAAGGTGAAAAAGATTAATACTCCCATTATTACAATCATAATTAAAGAACCAATAATTTTAACAACCTTGTTTTCTTTTTTCTCGCTCATTTTATTACCTACTTTTTGTTATAATAGTTTTTTATAAATTCTTCACGATAGTCTAATATTCTATCGTTTTTTATTGCTTCTCTTATCTCTTCTGTTAATCTTATTAGATATCTTATGTTGTGAATTGATAATAGTCTTGCTCCGAATGTTTCTTCTGCATTAATTAAATGTTTGATATAAGCTTTTGTATAATGTTTACATGCATAACAGTCACAATTTTCCTCAATTGGAGTAAAGTCTTTTTTATACTGAGCATTCTTTAAGTTTATTTTTCCATATTTAGTAAGGGCGTGCCCGTGTCTTGCTAGTCTTGTTGGACTTACACAATCGAATATATCTACTCCACGAATTACATTTTCTATAATGTCTATTGGGTCTCCTACTCCCATTAGATATCTTACTTTATCTTTAGGTAAGTATTTTGTAGAATATTCCACTTGAAGGTACTGAATATCTTTTGGTTCACCTACTGCTGTTCCACCAATTGAATAACCATCAAAGTCCATTTTAACAAGTTCTTCGACACAGTGTTTTCTAAGGTCTTCAAACTCTGCTCCTTGTACTATTCCAAATAAAGACTGTCTTGGGTTACTATGTACTTTTTTACCTCTTGCTGCCCATCTTAATGTTCTTTCAACACTTTCTTCAACGTATTTTCTAGTGTGAGGAAAACCAACGCACTCGTCAAAAGACATTGCTATATCACTATCTAGTTTATTTTGAATTTCGATAGATTTCTCAGGAGTCAATAATAGATTATCTCCATTATATTGGTTTTTAAACTTAACTCCTTCTTCAGTAATATCTTTAGGTTTTGCTAAAGAAAATACTTGAAATCCTCCTGAATCAGTTAGTATAGGACCATTCCAGTTCATAAACTTGTGAAGTCCTCCTGCCATATCAACAATATCTTCACCTGGTCTTAACCACAAATGATAGGTATTCGATAAAATGATTCCAGCGTTTACATCATGCAACTCTTCAGGAGATAATGTTTTTACAGTAGCTTGAGTTCCAACTGGCATAAACATTGGAGTTTCATAATCTCCATAGTTAGTATGAATAATTCCCAAACGAGCACCTGTATTTTTTTCTTCATGTATTAAGTCATATTTAATTTTCATATTAATCACCTAAGTCATTATAACATGTAATCTATTATTTAGTAAATTGATGAATTACAATTAGGTTTTATTAAAGGAGATTAACAAGATTAATCTCCTTCTTTGGTATAGATAGTTAAATATGAGTTTTTAATTATTTTTAATATCTTTCTTTTATTATATTCTTACTACAAAAATATGTTATTAGGAAGTAACCTCCATAAATAAATACTATAAATATTGAAGTCATTATAATTGATGGCAGTAATTGTTCATCTCCAAACACTTCTAATACTTGAACTGCAAATTTTATTCCAAATACTGAGTGAATAATAGCAAGAATTAAAGGTAACATAAAGAAAATTCCAATTTGTCTAAATAAGGCTTTATTTATCATTTTCTCATCTGTTCCTATTTTTCTTAACATCTTAAATCTTTCTTTATTATCACTACTTTCTGATAACTCTTTAAGTCCTAGTATTGCTGCACTACTAATTAAGAATATAACTCCTAAATATAAGCCAATAAATGTTACCATGGCAGTAAGACCTGTTGTTGCTTCTTTTATTGAAAGTTTTGTTGTTCCACTTGGAAGAACATACTCTTCATCTTTTGGATTATTTTCAAGATCGTTTATCATGTTTTCTATTTTTGTTATTTCTTTTTTATCTTTAGTATTATAGTTTCCAATAATTGAATTTTGATAGATATATTCTTCATCAATTACTTCATCGTTTACTAGTATTATTCCTGTATTTATATGATTACTAGACATTTCTACAAACCCATCTTGGCACTCTTTATATTTTGGTTTTAATGTATATCCAAATAAGTTAATTGTTTCATTATTTTCTAGTGCCATATTACGAATTTCAATCATCGATTTAAAATCAGCGATAATCATGTATTCATCTTTATTTAAAGAGTATTCTTTAATTCCATAAAGTCTTGCAACTTTATTGTAATCACTTATCTTCATAATGGGTTCCATTGTATCATATTTTAAAAACGGAAAACTTGTTCTTACTTGTTCTAGTTTTGTTCCTAAAGTATGATTCATTGTTAAATCTTCAGTTGCATAAGTGTTTACTTCAACATAAGTATCAATATATTTAGTAATATCAAAATCAAATACTTTAAATTTCTCTAGTACAGTTAAATTACTATTTTTTATTTGTGTGTCATTATAACCATAATGTTTGTAGTTATCGTAGAAACGCTCCATATTAATTGTTGTTGTGAACTCAAAGTCAACTGGTGCTAGTTCTTTAATGTTTGCGTTCATTGAGTTTTTCATTGTAAGGCAAGATGATAACAAACAAATTGTTATAAATAACATTAAACAAATTACTGTTGTTGAAAAGACTGTTGTGTTAATCTTACTGGAAAACTGTCTTAATGTAAAACTGTTTAGACCTTTAAAGTAAAATTTCTTTCTATTTTGAGCAATTCTTAAAATAAGACCTGATAATGACCAAAATATAAAGAATGTTGATACTACTCCCATTAATATTGGTTTAAGTATATCTTCTGCTTCTTGTAATGATAATGTATCAAATGCCACAATGTAATATGCTCTTCCTAGAATAATACTAGAAATTATAAATATAATTATACAGATTATAGGATTTTTTAGTTTTACTGTTTCACTTTTTTTCTCATGTTGCAATAGATCAATTAGCTTGCATTTATTTACACTTATCGTATTAAATATCATAACAAACAAATACATAATACCAAAGTATATGCATGTTTTTAAGAAAGCATCAAGCGAAAATACAAAGGTAAATTTAGTTAGGTTTGCTTCAAACATATTGGCAACTAGTAAGCTCATAAATTGGGATAAGATTACACCAATTCCAAGTCCTACTGCAAGAGATAAAATACCTATTAACAACGTTTCAAAGAATAAAATCATAGATATTTTACGTTTACTCATACCTAGTGTTAAGTAAACTCCAAATTCTTTGTTTCGTCTTTTAATTAAGAATCTTGAGGCATAAATAATTAAGAAACCTAAAATAAAGGATACAAACACACTGACACTTGATAGCATCATCATCATTAGTTCAATTAGATCTTCAGTTGATGAAGATACATCCATTAAAACTGTTTGACTTTCTAGTGCATTAAATACATAGAATATGGCTACTCCTAGAATTAGAGTGAAAAAATAAATTGCATAGTCTTTAATACTTTTCTTGATGTTTTTTACTGATAACTTACAAAGCATCATTCATATCACCACCAAGCAAGGTAACAACATCGATTATTTTATCAAAAAATTCTTTTCGTGAAGAATCTCCTTTATGAAGTTCTTTAAATATTTTACCATCTTTTATAAATATTACTCTTCTTGCGTAGGATGCTGTAAACGCGTCATGGGTAACCATTAAAATAGTTGCTCCTAAGTTATCAAGATAATTAAATTTTTCAAGCAACATTTTAGATGACTTAGAGTCAAGTGCTCCTGTTGGTTCATCAGCAAGAACTAGTTTAGGCTCTGTTATAATTGCACGTGCTGATGCTACCCTTTGTTTTTGTCCTCCACTCATCTGATATGGATATTTATTTAGAACATCTTTAATATCAAGTTCTTCTGCTACTTTTTTTACTTTTGCTTCAATTACTTTAGAATTTACATTTTGAATCGATAAAGCAAGAGAAATGTTTTCATAAGCAGTTAAGGTGTCTAGTAGATTAAAGTCCTGAAATATAAATCCTAACTCTTCCCTTCTAAACTTATTTAATTCATTACCTTTTAATTTAGTAATATCACGTCCTCCAACATAAATATGACCTGATGTTACTCTATCAATTGTCGAAATAACATTCAAAAGAGTTGTTTTACCACTTCCACTTGCTCCCATTATGGCAATGAATTCTCCTTTTTCTACAACAAATGACATATTATCAATTGCTTTTGTTAAAGAAGAACCTCTTCCATAATATTTTTCGATTTTATCAACTTTTAAAATACTTTCCATATTTTTCTCCTTTCGAAAAACAATGATATACCAAAAGGTTTTATTTGTCGTTTGTTTAATATTACAGAATATTACAATTTTGAAACATCACTTTAAAACATCATAATAATTATTTTTATAAAAAGTTATATAAACTTTTGTATACTTATTTTCTTTAGACTCTATCTCTATTTTATGTCCTAATTTTTTACATAGGTTTTTAGCAATATATAAACCCATTCCTGTCGAAGTAGATTTTTCTCTTCCATTTGTTCCAGTAAAGGTTTTATCAAAAACCTGTTTTATATCGCTTTCTTTAATTCCTATTCCATTATCTTCAATAGTTAGTGTTGTTTTATCGTTTTCTTCTTCAACTTTTATTTTGATATATGAATTATCGATATCTTTTTTATACTTAATACTATTATTTATTATTTGATTTAGGATAAATTCTAACCATTTTGAGTCTGTTGTTACTTTGCAATTGGTTTTTGGTGCTATAAAATTAATTTTATGATATAGCAAATCATCCATATTTTTCATTCCAACATTTTTGATAACTTTATAGATCTCTGTTTCTTTTATGTAGTAGTCCTTTTCAGCATTTTCACTTCTTACATAGTAAAGGACTTGATCTACATAGTCTTCAAGATTTTTTAAGATGTTTTTTGTCTTTCTATCTAGAATATTATCGTGGTTATTAAGAGTTAGAATAAGACTTGCAAGAGGTCTTTTTACTTCATGAATCCACATTTCGATATACTCTTTAAAATCTTGTAGTTGTTCTTCTTCTCTTTTTACAAATTCACACATCGATTTATTTATTTCGTATAATGCTTGATATAATAACTCTCCTTCGTAGAACTCTGGTTTATTTAGTGTTTCTAGAACAAGATAGGCTTTATCAAGGCTATTGATATTCGATAATAAATCAGTATAAAACTTTCTTTTTCTAAAATAATCAATAAGTAGTGCTGTTATATAGGAAACAAATAAAATAAAGGTAATTGCCAAAATAACAGAACCATCCGATTTATAAGCTAATAAAACTAAAAAAATAACGAAGTAACAAAAAATAGCTATAGCAACTGAATAAAGTTTATCTTTTAAATAATTAGTAAATTTCATGATAATATATACCCCTGTCCTTTTCTTGTGTCTATCGCATCTTCCAACCCTACTTCTTTTAACTTACTTCTTAATCTACTTATATTTACTGTTAGTGCATTATCATTAACAAACTCAGTGTTATCCCATAGAGTCGTCATAAGTTCATCTCTTGTTACAATTTTGTTTTGGTGCGTTAGTAAATACGAGAAAATAATCATTTCATTTTTAGTTAATATAAGTTCAATATTATCTTTTTTTATTGTTCCCTTTTGAGTATCAAAGATTAAATTTTTATAAGTTAACTCCTGAGAGTTCGCAAAGTAGTTTTCTCTAGTTCGTTTTAAAACCGCTCCTATTCTTAAAAGAAGAATATTTGGGTTATATGGTTTTGTTATGTAGTCATCTGCTCCATAGGAAATTGATAACGCTTCATCAATTTCACTATTTTTACTTGTTACCATAATAACAGGTATATTAGATTTCTTTCTTAAATTTTGAAGTAATAATTCCCCATTTTCATAAGGAATATTAATATCTAGTAATATTAAGTTAGGAGAATATTTTAATATCTCATTTAAAGAATTATTAAAGTCTTCTAAAATTTCTACTTCATACCCACTATTTTCTAGTAATTCTTTTAGCTCTTTACTTATTAGTTTATCGTCTTCAATAATCATTATTTTAACCATAATTACACCACTTTTCTTATTTTTATTATACCACGAATACATTTTATCTAACCTTACAGTTTTGTAACATAATAGCTTTAATATTTTTTATAGCAAAAAGATTTAAATACTTCTATCAATCTTATAAAAAGAAAAAATCAATTAAAATATTTTTATGTAAACCTATTCATAACTAATGTTATTCTATACGTAAATCAATATTGTAAATTTTTGTTATTTGTGTTAAATTATTTTATGAAAATAAGATATGAGATGGTGAATAAAATATGAAAAATATAATGATGGTTGTATCAGTTCTTTTTACAATAGGTTTTGTTATTGTAATTTTAGGATTAATGGGGGTTAGTGGTGATATTTCAGCTATTTCTGAATCGATTTTGGTTATATTTGGACTAAATATTATACCTATACTTACGATTGCAGTGTGTTGCTTTGCACTCGAGCGAAATGATCAGAACTACTTATTAAGGATTCTTCCAATATACATGCTCATTCCAATTATTTTAACTTCAGTGGTTGTATTATTTCAACTAGATATTGAAACAGCAGGTACAATAAATAAAGTAATTAATTTTATATTAAGTACAGCTTCTCCTTTATTTGTTCTTTCAATACTATTTATTACTAAATCAAATAACTCTATTTCAAAAATATTTAGAACTCTTGCTTTTGCAGCTATTGCAGTTACATTCTTGTGTACAGCATTTACTCAAATTACAAAGTTTTTTGAAGATAAATTACCAAATATTTATGAATATGATGGTTATGGTGGGTTTAACTTTACTGAATCGAATGAAGCATTACAATTCCAGGAACAAGTTGCTATTTATTCAACAGTTACTGAAGTTTTCTCAGTGTTAATGTTATTTATTACAAACTATGCGTTTAGCAGTAAAATAGATTATGATGCAGATGATATCGATTTTGCTAAGATAAAAGAAACAGCAAATAATATATCTAATAATCAAATGGAAAATAGATATAATGTTAATAATTTAAATAAAACAACTCCTAGTGTTACACAAACTACAAATAATAATAAAGGGCTCATGAATATAGATAATCAATTGGGAGTTGATAGTAAGGTGGGAAAAGTATCAGAAGCAGCTTCTGAAACTATGATTGAAAATAGTTCGATTGATTCAATTATTCCTTTGTCAAATGGACCAGTTATTAATAATACAATTAAAAATGATGAGGTTATAGAAACTCCTGTTCAAGAAATTAAACCACATAATGAAACTACTCCTGTTGCAAATCAACAAGTAGCATTAGTTCAAAATAATGCTGTTTCTACTCCAAATCCTAATCTAGTAAATAATAACGTAATGCCACAACAAAACGTAAATACTCTACAAGGATCTTCTCCTGTTTTAAATAATCAATTTAATAATCAAAACATTCCTGTTACAAATAATACTGTTATACCAACTGTAAATACAGTTCAAGGAAATGCAACTCTTTCTAATACTCAAGTTGCGAGTCAAAGTGCTGGACCAGTTTTAAACAATATGCAAGGAGCTAATAACACAACACAACAAACAACTACATCACAGAATAAATTTATTTAACTATTTATAAATTAATACTTAAAAAGCAAGATTTAATCTTGTTTTTTTATTTAATTTTAAATTATTCTTGAAATTTAAGGTAAAAAAAAGCATATCTTGATGATATACTTCATTTACTTATTTAGTTTTTTTATTTTTTGTATCTTCTTGCCCTTTTTTCATTAACTTACCAATTTCTTTAGCAAGTTTTTTATTTGCTTCTTCTAAAGACATTTTACCAACTTTAAATGGTTTTCCTATATAGAATTTTAAGTTTTTACTTCTAAATTTGTAATCACCACTTATACCAACTGGTACTAGGTAAGCATCTGTTTTTTGAGCCATTGATACTGCTCCAAATTTAAATGGTAGTAAGAAGGCATCTGTTTTGTTTCTTGTACCTTCTGGGAAAAGTCCAATTGCACCACTTTGCTCTAAAACGTTTAATGCGGCATTTTTAGCTGACTCATCATGAATTGATCTATCTACTCTTATACATCCTGACATTCTGAAAAACCAGGCAGTTTTCCCTTCAAAGTACTCTTTTTTAGCCATATAGTGTATTACTCTTTTGGTAGATATTATTATTGAACATTGATCCATTACATGCTTATGATTTGCTGTTACTAGTATTGGACCTTCTTTAGGAATATTTTCTTTTCCATATACTTTGGGATTGTACCACAATTTAAATATTATACCCAAAGTTGCCCTAAAAAACTTATAGCCTCTTTCTGGTAACTTACCCTCATTAACATTTTTTTTCTTAGACATACTACTTTTCCTCTTCTTCTTCAGCTTCTTCAGATAATTTCTTAAAATCTACCTTTCCTAATAATGTTTTTGGAAGTGATTTTCTAAATTCATATTCATATGGTAATGAATATCTTGCTAGATTCTTCTCACATAACTCTTTTATACTTCTTTTTAAACTTAGTGAATCTGTATATCCATTTTTAAGTACGATAATTGCCTTTGCAACGTGCATTTTATACTTATGTGGTATTCCTATAACTGTACACTTTAATACTGCTTCATGGGTTTCTATGATACTTTCAATTTGTTGAGGATATATATTATAACCAGAAGATACTATCATACGTTTTAATCTACTCTGATAGAATACTACTCCTTTTTTATCCATATATCCGATATCACCTGTATGTAACCAAATGTTACCATCTTTATGGATTTGTAATACTTCATTTGTTTCTTTTTCGTTATTATTATATCCCATCATAACAGTAGGACCAGATATACAAATTTCTCCATTTGTCATTCTTTCAACTTCGTCTTGTGTGTGCTCTTTAACTATTTTAATAAATGTTCCTGGGAATGCTTTTCCTATACTTCCTGGTATATTAGAGTCACCATACCCAAAACATACTGCTGCTACTGCTTCTGTTAATCCATATCCTTGTCTTAATCTTTCTTTACATTTATGTTTAGCTAGGAATTCATCAATTTTATTTGTTGTTCCTGCTGTCATTGAATCTCCACCACTTACGATGTATTTTAATCCAGATAAATCTAAATCATCTTTAGCAGAGTTCATCAAAGCTTCAAATAGTGTTGGAACACCTACAATAACACTTGGATTTTCTTTTTTAATTAATTTATCAAAGTGTTTTGAGTCAAATTGTGGTATTAAATCTACTGTTGCACCAACGTGGAAAACAGCATGTATTGATACACCTAAACCAAATCCATGGAATACTGGCATTATAGCTAAGACTCTATCATTTCTTTCTAGTTTATCAAAAAGTAGTTTAACTTGTTCAGCAAGAGCATTGAAGTTTCCATTTGATAGTACTACTCCTTTTGGAGTTCCTGTTGTTCCACCACTATGAAGTATTACTGCTGGTGTTTCTTTACTTGTTTCAAACTCAACTTTACCATTATAGTTAGCACCTTTTCTTATAAAGTCTGCCCAACGTAAGTATTCACCTTGAAAATATGGTTTTTTAATTTTATAACTCTTTGTTAGAATGTAACCCAATTTAATAGGGATTGACATACTTCTTCCTGCTGATACGATGATTGTTTTATATACATCAGTTTCTTTTATTACTCCTGCTACTTTCTCATAACACAAATCAATCATAACAAGCATTACACTGTGACTACTAATTAAGTAGTTTTTAATTTCTTGTTCACTTGATAATGGGTGAATCATATCAGCTATGGCACCAATTTTATTTAATGCGTAAAAGCTTACTACAGCTTCAGGTGTGTTTGGCATACATATTGTAACAACATCACCTTTTCTTATTCCTTGGCTTCTGAAAGCTTTAGCAGCATTGTCGATTTGTTTTAAAAACTCTTTATATGTTACATTTTTACCATAGTAAGAATATGCGTTCCAATTTTCTCTATCAGGTACATCTTTTTTTATACAATTGTAAATAGACCCTTCAAATATTTCTAACTTATTACTCTTTTTATCCTTTTTATAAGAAATTTCAGATTCTTTTTTGCCAAATCTTAAAAAATTAAATAATTTCATATTAATCCTCTCTCAACTTTTTACTAATAAATTTCATTAACTTTTCATTTTCTTTATCTAGATTATCACTTTTTGCTTGAATCGGCTTAAAAAATTCAATGCTTAATCCTTTATGGAACATTTTATATTTACCTTTTATGACAAATGGCACTATCTTAGCATTACTATCATGTGACATTTTAACAGCTCCTATTTTAAAAGGCAATATAACATCATCGCTTCTGTTTATTGTTCCTTCTGGAAATATTCCTATTACTTTTTCATTTTCAAGAAATGCTTCTGCGCAAGGTAATGCTTTACCATCGTGTGTTTTTCTTTTTACAGGAATTAATCCCATACCCTTGAAAAACCATCCAAACATACCCTTAAATAATTCTTCTTTAGCTAGGAAATGGATACATCTTTTAGTTGATGATAATATTATTCCACAATCTAAATTATGTGTATGATTACCTGCTAGAACAACTCTTCCCTCTTTTGGAATGTTTTCTTTTCCTATTATTTTTGGTCTATATAGTATATAGAAAAGGCCTTTAGCAATGGGTCTTACTATTTTATATAGCAAAGGATCATTATACTTGCTCAATTTAAACACTCCTTTTTTAATAGTTCCTTTCTAATTATACCACAAAAATGCAAATAGATAAATTTTTTATTGTTTTAGGTATTTTATTAGTTTTTTATAGTTTGCTTTAGCGTCTTTTTTCCCTAGGTTATATGCACGTTTTAGATCGTTTTCATCCTTTTTTATTGGATTAATTTCAACACTCTCGCTGGGTCTTAAAACAAATATTCTTCCTTCTTTTTCTAACTCAATAATTTTTTCTAGTGTTTCATTATACATTTTAGGTCTTTCGAACAAATCTTTGACAAAATATGGATATTTATCGTATTTTTTCATTGCTTTTTTTAGTTCTTTACCAGTTAGTTCTTTTTTTCTATATTCATATGGCTGCGTTAATACTACTACTACTTTATCATAGTTCATTTCTAGTGCTTTAAGTACAGGAATACTATCTGATACAGCTCCATCTAAATATTTCTTGCCATTTACATTTACTATTCTTGTTACAAAGGGCATAGCAGATGTTGCTCTTAATTCTTCCATTTGTTCAAGTGGCTTAGTTATTTTAACATATTCAGGAAGTCCTGTTTCAACGTTAGTTAAAACTGCATAAAAATCTTTATTTGTATTTATAAACTTTTTTTCATCAAAAGGATCAAGTTTATAAGAAACTTTATAGTAAGCAAAACTTTTGTTTACTATGTTTCCGGTTAGCAATAGAGATCTTACACTCATATATCTTTTATCATTACAATATTTTAGATTATATCTTAGTACTCTTCCTGGTTGATCTGAAAAGTAATTTACTCCAAATAGGGCTCCTGCTGAGACACCTATAATACAATCTGTATCTACTTTTTCTTCATACAAATAATCTAGTACACCTGATGTGTATAATCCTCTTAAGGCACCACCTTCAAGTACAAAACATGTTGATTTCATATATTTACCTCTTTAATTACATATGATTATTATACCATCATATATTCTTCTATAAATAAAAATATTAAATAATTTACAATTTACTCTAATTAAAAAACATTATTAGATTATTTTAATAATTCTAATAATGTCTCTTTGTCTACAAGTCCAACGCTTCTTTTGTGTTCATTACCATCTTTAAAAGAGATAACGCAAGGAATACTCATTATTCCATATTTTCTTGCTAGTTCTTCTTCATTATCAACATTTACTTTATAAATATTATATTCATTTGATAATTCTTCTAATACTGGACCTAGCATTCTACATGGTCCACACCAATCAGCATAGAAATCTACCAAAACAGTTTCTTTACTTGTTAAAACTTCTTTAGTAAATTCATCTTTATTTATATGTTTTAACATTATATTTCTCCTTTTCTTATTTAATTATATTATATTAATATTAACTTTTCAATTTTTTATCTTTAACAAAATATGTAAAACCTTCAGCAATAAGTAATGTTATCCCTAACGATAATGTAACATAGTCTTTTTCTAATATTGTTAAAATCATTACAACTGATGTTAATAAACCAGTTAAAGAACATACTTTTTTATTTGCAGGTGCTAATTTATAAGCTATTACTAGTAAAACTACTATTGCTAAATGATGAACTAATGTTACGACTTCGAAATTATATATTAATGGAATGATTGTTAAAAATAGCATAATAGCTGCTAGTACTATGTAAATATATGACATATATTTAGGTGTTTTATTATTTTCTTTTTCTTTTTGTTTTGCTTCTTTTTCACTTTTTTCTTTTTCTTCTTTTATTTTTTGTGGGTCAAAATCAAGTACTGGATTATTTAGTTTTTTAAGTCTTTCTAAATTTTCTTTGGCTTCTTCAGTTGTTTTGCTTGTTGTATTATTATTTGAAAAAACTAAAAATCCGTCATTTGGAGTATTTTGTGCTGTTTCTTTTTTCTCTTCATTAATTATAGTTGATGGTTTTTGATGGGTTATTTCTATTGCTACTTCATTAATGTTTAAACCATTATTAGTACTATTTTGAATATTTGGAATTTGATTATTTAATACTTCAGTGTTTGTAGTAGGAATTGTGTTTAAAGAAGGTGTTTGCACTACATTATTAGTATTAGCCTGTATACCAAATCCTTGAGTTATTGATGTATTATTTTCTTTATTATTATTTATTTGTGAAGGAGCCCCTTGAAGTTCAAGGAAAGGATTTCTAATATTATAGACTCCATTATTTGCTTGCATTATGTTTTCTAATTTTGTCCCACATTTTGGACAAACATCTAAATTTGACTCATAATTTTGTCCACATTTCTCACAATGTTTCATTCTAATACACCTCTATTATAATTATAAAGGAAAAATAACAAATTAAAAGCATAAAAGTTCATTAAAAATAAAAATTTACAGAATTATATCTTTTTTTGTCTAATTATTTTGTTATTTCTTTATATATTTCATCTATTAAATATTTGGGAGTTGATGCTCCTGCTACTATTCCAATTGTATCATCTGATGATATTTTTATGCCTTTTAGTTCACTTATATCTGATATTAAGTAAGAATTTTGACAATTTTCTTTGGCAATGTTATATAGCTCTTTAGTATTAGAGCTTAACTTATCTCCAATAACAATCATTAAAGTTGATTTCTCACTTATTTCTTCACATTCATTTTGTCTTTTTTCTGTTGAATTACATATACTTTTGTCATAGTTTATTTCGTAATCTTTTAATTCTTTTGTTATTAAGGCAAGTAATTCATCAAACTTTTGACTTGAAAAGGTTGTTTGACTAATTATAAATATTTTGCTCATTTTAGATTCTTCTATTTTTTCTTTTAATTTTTCTATATCAGAAGAATTTTCTACTACATAGCTATTTTTACCAGAAAAACCTACTGTGCCTATTATTTCTGGATGAGTTTTTTTACCAATGATAACAATAAAAGATTCATCTTTTTCTTTTGACACTTTGTTATGAATTAATTTTACTTTACCACATGTTAAATCTATTACTTCTATATTGTTATTTTTAGCATATTCATAACTTTCGTAAGGCTCGCCATGCGCTCTAAAGATTACTTTCCCATTTTTTGGTACTTCTTTTAGATTGCTAATTGTAATCATACCTTTATCTTCAAGCTCTTTTATTACTATATCGTTATGTATTATTTTTCCTAAGCAGTATATTGGTCCTTTTTTTAATTCTTCTTGTGCTTTTGTATATGTGTAATTTACTCCTTTACAAAAACCAGAATATTCTCCTACTATTACCTTCATATAATCACCTCTTAAATTATATCATACATATAATTCTTAAAAAAATAAAAGTATACTAAATAGTATACCTTTATCATAATTTTTATCTTTTAACTAGTACTTGAGTACCTTTACTTACTTCTCCATATAAATCTTCTGCTAAGTCTCTTGGCATATTTATACATCCATGTGAACCATGTTTTTTGTATCTTTCTCCTCCAAATTCCTTTTGCCATTTTGCGTCGTGTAATCCTTCTCCACCATTATATGGCATCCAGAAATCAACATGATTTGATTCTAATCCATTTAAGTTTTTATCTCTTGATTTACTATACATTTTGAATAGTCCAATATCACTTGGAGTTGATGGTTTACCTGTTACTACTGCTCCATGTAATGCTGGAAGAGCTTCTTTATATAGTGTCATTACTTGTGAACTTACATCTACTACTACAACTACATCTCCTAATTTTTCTGCAGATCTTTTAGGGATGTATCCTGTTCCAGCTTCTGAAGATATCAAATAATAATTATCTCCTATATTATAAACACGACCTAATTCATATTGTGGAATTGTTCCTATAGGAATAGTCATTGCACGATCTTCATAAATATAACTATCTTCCTTCATTGATACAAGACCTGTTACATCATTTGTTATCATTTGTTTATAGTCAGGTGTTACATATTTTCCTGATACATAACCAACTGCTCCATTATATTTTACTTGATACCAACCATTATCCAATTGTCCATAACAGATTAATGATTCTCCTTTTTCAAGTTTACCAAGTTTTCTACAATCAGTATTAGCTTCGCTTCTTATATTAACTTCTTTATTTGCTGTTACAACTGGAACAAGCTCAGAATGGATTCCTTCTTTTTCAATAGTTGCATAGTCATTACATACATAGGCTTCTTCACCTTTATATATTACTTTATACCATCCATTTGGAGCTGTTTCAATATATTCTAAAACTTCTCCTTTATCTATTGATCCTAATTTTTCACTTTCTGTTGTTGGTTCTTTACGAACACGAACTTGTTCTGTTGCTTTTATAACTTGTGGATGGTCTTCTACTTCTTTACTATAGCATGAAACGTAATCTCCACAAACATAGGCAATACCACCTTCGTACAATACTTGATACCAACCATTTTCTAGGTATCCTAAAGTCATAAGTGTGTCCCCTTCTTTTAATGTTGTAAGACGTTTACTATCTGTATTACTATCTTTTCTTACATTTACGTCTGTGTTTGCTTGTATGTAAAATACTGTTTCTGCCTTTGCTTTGTTTTTAAAACCAAGTGGCGAAATAGTCATTGTCCCTGCCACTAATAATGCTAATAATTTCTTATTAAATCTAATATTCATCTTTTTTTTACCCCCTCTAATCAAAAAGATGCCTACATTATAACACAAAATGTTTAAAATGTCAAAAAAAAGTTAATTGATTATTAGTTAAACACTTAAATGCAACTTTTTAAAACGAAAAAAATAAGAAGAATTCTTCTTATTTCATATATTTATCTTTAAAGTATCTTACTAAAGGTTCTACTTCAAGGTGTTTACCACATAATCTATATGCTACTTCATCAACGTTATATGATCCACCATATTTATGAATTGAATCATTTAAGAATTTAGTTATTTCTTTTATTTTTCCTTCTTCAAGCATTTTATCAACTGAACCAAATTTCTCATTTACTTTATCAAGTAACATTCCATCAAAAATAGAACCTAATAAGTATGATGGGAAATATCCAAATGAACCATCTGACCAATGCATGTCCTGTAATAATCCCTCTTTATAATTTGTTGAAGAAATTCCCATATATTCTTCATATTTTTTATTCCAAAGTTCTGGAAGAGAGTCTAAATCAATATTATTATTAAAAATATCTCTTTCTATTTCATAACGTATAATAATATGTAAGCAGTAAGTTAATTCATCTGCTTCTGTTCTTATTAATGATGGTTTAGCATTGTTTAAATATTCCATAAAGGTATCAAGTGGCATATCTATTTTTAGGACTTTTTTTATTTTCTCATAAATTGGAATATAGAAGCTTTTTCTTCTTCCTAAAATATTTTCATAAAAACGAGATTGGGATTCATGAAGTGCATATTTATTAACATCATATGTTCCATAACTTACGAGATTTTCTCCAACATTTTGATCAAAGATTCCATGTCCACCTTCGTGAATTATTGTGCAGATAGAGTCTACTGGATTATCTCTATTCGAAAAAGTAATTCTTTCATCATTGTTATTAAACTTAGTTGTATACCCATGAGTATAGATTCCTAGTGCTCCTCTTTCATTATCAAAACCTATATAATTTAATAAAAATTTAGCAAAATTAATAAATTCTGTGTCATTTAGAGTATTTTTAATAGATTCTAAATTTTTGGGCTTTAAGCTTTTTACAATTGGAATTATTTCTCTTTTTAATTCATCAAAAAGCTTATCAATTGTTGAGCTTGTAATGTTTTCTTCATATTCATTTAACATACAATCATAAATATTAGAGTTTTCACCATAAATATATCTATAATAC